>ERZ1026886.672-NODE-672-length-17150-cov-10.593390_pt1 | contig 17150 bp, 15 predicted proteins | sample MGYA00380173_ERZ1026886 | MGnify/ENA primary metagenome ERZ1026886 (study PRJEB33269, sample SAMEA4719809) | human gut metagenome | biome: human-associated habitat; feature: organic feature; material: feces | place: Cameroon | collected 2013-10 ... | reverse complement strand
CTGATAAACTTAGCGCATTAGTAAAAGAAATGCAAGGCTGTGATATAATTTTCCTGTTGCGTATATTAACAAACTTTAAAGTTCCGATTTCAATGGTTGATTGTTGTCCTGTTAATCAAAACTTCTTATTAATAGATAGATAATGACATGCATAATCTTGCAGCCCTCAACTCCAAAGCCAGAATGTCGTGTCTTACAGCTGCCGGTTATCTCGAAAACGGCAAGCCTAACAATCATTTCTCCACCTCCTATAAGTATGACATTATGGGAAACATCCTTACGCTCCGTCGTGAAGGATTGCTCGACAGTGGCGACTACGGAACCATTGACGACCTTACCTACAGCTATGAAGGCAACCAGGTGGTGAAGATAGACGATGCAGCAGACGAAAGCCCTAACTACAGCGGAGCCATGCATTTCCGTGATGCCGCCAATGAAGAGACGGAGTATACATACGACGCCAACGGCAATATGCTGACGGACAGCAACAAGGGAATAACAAGCATTGAATACAATGTGCTGGACCTGCCACAATGCATAAAAACAAGACCAAGAATCATATTCAAAGAAAGCACTGGCAATGCCATATACTACACATATTCGGCTGACGGGACAAAATTACGCGCCACATACAATGAAGCCGATTCAAGGACAATGCCATACAAACCAAATGCCTCTTATAAAAATAACACAGGAATGAATATCAATATAAGCGGTATGGTGACTCCCATGGTCAGCTCTCTTGAGAGCAATTACCATTACTGTTCCAATCTCGTCTACAACAACGACAGGCTTTCCGCCATCCTCTTCGATGGCGGCTATGCAAGTGTGGATGAAGGTGGCGGCATAGTCATGCTGACCGCTGTGACGTGAGCCGAAACAAATAACACCTATACTTCATCCTAAAAAAAAGAGTATTATGAGCAACGATTCCACAAATAAAGTCGATCCCGTTATAAAATGCTTTTTTGTCTCATTTTGTACAGTTATGGCAGTGGCAGTGTTTTCCTTTTCCTTTATAGTCATTGTTTTGATTTTCATGACAGCTGCAATAATGATAATCCCTTTAAATACATTATTTATTTATGTCATCAGTCGTATCAGACTATTCAGATGGTCAATACATAGTGTGCAGTATGTAATATTTGAAACTCTTCTACTCGTTTCTCATATGTGCCTTTATGACAGAATAACTTTGATGTACTTTCCAAAACTTAGATCCAATACTTTATGTGATATTTCTGTGTTTGTAACCGTTCAATTGGTATTTGTTTTTGTAGTATCAATTTGTCGGAATAATATGATAAAAAACAAACAAAAAGATGTATGATACTGGCCTTGATATTGTAATCATCCTCACAATAAGTAACTATTGTATGCTGAGAGGGGCAAATAAAGCCCCCTATGAATTATACAGGCTAAATATATAATCAAAAAGCTTTCAGTTACGGATTTTTTTTCTTTACTTTGCAAAGGAAATCAATAAAATCGAAAAACTTTAACAACATATATGAAAGAACATGGAGCTGTCCGTGTTCTTTTATTGGTTTAAGTAAGATATATATCAAAACTAATTAATTACATACATGCAAAAAAAGCTAAATCTTGCAGTGCTTGCTATGTGCTGCGTTCCGGCTGCTTACGCTCAGACTGACTCGCTCAGTATGAACACGATAAGCACGGAAGCTGCCATCACTTTCACGGAGGCGCAGCTGGGTGAGGATGACGACATGTCGCAGAACGTGACCATCGTCAGCTCCAACAGCAACATCTACGCCAGTGGAGTGGGCTATCTGTTCTCGCCGGTGCGATTCCGCTATCGTGCCTTCGACCAGAAGTATAATGATGTCTACGTAAACGGACTCTCGCTCAATGACATGGAGTCAGGACAGTTCCGCTACTCTCAGGTGGGCGGACTGAACAATATGACCCGTAACGTGGAGTTCGCACTGCCTTTCGAGCAGAACAACTTTGCCATCTCGGGCATGGGAGGTGCCAATAACTACAACTTCCGCCCGTCGGCAATGCCCGTCGGACAGCGCCTGACGCTTAGTGGCGCCAACCGCAACTACACGCTGCGCGGAATGTATACGTACAGCACAGGTCTGTCCGAGAAGGGATGGGCTTTCACGGGCGGCGTCAGCTATCGCTGGGCAAACCGCGGATACGTGGAGGGAACGTTCTACAACTCGTTCTCTTACTTCCTCGGACTGCAGAAGGTGTTGTGCGGAGGACGTCACAGCCTGACTCTCTCCACATGGGGCAACCCCACGGAACGCTCTGCGCAAGGACCTGGTACGGATGAGGTTTACTGGCTGGCTAACGACAGATACTATAATCCTTATTGGGGGTATCAGAACGGCAAGAAGCGCAACTCGCGCGTCGTGAACGACTTTGCTCCGTCTGCCATCTTCACATGGGACTGGAAAATCTCTGACGACACGAAGCTGACCACATCAGTGCTCGGACGCTACTCGATGTATAAGGGCACGAAGCTCAACTATAACAACTCGGACAACCCGCAGCCCAACTACTGGAAGAATCTGCCCAGCAGCTACTTCGATGTGTGGTATGAGAACGACAAGGCTTACCGTACAGACCAGGCTTTCGCCGACTGGCAGTATACATACAACTACTGGCAGGCTTCGAAGGCTAACCGCCAGATCAACTGGGACCGCCTCTACTATGCCAACAAGAACGCCAACCTTGCCGGCAAGGACGCCATGTATTACATCCAGGCAAAGCATAGCGACAACCTCACCATCTCGCTTGCGTCTACGCTCAATCACCAGATTGACAAGAACAAGCAGATAAACCTCGGAGTGATGGCAGCCACTAACAACGGCAGCCACTATCAGACAATAGAGGATCTGCTCGGTGCCAACACATTCCACAACATCAATACTTACGTCATCTCTGACAAGTATACTGCCGATTCTGACCAGGCACAGTACGACCTCAACAACCGCAACGCCGTTGTGGGCGAGGGCGACCGCTTCGGCTTTGACTATCGCCTGATCGTAAACAAGGCAAAGGTGTGGACATCATACTCTGAGAATTTCGGACCGCTCAACTACACCATCGCCGCAAAGCTCGGCTATACGTCTATGCAGCGCGACGGCAAGATGCGCAATGGTCTGGCTCCGAACAACTCGTACGGCAAGAGCCACCACGCACTGTTCCTTGACGGTGGCGTGAAGTTTGCTTCCACTATCTCTCTCGGTCGCGGCAATACGCTCTCATTGGGTGCCGCTTACGAGTATCGCGCACCGGAGGCTTCCAAGTCTTTCGTAGCTCCTGAGGTAAACAACGACTTCGTGTACGGTCTGAAGAACGAGCGCGTGTTCAGCTCTGAGCTGGGTTATCAGTTCGACAACTCTTGGTTGCACTTCAACATCAGCGGCTATTACTCACGCCTTACCAACGTGACCGATTGGCAGAACTTCTATAACGACGACGTCAACTCCTTCACATACGTATCGCTCACGGACATGAACAAGGAGTATTACGGTGTTGAGGCAGGATTTAAGTTTAAGGTTACGAGCTTCTTCGACGTGAAGCTTCTCGGTACCATCAGCGACGCCAAGATCATCAACAACTCGAAGCTCTGCTACATGAAGTCAGTAGACTCCCAGTTACTCGGTAGCAATCAGACCGGCAACAACCACGACGAGGTGTATAACAAGGGCATGCGTGACGCCGGTACACCGCTCACAGCGGCAAGTCTCGGACTCAGCTATCATCAGGGCGGATGGTTTATCGACCTCAACGGCAACTACTATGACCGCATCTATCTGAGCTACTCGCCCAGCTACCGCTTCAAGTCGGCTGTCGAGGCACGCAACAAGGTGATGTCGCAGTACGGCGAACCCACCATCAACGACGTTACCGGCGAGATTCTTCCCAGCGCTCTCAAGCAGGCTAAGGGCAAGGGCGGATTCATGCTCGACGTATCCATCGGCAGAAGCATCTATCTGAAGCACGGATCGCTCTCCATCAACCTCATGGTCACCAATGTCCTCAACAACCGCAATATCGTAACAGGCGGCTTCGAACAGAGCCGAAGCGACTATAGCGGAGCCAGCGTTGACAACCCTGAGCAGAGCAGCGTGAAGAAGCGTGCTTACTCGTTCGCAAAGAATCCGTATAAGTTCTATGCCTACGGCACTAACGGCATGCTCAACATAACGTATAAATTCTAAACCCACACTTCAAGAAAATGAAAAGTATTAAATATCTGAAACTTGCCCTCATGGCGCTCGTCATCTCTTTCGGTGCGGCATCATGTATGAACGAAGACTGGAGCGACCCGACTGGCGAGACTTCTCCTTTCGGCAACAGCCAGCTGCAGGAGACCAACGTCGTTTCCATAAAGTCGCTCATTGACGAGTATGGAGCAAAGCAGAAAGACAAGGTGAACGACACGGTGCGCATCGCTGACGGCGTGCAGATAAAGGGCATCGTGACCGGCAACGACATGGAGGGCAACCTCTACAATCAGGTTACCATCGACGACGGCACGGCAGGTATGGTCATCTGTGTGGCTCAGGGTGGTATGTTCGGACAGCTTGCTATAGGTCAGGAGATTCTCGTTAACGTAGGCGGACTCTATTACGGCACGTATCGCACACAGCCGCAGATTGGCACTCCCTACACCAACTTCGAGAAGAACCAGACTTATCCGAGCCGTATGAACCGCAACGAATGGCAGTCGCGCTTCAAGGTGATAGGTAAGGCTGACCCGACGAAGGCCACCCCCATCGTTGTGGAGAAGGCTTCCGACCTCAATGTTGAGGCAAACGCCTATGCTCTCGCCGGTCGTCTTGTCACTCTGAAGAACGTGGAATTCAACGAACCGGGCAAGACATTCGCTCCCGAGTCGGAAGGTTACACCACAGGTTACGGCGTTACACGTTACTTCAAGGGATTCACCGCACAGAAGAAGCAGATAGGTGTGCGCACAAGTTGCTACGCCGACTTCGCTGCCGACACGGTCCCTTCTGGCAAGGTGAACGTCACCGGCATCCTCACATGCTACAAGACCAGCCTTACAAGCAGCTACGGCAATACCGTACAGCTGGTGCTCCGCAGCAGCAAGGACATCGAGGCCGTGAAGTAACAGAGCCTATACATTATATAATATATAAGACAAACAAAAAGATAATCCCCAAATAAAAATTAAAGACAATATGAAAAAGATTCTTTATACGATGCTTGTCGCTCTTATGACAGCATTCACTTTCACAAGCTGCGAGGACGTTCCCGCTCCTTATGACATCCCCAACGGAGGCAACGGCGGCGGTTCTACTACTGAAGTGGCTGAGGGTAACGGAACGGTTGACTCTCCCTACAATCCTTTTGCAGTCGTGCAGTACATCAAGTCTCTTGAGGCTGGCGTAAACTCTTCTGACTATGTATACATCAAGGGTATCGTTTCTTCCACAAAGGAGATTTCGGCTCAGTTCGGCAACGCCTCATTCTATATCTCTGCTGACGGCACTACCACCGGCACACAGTTCTACGTTTACCGTGTGAAGGGTCTTGGCAACAAGAACATCGCTTCTGACGACGAGGTTAAGGTGGGCGACGAGGTCATCATCTGCGCAAAGGTGGTGAACTACGGCGGCAACACTCCTGAGACAGTACAGGGCGAGGGCTACATCTATGCTCTCAATGGCAAGACAGAGGGTGGCACCACTCCTTCTACTGGTCAGGCTACTGGCGACGGCTCAAAGGAGAATCCGTTCAACAGCGTGGCTGCCAACCAGATGGCAAGCAAGCTTGCTTCTGGCGCAAAGACAGACAAGCAGTACTACATCAAGGGTAAGGTGGTTTCTGTAAAGGAGGCTTTCAGCGCACAGTACGGCAACGCTTCTTTCTATATCTCTGACGACGGCAAGGAAGACAACAAGTTCTACGTGTTCCGCACTCTCTATCTCAACAACGAGAAGTGGACAGAGGGTAAGACCAACGTGGCTGTAGGCGACGAGGTTGTGGTTTGCGGTTCGCTCATCAACTATATGGGCAACACTCCTGAGACCGTTCAGGGCGAGACTTACCTCGTAAGCCTTAAGAGCAACGGCGGCGGCACAGAGACTCCTGACACACCGGATACACCGGAGGTGGCTGATGGTCTTACTCTCGATACCACTAACGGCATCGTCACAATGAAGAATGCCGGTGTGGAAGAGGGCAGCAGCATCGAGGTTAGCGTAGAAGAAATGAACCTTGAAGGCGATCAAGCAGCCGGTACCCCCATCACTTCCATTACTCTTTCAGACGGAACAAAGATTGAGTTTGACGGTGGTGGCGAGACCAACAAGCCGACATACTTCAAGAAGTATCAGACCATCCGCGTATACAAGAACAACGGATTCACTGTTACAGGCAAGAGCAAGATTGCCAAGATTGTCTTCACATGTGACGGCGCTCAGAACGTGGGCAACAAGACAGCTACGCTCACTTTCTCTGGCAATACAGCCACATACAAGAATGTATACACCGAGACGAAGGGCGGCGGCGTACAGTTCCGCTTCAAGTCTGTAAAGATTGTTTACGCCAAGTAAATCTGTCGCAGAAAGCTAACGCATTGACTTAGTGGCTGCAAGGGAAACAAATATTTATGATATTATTTGTGTAGTTCGAATAAAATCACTACCTTTGCAGCCGCTGAAAGTTATAAAGCGACATTATCAATTTAATAATATAACAATTTAATCAAAATGAAGAAGGGAATTCATCCAGAAAACTATCGCCCCGTCGTATTCAAGGATATGTCCAACGGCGATATGTTCCTTACAAAGTCTACATGCAAGACTTCAGAGACAGTAGAATTTGAAGGCGAAACTTACCCAGTAGTTAAGGTCGAAATTTCAAGCACATCTCACCCGTTCTATACAGGTAAGAGCAAGCTTGTTGATACCGCTGGTCGCGTAGACAAGTTCATGAGCCGTTACGCAAAGGTTCGCAAGTAAGGAAATAGGAAATAGATTATACATATTTTTCTATAGAATAGGCGAAAGCCTGTTTCTTTGACTATGCACATCGAAAGTGTGTTCTAAGCGTAGTTGCATATACGTTTGGAACACACTTTCTTTTTTTTCATACCTCTCGTCTTTCGCAATTACAATCCATTAATACTATTACAATCCATTTAATAATAATGAATCTTAATCCAAAACAACTGTTCAGGCTTCTTGCCTTCTCCGTTGTGGCGTGCTTCACGATGGCTCTCGTGGGCTGTGGTGACGACGACGCTCAGTATATCGGCAACGACACCTCTTCGTCTTCCGAAAATAAGAATGCCAATACCGTAACGTCAGAACGCGCTGTAAGGCGTCTTGAGTTTCCGGCACTGAAGAATACGGGCAAGCAGAAGCTCATCGTGCATCGCCTTCCCAATACGTCGTACGATCCGGATGCCATCAATTTCGCCACCGAATGGGACTGTAACAAGAAGTCGCAGCGCTGGTCGTGCTATCAGCTCCACAAGGGATTCACGGGCAATTACTCGCGTGTGGCAGACTTCACCTTCGATCCGGCGTTGTCGCCTTCAGAGTATTGGTCAGAGTTCAGATATTTCCCCGGCTACGATCGTGGCCATATCTGTCCGAGTGCAGACCGCACATTCTCACACGAAGCCAATGCGCAGACCTTCTATATGTCGAACATGCAGCCGCAGTATCATGAGTTTAACGGATATCAGGATGGAACGTCCAATCGCGGACTGTGGGTAAGAATGGAGAGCCAACTCCAGAAATGGGCTAAGAATCTCTCCTCCACAGACACCATCTTCGTGTGCAAGGGAGGAACCATCGATGACGAGAAGAACATCATCACCCGCATCAACGGCAAGATGATTGTGCCGAAATATTTCTTCATGGCCATACTTCGCAAGAGTCAGTTCGGTTATGCCGCCGTAGGATTCTGGAGCGACCAGACCAAGGCATGGCGCACCGAAGAGACTCTTCTCTCTCATTGCATGTCCATAGAGAAGCTGGAACAGCTCACCGGCATCGACTTCTTCTGCAACCTGCCCGACGATATCGAGAAGCAGGTGGAGAAGACATTTAATGTTTCGAGCTGGTCTGACTTGAAATAAACAGTCCTACGAATGTCAGCAAGCCGTTAATCATCAGCAGTTCGTAGCCGAACTTATAGCCCAACCATTCCTTCGATGCTGTGTCGAGAGCGAAGCAGAGTAGGGGAGAGGCGATGGCTATGTAAGGCACGGCGCGGTCGTTGGTGGCGCGGCGTGTAAGCAGACCGTAGGCGAAGAGACCCAGCAGCGGACCGTAGGTGTAGGAGCACATCACGTATATGGCGTCAATGACGCTCGTGCTGTTCAGCACCTTGAATATAAGGATGAACATCACGAAGACGACAGCCATGCCGATGTGCACCTTCCTGCGTAGGCGCTCGTCCTTCGGGCGCTCGCATACGTCCACGCAGAAACTGGTGGTAAGGGCAGTAAGGGCGGAGTCGGCACTTGAGAACGATGCCGCCACAATGCCTATCGTGAACAACACCGTTACCGCCGTACCCAATTCTCCCGTAGCCGCGAACATCGGCAGAAGCTCGTCGCCGCTTGCTGGCAGCGCCACTCCCTCTTTCCCGGCAAGCATCACAAGCAGCACGCCGAGCGCCATAAACAGCAGATTGGCAGGAACGAAAGCGAAGCCATACGTGCATACGTCCTTCTGAGCTTCACGCAGCGACTTGCACGTAAGGTTCTTCTGCATCATGTCCTGGTCCAGACCGGTCATCACTATGGCGATAAACGCACCGCTGAGAATCTGCTTCCAGAAGTTCTGCGTCGACACCCAGTCGTCCATGACGAACATGCGGCTGTGGCTGTCTGCGGCAATGGCACGCAAAGCCTCAGGCACGCTAAGTCCAAGCTGCGTTATCACATTATAGGTTATCAGGATGAGCGCAGCAAACATGCAGGTGGTCTGGAACGAGTCAGTCCACACCAATGTCTTTATGCCACCGCGTCTTGTGTAAAGCCAAATCAGCAACGTCATTCCCACTACGGTGGCAGGGAATGGGATGCCGGCTTCGTCCATTACGAAGCTCTGCAGTATTATGCACACCACATAGAACCTTACCGCCGCTCCCGTCATCTTCGATATAAGGAAAAACCACGCTCCCGTCTTGTAGGAGCGCATGCCTAACCGTTCTTTCAGGTATGAATAGATGGTGGTCAGATTCAGCTTGTAATAGACGGGCAGTAGCACGAAAGCTATGGTGAAATAGCCGAGAATAAATCCGATGCACGTCTGGATGTAGGTCATGTCCGTGCGCATCACCATGCCCGGAACGCTCACGAAGGTGATGCCCGATATGGAAGCACCAACCATTCCGAACGCCACCATATACCATGGCGAACGACGGTTGGCTCGGAAGAACGTCTCGTTGTCCGCGCCGCGGCTTGCCGTAAGGCGGCTGAACAACATGAGTGCCGCGAAGTAAACGGCGACAGTAAGGAGTATAATCATTGTTTATTTGTTTGAAATATATATTAATTGGAGTTGCAAAATTAGCTATTTATGTTTATTTGGGCTAACTTTGCAATATAAATTGTGGCTGAACCTTTCAGCTTCTATATATATTAATGGTATAGTAATGAATATGAAAAGACAGAATCATACCTTTGTGAAGACCAAAAAGATATTGCGTATGAGCTTTAGAGTCTTCATGGGGCTATTGTTGTTTGTGGGTCTGGTGAGCGGTAAGCCGGCTGACCGACCTCTGATGTTGAAGGGCGTTGTCGTGGATGAGGAAGGCAAAGGCATCGCCGGAGTAGTGGTAAACAACGGACGTGAGTTCTGCAAGACGGACCGACGTGGCGCATGGCAGCTTGCCACCGACACCACGGTCAGCAAGTTTGTCTCCATCTCCACGCCGCGAGAATATCGTCTGCCTGAAACGGACGGCATTGCGTCGGGCTATTACATCCCCGTCGGTGAGGCTGTTGCTAACCGCAACACTAACACTTTCCACCTCCAGCGACGCGACTCCGTGTCCGGACGTTTCCACTATATCGCCATCAGCGACCCGCAGATTCTCAATGCTCACGACATGAAACGCTGGCGCAACGAGACCATGCCCTCCATTCTTCGCACCGCTTCGCAATTGCGTAAGACGGGCGACGTGGTGGGAATGACGCTCGGCGACGTAGTGTTCGACAATATGAACATCTATCCGCAGTACGTGGAAAGCATCAAGAACCATCGCATGACTTTCTTCCAGTGCATCGGCAATCATGACTTCGAGAAGGCGTATGCCGACCTGCATAACTCGCCCGTCGGTGCCGAGCGTTACGCCGAGCAGATGTTCGGGCGCTATTTCGGTCCGGTCAACTATTCGTTCAACATCGGCAACGCTCACGTCGTAACCATCAAGAGCATCAATTATCGCGGATCGTGCCACTACGAGGAGGAGATAACGGACGAAGACCTGCGCTGGCTGGAGCGCGACCTGAGCTATGTGCCGAAGGACCGCCTCGTCATCCTCAATATGCACGCGCCGGGATGGAACGCCATGGAACCCATCGATAACATCCTTAACGCCAAGCGTCTGGAGGAAATACTCGCTCCCTACGATGCCCATATCTTCGCCGGACACACACACTTCTTCGAGAACGTGGAGGTGTCGCCGCGTCTTTATCAGCACAACATAGCCTCGGCTTGCGGAGCTTGGTGGACTTCAAACATCTGCCGTGACGGTTCGCCGAACGGATATATGGTGGTGACGGTGGACGGCAATAACCTGCGATGGAAATACCGTTCAGCCAACAGCAAGTCGGATGTTCAGATGCGTGTGTATAAGCCGGGAGAATTTCGTACGCAGAAAGACTTTATCGTAGCCAATGTATGGGAGTGGGATCCTCATTGCCGTGTGGTATGGTATGAGGACGGCAAGTATAAGGGACTGATGCAGCGCTTTGTAGACAATGATGAGGCTTTCCTCCGGACAAAGCCAAGAAAGCACCAGCTCGCCAAGGCAGGACACCTCTTCCGCGCCCGTCCCACATCAAAGAAATATCGTTACATAAAGGTGATATTCATAAATCGCTTCGGCGAGACATTTACATGGAAATGGGAGAACCGTAACAATCGACCGTTCCTCCTGGACAAGTAAAACAAGTTGAGACAAGTTGAGAGTTGAAAGTTGAGACAAGTTGAGAGTTGAAAGTTGAGGGTTGAGAGTTATGATATGTTTTTATAGATAATACATAGCTAACAATGTAGTTATCAAAAGTAATCATAACTCTCAACCCTCAACTCTAAACTCTCAACTTTTTAAAACTTTCAACTTTTATATTCAGTTCCTAATTCGTAATTTTAAAGGCGCTTCGCTCTTCACCCTCTTCTGTTCCTTTGCCGAACCGAACGAGCGAGTGCTTGTTGTGGTGTTGTTGTTCTTGTTAGGAGCGAGAGCCTTTGTCACGCGCTCACAGTCGAAGAATACGTATTCGTCGTTGTTCACACCCTCCATCACGCCGCTGAAGTCGTTGATGCTTAGCGAGAAGCCTGAAGTCTGGCTGTTGCCGCGGGCGTCGAGCACATAGCGCATACCGCTGGCGTATTCCATGTAGATGTTGTACGTCCTTGGGTCGATGTACCACTTAAACTGCAATGTCTGCGAGTCGTAGAGTACGTTGCCGTCATCGTCGCGCAGCGGCTTGCCATACTTGTCTGTCTTTGGAACATAGTCCGTCTCGAATCCGTTGCCGTTGTTAGAGTTGGCTGTATACTGTATGAAGCTGAAGTCCACGTACATATTGGCCTGATAGCGGTTGCCGTCCTCGCCCGTATATTCGTTTGTCAGCTCACCTGTCCACGAGCCGTTCAGCATCTGCGCCATAGCTACGAGGTCGTCAGATCCGTTGTCGTAAGGACGGTCATACCACTCGTCCGGGTCGTCATACCACCAGTCGTCGTAATACGGGTCGTCACAACTTGTCATTGCCAGAGGTGCAAGCACCATCACGGCGAGTGTAAGGAAATAGTAAATGCGTTTCATAATATTCTGTATTTTTTGATTTTTCACTTATTCTTGTTCTTTACTTTCACGTTGCAAATTTATCAAAACATAACATAATAAACAATATTTTTTCCATATTACAGAGTAGGGATTTCCCTATTTCGGAATTTAAACGAACAAAAAACGTAAGTTTATATTGACGTCAGATTCTTGTTTCTCAATATTTTTGTCTAATTTTGTATCTCATTATACAAGGTAAAAAGAAAATCGAACAACAAAAACATAGAAAAGGAGAAAAATGAGAACTGTATACGATTTCTCTGTGAAAGACAGAAAAGGGAAGAACGTCTCCCTGAAGGAGTATGCCAACGAGGTGCTGCTCATCGTCAACACAGCCACAAAGTGCGGATTCACACCACAGTATGAAGAGCTGGAGAAGCTCTACGAGAAATACCATGCACAGGGATTTGAGGTGCTCGACTTTCCGTGCAATCAGTTCGGAGCGCAGGCTCCCGGCACGGACGAGTCAATCCACCAGTTCTGCAAGCTGAACTACGGTACGGAGTTTCCGCGCTTCAAGAAGGTGAAGGTGAACGGTGCTGATGCCGAACCGCTCTATGTCTTCCTCAAGGAGCAGAAGACATTCGCAGGATTCAATCCCGAACACGAACTCACACCCGTGCTGGAAGAGATTCTCTCAAAGGAGACACCTGACTATAAGGAGACAAGCGACATCAAGTGGAACTTCACAAAGTTCCTCGTCAACAAGCGCGGTCAGGTAATCGCACGCTTCGAGCCGACTGAGAGCATTAGCAACATAGCAAAGCAAATAGAAGAACTACTATAAAAAACAAACCAACAATGGAAAACAGAGAACACGTACGCTGCCTTATCGTCGGTAGCGGTCCTGCTGGCTACACAGCAGCCATCTATGCAGGAAGAGCAAACCTCAGTCCCGTGGAGTACTGCGGCATTCAGACAGGAGGACAGCTTACACAGACAACTATCGTTGAGAACTTCCCGGGCTATCCCGAGGGCGTAGAGGGCAATCAGATGATGGCTGACCTCCGCAAGCAGGCAGAGCGCTTCGGCGTGGACATGCGTGAGGGAAGCATCGCCAAGGCTGACTTCTCAAAGAAGCCTTACGTGCTTACCACCGATACGGGTGTGGAGATTGAGGCAGACACCGTGATTATCGCAACAGGTGCCAGCGCCAAGTATCTCGGACTTGACGACGAAAAGAAATACAACGGACAGGGAGTAAGCGCATGTGCAACGTGTGACGGCTTCTTCTATCGCAAGCGCACAGTGGCTGTGGTAGGTGGCGGCGACACAGCATGTGAGGAGGCTCTCTATCTCGCTGGCCTTTGCAAGAAGGTATACATGATTGTGCGCAAGCCGTATCTCCGTGCTTCAGACGTTATGAAGAAGCGCGTGGAGGACAACGAGAAGATTGAGATTCTCTATGAGCACAACACCGAGGGTCTCTTCGGTGAGGACGGCGTAGAGGGTGCTCACGTCGTTAAGCGCAAGGGTGAGGCTGACGAGGAGCATTACGACATCGCCATCGACGGCTTCTTCCTCGCCATCGGTCACAAGCCCAACACAGACGTATTCCGTCCTGCTGTTGAGTGTGACGAGACTGGCTACATCAAGACTCAGGACGGTTCGCCCCGCACCAACGTTGACGGCGTATTCGCTGCCGGTGACTGCGCCGACCCCACATACCGTCAGGCCATCGTAGCCGCAGGTTCTGGATGTAAGGCAGCTCTTGAGGCAGAGCGCTGGCTCGCAGAGCACAACCTGTAAGATACACATAATCAGCATAAATAAGAAAAAAGACAGCTCGAAGGAGAACAATCCCCTTCCAGCTGTCTTTTTTGTTTGCTTACTTTCTGAAAAAAAGATTGTTTTATTTTGCCAATATCTTCAAATAGGCTACCTTTGTGGTATTAGTAACCTAATACTTGATATATGAGGAAAATATTCTTCTTTCTTCTTTCCATGCTTCTCGGCACTGCCGTGCAAGCAATGGCAGCGACAGCACCAGACAGCGTGTTTGTCGTGAAAGACGGACGCATCGTTTCCGCCTACGAAATAGGTAAAGATGTAGACAACATCACGTTCCTTCACAAGACCGTGCTTACGGGCAATTGTGTCCGCATAGGTGACGAAACCGTAGAGATGAAGTCGGCGGTGGTCACTTACAAAGGATCGTATGCCTACATCTATCTCTCTCCGACAGCAGGGCTCACCACTGTGGAGCAGATCACTGAAGGCAGTTACCTTCAGGTGGCGGTTACCACCGGATTGCTCGGAAAGAATGTCCATCTGAGTAAGTTTGCCGATGATTACACAGACAATGATTTCCTTCAGGTCATGTATCTCGACATGGATAAGTTTACGAATGATGACAATTATGAGCCGGTGATGTTCTCCACGGATGACTGGTCTGACTATTTTGCTGACGGAACGGCGAGCATATCCATGGAGGACGGACAGCTGTCTGTCAATTTTGATTGTCTCCCTATTGACGGCGGACAGGCTTTCTTAGGACAGTATAAGGGCGGCTTCACGGATATAGCCCAGAGCCCGTACCACTTCACAGTCGACGGAAAGCGCATGGAGATGCGTGCAGCGTTCGCCGAGAAGGTGGCTGACGGCACAGCGTTCTATCTTACACCGGGCAACATCGACCGCGCCAACGATCTGGAGAACTGCTATTATTATGTACGTCTCTTCGTACCCGAAAGCAATATGGACGGCAGCGAGATTGACATCAACGGACAGAAGGAGTATGAACTGACCTTCGTTGACAATGCTACAGACGTAAACAATCCGCAGACTATCAGCATTTCCAACGGAAAGACAGGTAACGCTACAGGCTCCGTGTCGGTTCTCAAGAACGCCGACGGCACGTATGACATTACCATCGACGTGGAAGGTATGGGAATAACTGCCGACCGCCAGCTGCAGGTACGCTATAATGGCGAGCCCGCTCCTTACGACCTCAGTCTGCCTAACGAATTCTCGGTGGCAGGAGCTGATCCCGTCACTCTGAAGGGTGCTGCAATCAAACATTCCGATGGCTTATACACCATCTATCTCTCTACGAAGAGTGACGCCATGACAGCTACGGACGTTCTTGCTGCCGACATCGTCGTGACGGTTCCTGATGGTTTCGCTAATGACGATATGGTTCACGGATTCTCTGGTACCAGTGAGAATGCGATGATATCCATCACATATGAAGGCACGAAGTACTGCCAGAGCACAACGTCAGGCACAGCAGCCGTAGCACTTGGCGGCAATGCCAAGCTGACTGTTGATGGCGGTAAGATAAATCTCGACTTCACAGTCTTCAGTGCAAAGAAATATAGCGGTAGCATTATGGGCCACTTCGAGGGCAACGCCGCACAACTCTAAACATATTATAAGGAGAACCATACGTATGAAGATATCATTATTTTCTATATTGACACTTGCTGCCGCATCATTCGCAATGCCGTCGATGGCGCAGCAGACCGTTTACCTTAATAAGGGAGAACAGAAAGTGGAGACCGTCGATCTCGGTCCGGACGATTATCTTTCCTTCGGACGACCCGAGGGAGTAAAGGAGCAGGCGAAAGCAGAGATAACGGACGTGAAGACTACGAAAAACTCCATCAAGTACACCGTCACTACGAAGACCGAGGATCAGCCGTATTATCACATGGTGCTGAGCGAGGCGTATATGAGTCTCTTCGTGATGCAGTATATGGGTGGCAAGGACCTCAGCAAGATGACCGATGAGGAGCTTAAGTCAGCTTTCGTGACGCTTATGTCGACAGGATACGGCGAGGGAGCCATCGGCACGAAGACCTACAACGTGCAGGACGGTGTGAAGAACGCATCGGGCGAGACGCAGTACGTAGGTGGCGGACTCGGCTATTATCTCGTTACGTGCGACCTCGTAGAGAACGACGGCAAGTACAGTCTCGGTACACAGATGAAGTATCAGAAAATCACTACACCCGAACCGGGAGAGAGTTCTGCTACGCTCGATGTGGAGTATAAGGGACTGGACGCTGACGGACACGCGCTCTTCTCCGTCATTCCTGGCAAGCAAATCAAGACGCTGCACATGGTTATAGGCACGTCGCGCAGTATTGACGAGTTCATAAGTCTCTTCGGTTACGAGTGGCTTATGTTCACGCAAGGCTCCGACTTCACCGCCGACCAGTGGAACGAGCTGACCGACGAGGACAAGGGATGGAACATAGAAAGCGAGGACGACTATTCGTTTTACGTGCTCGGAGTGGACGCCAACGGCGACTGGGTGAAGGCAGAAGTGGAGAATGTCCACATCAAGCCGGTTGCCGCCAACGACTGTGCCGAGGTGGATCTAACCGATTATTCGTGCGTGGACGGCAGTCTTAATGTCACCTATAACGTGAAGACAAAGGCATCCAAGATTGACAAGGCGTCCATCCTCGTCATGAAGGAGAACGATTGGGACGACGCTCTCAACGAGATTGTGAAGAACAAGAACTACGAGAATCCTTACGAGGCATGGCCTGAAGAGGTGGCTGCTGCGGCAGAGGCAAAGGACGTAACGGATGATATTACTGTCGATGGCAAGCTAACCTTCTCACGTTCTTTCACACAGCAGGAGCGTGATTGGTATGTTGTGGTTCTTGGAGTGACCGACGCCAACGGCACAACCGTAACACGCGCCGCATTCCACACCCACATCGAAAACGCAGAATGGGCAATCCTCTCGCGCACATATCCTAAAGATGCCAAGGCACCACTGAAGGGAAAAGTAAGGCTGATTAAATAGAAAGTCAATCTGAATAAATAGAAAAAGCGAAAGCGTCATTATCGTTTATGATAGCGGCGCTTTCGCTTTTTTATTATGCTTTTTGCGTGTTCATTCAGTAATACATCCACTGTTACTTGAGTATTCCCGCCACTATGATGATACCAAACTCCCAACTCTAAACTCCCAATTCTCAACTCTCAACTATATATAATTAATGTGTTGCTGTTATCGAACACAGCTTTTAGTTGAGGTATATCAATTTCAGCCCTAAAAGTGCAGATTTTCTTAACTTTTTTGCCTGAAAGTTTTGGAGATACGGAAAAAAGCTATACCTTTGCATCCGCTTTCGAGAACG
>ERZ1026886.671-NODE-671-length-17160-cov-7.695177_pt1 | contig 17160 bp, 10 predicted proteins | sample MGYA00380173_ERZ1026886 | MGnify/ENA primary metagenome ERZ1026886 (study PRJEB33269, sample SAMEA4719809) | human gut metagenome | biome: human-associated habitat; feature: organic feature; material: feces | place: Cameroon | collected 2013-10 ... | reverse complement strand
AATCAAAGGCGTTGGGGTTCAGTAGAGAGGAGTTAGAGGGTATTGCTGCCGATGTTGCCAATAACTTAGAACTCGATGAAGAAGCCTCAGACGAGGATGTAAACGCAGAGATTGAAAAGCAGGTTAATGCGGTTCTTCCTTATCTTAAGATTGCGCAAAAGACTGCGCAGCGTACTATCCAGAGCTTTAAGGATAGTCAAGACTTGGATGACGACGAGGTCGATGACGATGATGATGACCCTGCCGGCAACAAGAAACCAATCCGCAAACAGAAGAAAGAGAAAGAGGAGCAGGTCCCAGGATGGGCGCAGGCACTCATTACTCAGAACAAAGCTTTGCAGACCGAAATTCTCGGTTTGAAGTCTGAGCGTGAGAATGATGGCCGCCGTTCTAAGCTGAAGGCACTCCTTAAGGACAAAGGTACGTTCGGAAAGACTGTCTTGAAGAATTTCGACAAGATGAATTTCGAGAACGAATCTGAGTTCGATGATTTCTACGATGGTATTGTGGAGGACTTGGCAGCTATCGATCAAGAGCGTGCTAACGAAGGTCTCGGAAAGCTTGGTGCTCCTGCGGCTCAGAGAAAGCCTAAGAAGGAAGAGGTTGAGGTTATCAAGGACAATGAGATTGATGAGCTTGCCGAAACTATGTAATCTTTAAATTTTAAAAGTTATGTATGGCGTAAGCGAGACAAAAACGTTTGATTCAGGCAAGGAGTCTGTAATCATCAGAAATTACGTGAATGGCATCATGGGTGGTGTCATTCTTGACATGACAGGTTTCTCTGGAGAGTTCATCCAGTGCGGACACATTATCATTCGTGATACCAAGTCTGGCGAGTACAAGCCTATGCCGGTAACAGGTGAGGCTTATGCTTCATTGCCGGAAAATCACGAGTATGTAGGTGTCTGCATGACAACTGCTCCGGTAGATACCCCTCATGTAGGTGTTATGACGGCAGGTGAGGCTAATGATAAGGCTGTCCCTTATCCTGTCGATACGATTAAGACAGCTTTGAAAACAGCCGTTCCTACTCTTCAGTGGGGACACGATGCAATCGGTTAAGGAGGTGATTTATGCAACAGAGTTCTTTATTTCTTAAGTATATCTTGAGTTTCTTCCCAATCCTGAAGACATTGATTGAGAAGATTAACGGTAAGCGCAAGAACGAGATGACGTATCTTCACAAGGATACATCCATTCTCCGCCGCGTTTATTCTACCGACAACAAATGGGAAGCCGACACAGTTGATACCTCTTACGTAGCTGCTGACTACGTGGCAGTGGATTCTCCGGTTCCTTTGAAGTCTCGTGACAAGATTTCAACCGCCAACGGCAAACTGCCAAAGGTCGGTATGAAGAAATTCTTGAAGGAGTCAGATATCCTCGCTCTCAGACTCATGGAAGCACAGGGCGGTCAGACAGCAGAGATTCGCCGTAAATTGGCGCAGGACCCGGTAGCTTGTAATGTCGGTGTTGATGAGCGTAATGAGTATGCCCTTCTGTATGGTCTCTCTAACGGCTATGTAGCTGTACGTGACGACGATAATCCAAAGGAATTGCTCCGTATCAAGTATCAGTACTTGCCGAAAAATCAGCTCGGCATCAACAATGTTGATACTGGTATTACCGTTGCAGACTTGAAGGAATGTATCACGAGAGCTTCGAATGATGGCAACACCATCTTGATCTTCTGGATTGGAAAGGCTAAGTTTGACGAATTGAAGAAGGCACAGGACGCTCGCGAGCTTGTTGCCAACTATAAGGGTCAGACTTATGACTCCAACACAAAGCTGCCGGTTCCTACTTCCAGCGTATTCCAGGAAGCATTCTTGGACGAGACCGGTGTATCATTCCGCATCATCAACCGTACCGTCCGCTTGGAGCATGATGGCGTGAAGAAGAGTGTTAAGCCTTGGAACAACAATATGATTATCGGTGTCTGCTCACAGATGATTGGTGCCCTCGTTTACGGTCAGGTAGCAGAGGCAACCAACAGAGTGGCAGGTGTAACCTATCAGCAGATTGATTACAAGCTTATCTCTCAGTATTCGACAACTGATCCGTTGCGTGAGACAACTGCGGTGCAGGCATACTGCTTGCCTGTCATCGAGGACGTTGACACAATCTATCAGATTAATACTAAGCTGGCAGACCCAGACGTTTCGGTTGATACCGAAAAGGAGAAAGCAGATACAGAGGATGTTAAGGTAACAATCTCTGATGTGACCTACAAGAAGCCGGAGGCTATCACAACCCTTAATGCTCTTGGTGCCACCCTTGCTAGTGATGCCAGTGATAAGGAGATTATTGATGCCTACAATGAGCTGCCTCCTACAAAGAAGAAGGAGTTCAAGGATAACGCAGCTAAAGCTGAGGAGTAATCATGAAGACGGTCGGACAAGCTTTGGTGGATGAGGTACACATCCCTATCCCCTATGGTTTCGTGGAAAACGCCTGCATCAAGCGTGACATCGATATCGAATCAGAGTTCACTGGTGACGTTGCCAGAAGTGACGCCTACAAAGGAACGCTTGCCGACTGTCTGCTTTCTCTCATACAAGCCGTTAGCTTCTCCGAAGCGGACAAATCAATAGGTTCTCTCTCGGAAGACCAGCGAAAGGCTATATTAGTTCAAGTCAATCGTTTATATAACTCTATCGGAGAGGAGGAGGTTTCACTTACTCCGAAGCCGACAGTTTACATTAATTGCTGATGAGTCTATTGAGTTTTCATGCCTCAAAGCTATACCGGCAGCAGAAGGTAGCTGGCTATACAGATGATGATGGAAATTATCACCAGGGCAAGACCGAGTGGAAGTTCTGCTGCACTTGTGATGTAGTTCCTGCTGGCGAGGCCAATAAGTTAGTTACATCTGACGGTTCTATTGATTACTACTCCTACGAAGTGCATAACTTGCCCGTAGGAATTGAAAAGTTCTCTTATGGGGATTTTATCAAGCTAGAAATTTTAGGGGCTGAGGAGGTAATTATCAAGGTCAAGGGATTTCATCGTTATCAACTCCAGTGTAAGATATGGGCATAAGAATGACAACCAGCGCTTCCGCTCTCGATGCCTTCCTACAAAGAGCCGCAAGGAAGATACAGGAGAATGTGCTTAAAGCATTGAGCAAGCTAGGAGATGAATCTGTGGTTAGAATCCGTAACAGGTCTGCCAAGGAAAGCTGGATAGACCATACGGGCAACCTAAGAAGCTCCATAGGCTTCGCCGTGTACGAGCAGGGAAGTAAATATATGGAATCAGCCTTTTCGCAGGTTCTCAGTGGCACAGACGGCTCTGCAAAGGGCAAGAAGATGATCAATGACCTTGCTAAGGAATATTCCAGGGTTTATGCTTTGGTAGTCGTTGCCGGAATGGAATACGCAGGAGAGGTGGAAGCCTTGGAAAGCAAGGATGTCCTCGCATCAACGAAAATATGGGCCACATCCATTGTAGAGCAGCGTGTGAAGACAGCAATAGACTCAGCAGTTAATGAAATAAACAAGTGGAAGATATGAAATCAGACGGAGCAATTAAGACAGATGTTTACCGGTACATCAATGAAAGCGGTTTCATGAACAACGTCAATGGCAAGCTGTCAAAGACGATGAGACCGCATAATTCTCATAAGGAAGATGTCGTTATCTCCATCTTGGCTAATGAGGGAACGCAGCTTCAAACGGCGATTATAAATGTAAATATATATATACAAGACCAGGACGTAGATGGGCAGTTCGAGGAGAACACTATCAGAGTTGACGAAATCTGCAAACTGGCTTGGAATCTCTTGGAAACGTTCAGAACGAGCGAATATGCTGCCCACGCTATTGAGCAGAGGGTATATGCAACAAGCACGGGAGAACATGTAATAAATAATCAAGTTGAATATAAACTCATAAACGATTAAATTATGTCAGTAACATCATGGGGCAAATGCACTATCTACGTTCAAGAGGTAGGTAGCAAAAAGAATGAGTGGACTAAGCTCCCAACTCCAAAGGATGGCACTACTACTGTTACTCCAACGAAGGGCGATACAATGACCCAGGTTGAGGAAGGTGGCGGAATTGTTGACCGCAAGACAAAGAAGTCCACCTACGAGGCTGTATATCAGCTCTTCATAAAGAAGAACCAGTCGCAGCCATTCAAGACTATTGATGGTATCATTGAGGGTAACTATCGTTTGGCTATCCAACCGGAAGACGCCGAGCTTCCTGGCGTTTACATGGGTAATACCACCATCGGTGCCGAGGAGGGCTATACAACAGAAGAAGGTGCTTCCATCACTTATACCCACGCAGCTCTTATCCCAGAGGGTGACGTGGTGGCTAAGACTGTAAACGCAAAGGGTGAGGATGTCTATTGTGCTTACCGCTGGCGTGTCATCACTGCCACAAAGGGAACAGGTGAAAAGTATGCCTTGACTTTCAAGAAGCCGCAGGATGGCAATACCGCTCCTGCTGAAATCACGGAAACTTACGAAGAGACATAGGCATATCCTAATATCCCTTCCGCCGACTGAGGGTTATCAGCCGGCAACCTACCCAAGTAGCTCAGTTGGGAGAGCGAGACCAAATAGTCCGTCGCATGCAAAAAAAAATCCAGGGTCTTCAAAAGCTGGTTGAAAGACGCAGGTTCGAGTCCTGCCTTGGGTGCCAACAATTTAAATTCGAGTGATATGGAAGAGTTAGGAATCATTATATCGAATACGCTCACAGATATGCCGATAGGCTTTGATACTGAGCACGCTCACGTTAACATCTACCCTACTACACTGGGCATGATGTACCTAACGTCGCAGTTGGTAGATAGCTTGGAGTTGGACAAAGAGTTACTTCAAGCTGATCCATTCTTGGAAGCATTGCGAGTTGCAAACACCAAAAGGGAAACATGCTGCAGATTGATTGCATATCACTCACTCAACACAAAGAATGAAATACTAGACTCCAAATGCGTAAGCAAGCAGACGGAGTTAATCTTCAAAGAATGCTCCAACGAGGATATAGCTACTCTTCTCATCATCATTCTTAAGGCTAACTCATACCAGACAATAGCCAAAGAGACAGGAATGGAAGAAGAAGCGAAGCGTATGGCAAAAGTCAACGCAGCAAAGAAGTCGGAGAATAGCTTTATCTTCGGAGGCAAGACAATATGGGGAACTCTAATAGACGCTGCTTGCGAAAGATACGGATGGACTTTCGATTACGTGGTATGGGGAATATCGTATAACAACCTGACTCTCATGCTCAAAGACAAGATTACTTCAATCTATCTGTCTGACGAGGAGAGGAAGAAAGCACATATACCGGCAGCAGGGGAAGAGGTCATCGATGGCAACAACAAGGAGGCGGTCATGAAGGCGGTGATAGAGTCCGAGACCGAGATTTAACCGAAGTCTTCCTGCGCACGCACGTAAAGTTCCTATATCGAACACTCATATTTGGTGTTTCCCCGGCGATTCTTTATAACAGAGTATAAATTCAAGGAAAAATAGAACATTATGCCAAGCATTAAATTCGATACAATAGTCGAGACAGCCAAGGTCGTTTCCGGTTTTCGAGACATTCAGAACGCAGTTCATCAGACTGCCGAGAGGGTTGAGAAGGACGGAAAGTCTATTGACGATGTAATCTCGAATATCCAGAACAGTATGAACATTGCCATTGGCGGTTGGAGCATTGGCAAGTTCGTCAATCAGATGATGCAGGTCCGCGGTCAGTTCCAGCAGACAGAAATGGCATTCAAGACGATGTTGCAGTCTGAGGAGAAAGCTGATGCTCTCATGAAGCAGTTGATCCGCACAGCAGCCGTCACACCTTTCGGGGTTGAAGATGTTACAGAGGGAGCCAAGCAGCTCCTTGCGTTCAACGTAGCAGCCGAGGATGTCAACAAGACGCTTATCGGATTGGGAGACGTTGCAGCAGGTATGGGTATGAACCTTAAAGACCTCGTGATGCTTTACGGCACCACCATTGCCAAGGGTAAGATGGACACAATGGACCTGTATCAGTTCCTCAACCGAGGTATTCCTATCGCAGACGAATTGGCAAAGGTTATGGGGTTGGATTTGAACAATGCCATCGGAGAGGTCCAGAAGCAAATCAAGGCTGGCAAGGTTACCAGTGACATCTTCATCCAGGCAATGCAGAGTATGACAGCCGAGGGTAGCAAGTTCGGTGGCTTGATGGAGGCTGAGTCCAAGACTATTATCGGTCAGATAAGCAACATTGAGGATGCCATTGAGCAGAAGTTCAACGAGATAGGTAAATCCCAGGAGGGTGTTATCAATACCGGATTGGGAGTCGTTTCCACCCTTATTGAGAATTGGGATACAGTAGGCAAGGTACTTATGACTGTTGTTGCAGCGTATGGCGCATACAAGGCTGCGGTGATATCGATGATAGCAATATCTAAGGCACAGGTAGCTTGGGAGAGTGCGAAAGCATTCTTGTCTTTAGCGAAGTCTATCACAACCGCCAAGGATGCCATGGCTCTGTTCAATTTGGTCTCTTCTTCAAATGTTCTCGGTCTGGTTCTTGGTGCAGTAGCAGCTGGAGTCACGATGTTCAATCTATTCGGAAATAGCGCTGAGGATGCGGCTACCAAGACTTCCAAATTTACCGAGAGTGCAAATGAAGCATCAAGCAAGGTCGAGTCGCTAATCTCCATTCTGAAGACTGCAAAGGAAGGCTCCAAGGTTTACAAGGACACCATCAAGGAGCTGTCAAACATCTATGGCAATTACGGGATTGCTATTGACAAGATCAAGGAAGACGAGAGCAACCTTGTGGATGTTAAGCAGCAGGAGATAGATAAATCTAAAGAACTCGTCGAGCAAATCAAGCTGGAGGCTACAGAGCGCAACAGAGCCAATGCAATCTCCAAGGCTAATGAAGAATACAACAACCGTGTTGATAGCGCTCAGCAAGCCCTTTTGGGTAAGTTGAAGGATTATGGAACCTCTAGCAGCGGTATAGCCGTCGGCATACAGAACATCGTATCTGACTCGGTTATCAAGCAGTTTGATGACCTAACACAGAAGATGGCTGGCTTGAATGAGCACTCCAAGGAGTATCAGACCTATCTGAAGCAATACAATCAGTTAGAGGCTTCTTTGATATCCGAATCAGAAAAGCTAGCTAATGCTTTCGGTTTTACAGGAGACAAAACAAGCGATGCCAGGAAGGCATTGATTGGTTATCTCTATGAACTTCGAGCTGCAAAGAAGCTGCATACCGAGGAGGCAGATAATATCAACAAGGCTGCAGATGCTACTGAAGATTTCGGTAATAAGGCTACCTCAACCAAGAACAGGATAAATGCTTTGCAGAAGCAACTCCAGGGTGCCGGTGAGGATGTACACGTTCTCTACAACCGTGTCAAGGAGTTCATGCAGAACTATTCCGAGAACAACATCAACTTTCACGTCAACTTCGATGCCAAGATACCTTCGTGGATGCAGAACATGAATATTCCGGAACTGGGACGCTTAGGTAAATACTTCTCTGCTTTGGCACGCGACCTTGCAAACAACAAGAAGTCTGGTGCGCTAGTAAATGGCAAATGGATGTCAACCAACGATATCGCACAGCGAGGATGGGATTATACCAATGCGGCGAACACCAAGCAGACCAAGGCAGAAGACGATGCTAAGCAGAAGCGTCGCGAAAAGGAAGAGGCAGAAGCCAATGCCAAGAAGAACGCTGCCAAAGCAAAGAAAGCAGCCGCCGATGCAAAGAAGCTAGCAGAAGACCGGAAGAAGGCCCAGGAAGAACTGAATGAGGACTTGAAGCAGCTGCAGCAGGAAAACATCGACACTGATATATCTCAGATGCAGGAAGGCACGGAGAAGAAGATAGCTGAAATCAAGAACGACTATGCCAAGCGCAAAGCCGAGATTGACAAGCAGGAAGCTGAGTTCAAGAAGAAAAACAAGGAAGCTGGCAAGAAAGAAGCCCTTACCTCTGCTCAGTCCGATGCCCTCTCCAAGGCTAGAGACCTCGCTACCCAAGAGTACAACAAGAAGCTTGACGAGGTCAACAGGGAAGCCCTCACCTCTATGCGCGACTACTTGAAGGAGTATGGTTCGCTCTATCAGCAGAAGCAAGCTATTGCCGAGGAGTACGAGGAGAAGATTGCCAAGGCTCAGACGCAGGGCGAAAAGCTCTCTCTTCAGCAGCAGAGAAATAAGGAGCTTCAATCCATCGAGATAAACGCCATCAGACAGAACATTGATTGGGGAAGTGTCTTCGGAGACTTCGGTGCTATGTTCAAGGACCAACTGGAGCCTACCATCAAGAAGCTGCAGGAGCTCTCCAAGAGCACTACAGACGTTAACGAGCAGAAGACCATACAGGAACTTATCTCCAAGCTACAAGGCTCTGCCACCGTCTGGGATAGCGACATCTTCAAGAAGGTCTCTGACGATATCAACACCTATCAGTCAGCCATGCAGGGCTACATTGATGCGCAGGAGCGAGAGGCAGAAGCCGCGAAAGCCGTTATCAAGGCGCAGGAAGACCTCGCCAAGGCTAAGAAGGGCGGAGACAAAACAAACATCAGTAAATCGGAAGAAAACCTCTCTAAAGCGCAGAACGTTCTCGCAACCGCATCCAATGACGTATTGACATTCGGCTCCTCTGTTCAGAAGGCATCATCAGACTTACAGATATCTGCACAGAAGGCGGTCTCTATGTTCCAACAGCTTGAAGTTGGCTTGCAAGGTCTCACGTCGGGTTCACTCAAAGGCATAGGAACCTCCATCTTAGGGCTTGATAAGCTTTTCGGTGGCTCTATGCAGAAGGACGTTGCCAACACTCTTGCAAAGGGAATCCAAGGATTGCTCGGAAAAGACAGTGACGCAGCCAAGTCTCTGACGAAAGCTTTAGGGGATAGTGGTATGGCAGGTGAAATAATCTCAGCTATACTCGGTATTCTTGATATTCTGAAAGATGGCTTCGGAACACTCATCAGTAACCTCATGGACACGGTCTTTGGTGCAGTAACGGGCATCCTTGATGATGCTCTATCGGGTGACATCGTTATGAAGCCATTGAAGAGCATCGGGAACAATGTTTCTCATATCCTCAACACGCTTTCATTCGGTGGCTTCAATAGTTTGTTCGGTGGAGATGGAAATGCAAAGAAGGTCAATGATACCATCGAAAGACTGACGGACAGAAACACCCTCTTGCAGCAATCCATCGAGGATTTGACTGACGCAATGGAAAACTCCTTTGGCTCCAAGGCAACCTCATACTACGAGCAAGCCTACAAGAATCAGAAGGAGACGAATCAGAACTACCTCGACATCGCCAAGGCACAGGCAAGCTATCACGGTTCGCACCACTCATGGAACGCTTATTGGAGCGGCTTCGGTAGTGATGAGATGGATTGGATCAAGAAGAACGTCAAGTCAGATTTCAATGGTGACCTCTTCTCCCTCAGTCCAGAGGAAATGAAGCTTCTCCGTGGTAACGTAGCCATTTGGGAGCACATCGAGAACACTGGTAAGGGCAACTATGGTGGACGTCTGACAGAGAAACTGAATGATTACATAGACCAAGCGGGCAAGCTGGAAGAGCTTTCAGAGCAGTTCAAGGAGAACCTTACTCAGATTTCCTTCAGCGGAATGAGAGATAGCTTCTTGACGGACCTCATGGACATGAAGAAGGATGGTAGTGACTTTGCTAGCGAAATGGCTGATGATTTCGCAGAAAAGATGCAGAAGGCTCTCCTCTCCTACTCCATGGAAGACCTCATCAATGGAGACTTGAAGACGCTCTACGATGATTGGGCGAAGGCTATGAAGGATAAAAACGGAAAGCTAACCAAAGACGATGTAGATGCATTTTACGAGCGTTACGATGATATAGTCCAGGAAGGCTTGAAAAGACGTGACGAGTGGGCAAAGGTGACAGGCTACACTGGTTCCTCATCCTCATCACAGACCGCTACAAGCGGAGGATGGGCATCTATGGGGCAAGATACCGCAGACGAGATGAATGGTCGCTTCACCGCCCTGCAGATTGCAGGTGAGTCTATCGCTCAGAACATGACTACCACCATTTCACAGATGGAGAGCATCGTTACCCTCGGAATCTCAACCAATGGCGCAGTATTGGAGATAAGAAACATGATGATCATGACAAACAGCTATCTCGAAGACGTCGTGAAGTATGCAAAGCTTACCTACAATGACTTCGGAACCAAGCTGGATGACATGAACAGAAGATTAAAGGATATTTAACCTCTACAGGCTTTTCGCTCGTCAACCCTTACAACTATACTCAACAATAGCAAAAGCGGCTCACAGCGAAGCCTATGAGGTTATTTAATGATTAAATAGTTATGACTAATGGACAACTTTACATCAATGGCAAGGATGCCTACCTTACGTGGGGCATCTTCCTAGACGAAACCGCCCTCAGCACGCTCATGACCCCTGCACCAAACAAGGAGTTCATCAGCAACAAGTATCGCTCAAAGGACGGCAAGTCAGTTATCAAGCACAATCCTAGATTGGATGAGAGGGAGATAACGCTGGCATTCAACATGACCGCAAAAGACTCAGATACGTTCATGACGAACTACGCTAAGTTCTGCGAGGAGGTTCTTGCCAAGGGAGAGTTGGTTATCCGCACCCGATTTCAGCCTAATGTGTGGTATCGGTGCATCTATCTCTCCTGCACTCAATTCAGTCAGTTCATTCGGGAAATGGCAAAGTTCAGCCTAAAGCTTAACGAGCCAGACCCTAGTGACAGAGGTAAAACAAGTAAATATACAAGCTAATGATTCAGATTAAGAGAAATAACAATGTATTCTTCACGCTAGAGGACTTCGGTGAGGGTTCTAAGCTGTCATATCAGCTTATGGACCACCATTACATCATCTTGAAGTTCACTACGGCTACACCTGTCTATTTCGAGATTGGTGATTCAGTGGAGATACCCGACTTCGGCTACTTCGAGCTAACATCATCATACTTCCCAAAGCACAATGATAGTGACGGCTACGACTACGAAATGCAGATGGATGCCTACTATATGTCTTGGAAGAATAAGCTTTGTAAGTATCGCCCTCAGCACGGAGCCAACGAAACCTCCTTCAAACTCACCACAACAGTAAGCGTACACATGAACGTCATCCTCGGCAACCTAAAGGCGCTAGGGCTTACGTACAATGGCAAGGAGTTCTCCGTGGACTACACCACATACAACAACAAGGCTTTCGATGTTCAGAAGAGATTCTTGATCGAGTACGGTTCTATCAGTATTCTTGATGCACTCAACTCCATCTGTTCCGAAGATGCACTCAACTGCGAGTGGTGGATAGATGGTTCTATCATATACCTTGGATATTGCGAAATGGAAGGTCAGACAACATTTGAGCAAGATGTTAATGTTCTGTCTATGTCATATTCGGAATCTAAGTCAACTTATATCACGAGACTGTACGCATTCGGCTCAGACAGGAATATCCCGAAAGGGTATTTCACTGGTGCCGATGCGGACGTCACCACAGATGGTGTTGCTACCGATTACCTCATGCTTCCAAACAAGGAAGTGGATAGTGATGGTTTCTATGCCAAGGATGGCTACCTGGAGAACGTGAATGTCGTGAAGAACGACAAGCAGGCTATCGAGGGTGTCGTGATGTTTGATGACGAATATCCAAAGGTAGAGAGTGTTGTCAGCGGTATCAAGACCTATGATAGCACCGTTGATAATGATGATGATACAAAGACCACACAGACCTTTTGGCAGGTCACAGCTACGGATTCATTCGCTACAAGCTTTGAAGCTAGCTGGATAAAGAGCAATCTCACCCTAGGCATCAAGTTCACTAGCGGGGCGCTTATGGGCATGGAGTTCGATGTTAGCTTCAAGATTATTGACAAGGTTAACTATTTCGAGATTGTTGCTAACGACACCTACGGAAGAACACTTCCAGATGGAGTTATGTGCCCAAAGGTAGGTGATAAGTTCTTCCTTTTCAACTGGGACGCAACAAAGATTACAGATACTGACCTCATTCCTACAGCTCAGTTGTCTCTATTCGATAGAGCGAAGCAGTACTATCAGAAGACCATGATCAGCAACTCCAACTTCACATGCACGATGGATGGCGATAAGTTCTATAATGATGGAACATACGATTACCACCCTCTCGGTGAGCAGGTAAAGCTGATTAATGATATGTTTGCACAGGTGGACGCGGATGGTAAGCACTACCGAAACTCTCGCATCATCGGAATGGAGATACCTTTGGACATACCTTATGACCACCCTCAGTACATGGTTGGTGAAAAGGCAGCAACAAGTCGGTTGGGAAAGTTGGAAGACAAGGTTGATTCCATCAAGGTGAACGGAATGCAGATAGGTGGCACAGGAAATGGCAATGGTGGAGGCGTATATGTCATTGGTATGAATGATACCACCTCTCCATCCGATAGTAACGTTTTCTCGGCTAGACGCTCAAGAATGGAGTTTTTGTCTAGACTGCAGGATAGCACCGCAAAAGGCACTATAACTTGGGAGAAGATTCAGAAGCTTTTAAGTGGTCTGTTTGTCGGCAACTCCAATTCCGAGAACGGCGGTTCCTGGACTCCTGACGCAGAAGGTCGTTCCCACCTTATCACTGACTATCTAGAGGTACGCATGAAAGCCATCTTTGAGGAGTTGGCAATCAAGAAGAACTCAACCATCGGGGGTAAGGAAATCATTTCCCCTGCTGGTGGTGTAGCCGTATACAAGGTTGATGAAGTTACTGTGACATACAACGATGTGTCACAGAAGGCTTATCGTTGCTATTTCCTCGCAGAGCAAGACGGCGACAAGATAGACAACGACTTTGTTGTTGAAGACCAAGTGCGCTCGGAGTCATTCAACTTGAATGCAGGAAAGTACCACAAGACAGGCAACCACTTCTTTTGGCGATTGGTTATCGGCATTGATGAAGAGCCTGTTGAGTTGGATGGAAAGAAATACCATTACATCGACCTCTCGGAAACGGATTGCGCAACAGGTAGCGATGTTCCTATGAAGGGCGATGTGCTCAGCCAATGCGGTAACAGAAGCGACCCTATGAGACAGAGCTGCTTGGTATTCTCTTCGGTAGATACCTACGCCCCATGCCTTTCGCTCTATCATGGCATCAACAGCTATTCCTTAAACAACAAGGATTATGTGGAGTACGGTGTTGACAAGAGCGGTGAAAAGCCAAAGGCGTTCTTCCATTCCTACGGCGATGCCTACATAGGCGACCGTCCGACAAAGGATAATAACTACGAGGGTGACAGCTACGTTAAGTACGATAGCGAGAAGAAGAAAGTCACCATCAAGGCTGAGTTGTCCATCAAGTCAACCTTTGATGGCAAGTCCTTGGAACAGCAGATAAAGGACAATGCTCCAAAGGGATTGAGCGAGTCCGATGTGAACACCATCATCAAAAACTCCACGGTTATATCTAACTTGCAGAATCAGATAGACGGTGCAATCGAGACATGGTTCTACGATGGCGTTCCTACATTGAAAAATGAGCCAGCAAGCGGATGGACTACTGACAAGGAGAAGAAAATTCACTTGGGGGATTTGTACTACGACAACCTTACAGGCAAGGCATACCGCTTTGCCAAGGACGGCTACACCTATAAGTGGGCTATCATCACAGACACCGACATTGCTAAAGCTCTCTCAGACGCAAGCAAGGCGCAGGAGACTGCTAACGGAAAGATGAAGGTGTTTGCCACCCAGCCTACACCACCTTATCAGTTGGGCGACATCTGGGTGAACGCTACATATCCATCCGATGGCAGTACTTATAAGAATGAGGTATTGCGCTGTCAGACCGACAAGAAGGCAGGTTCCCAGTTCGCCATTGCCGATTGGATTAAGGCTTCAAAATACACAGATGATACAGTAGCCAACGCAGCAAAGAAGGCAGCGGAAGAGGCGAAGAAGGCGGCAGAGACCGCACAGACGAACATTACGAACCTCGGAAAAACCGTCACTACCAACAAGAAGTCGTTCGACAACTACGTAAAGGATGGCTACCTTGAGCCTTCGGAAATTGCGGCTATGGCGCAGGATTCTAAGCGACTGGAAGATGATTTCGCAGCCGCCGAGAAGTCGTATAATGAGGTGAAGGGAGCAGAGGTATTGAAGAGTACCAAGGAACTCACCGACCTCAATGCCGCTTTCACAACCCTCAATACTGCAAAGACGGAACTCATCACGTATCTCTCCGATATATCGGCAAGATACAATGCGACTGATTCAGATGGTAAGAAAGCCATCTACAGCCGTGTTGCAACCCTCTATAACAATTTTCAGACCGCTTACGACACGTTCTATAACAAGCTTGGCTTGGCTAGCGCATACATCACAAGTACCATCATAGGAAAGTTGAATGCTGTCATAGGCGATGTGGCTTCCTACAATTACTTGAAGGGAGCTTTGAGCAAGAACGCAAGTACCGACATCAACGGTGGACTCATCCTCAGCTCCCTCATCGCCTTGCGTGACCCAGACACAGGTTATGTGGAGAGTGGTATCAACGGTGTTGTTGATAACAAAGCTAAAGGCAACGGAATTGCTACATGGTGGGGCGGTTACATGAACGACGGTCAGGTTGTCGGTTTCGACAAGAAGAATGATGTCACCAAGCAAGCAGCCACTTCCCTCATTCGCTTCGATGGTTCGGGCTACTTGGCAAATGGTGCTATCTATTGGAGTGTTGACGGAAAGGTACACGCAGACCCTACATCTTTCATCATCAGCGAGAAGAACCTTGGTGCATACCTTGCATTCTTTGAGCCTACATGGAAGAGCGGTAGCAACGGCTCAAACATTAAAGACCTCGTATCTTTGACTCCACAAGCTCCTTTCGCAAAGTTGGATGTAAGCAACGATTTGTTGGTTGAGGGTAAGCTTAAGATTGGCAACATTACCCTCAGCGTGGTAAATGGTGCTTTGAAGATTGACGGCAATGTGTTCGCAACTGGCGGTATCAGTGCATACGGAGAAAGCAGTGGTGCAGGCGGTGGCGGTGGATTGAATGCCAGCGTAATCAGCTATGCGAGAATCATAGAGGGAAGCTATACCGATGCAGACTTGACGAGTATTCCGAATGCCTATGCCATCAAGGCTCTCAGCAGCCGAATTGACAACATAGCTACAGAGCTTGGTGGTCTGAATCTCTCATGGAATAACATCACTGGCAAACCATCAACGTTCACTCCTAGTGCGCACACCCATAAATGGGCAGACATTACCGACCGCATCACGAAGGTGAGCCAGCTTACTAACGATGCAGGGTATCTGACTACCCATCAGTCTCTCGATGGTTACGTGAATGCGATAGCAGTTAGCGGAAGCGGAAATGCCGTTACTGCCGTTACAAAGAGCGGCAAGACCATCACCTTCACGAAGGGTGCTACTTTCCTCACCTCACATCAGAGTTTGGCTGCTTATCTTACTAAGTCAGAAGCTAGTAGTACATATCAGCCAAAAGGTAATTATCTTACTTCTCATCAAAGTCTTGCAGATTATGCTAAGAAGAGTGAAATACCTACAAAAGTAAGTCAACTTACTAATGATACTGGTTATATTACTTCTAGTGGAAGTTGTGCTTATGCTACAAGTGCAGGCAATGCTGACAAGGTTGATGGTGTTCATGTTACTTGGGCAGGTGTACTAACTTCTACTTCACATTTAGTTGCTTGGGAATCAGATGGTTCAGCTCTTAGAGACATAAACCCTGCTAATGTTACTGTAGGTAATTCTGATAAATTAGATGGTATTCATGCTAACGGACTTCTTACTGCTCTATCTAATTCTGATAAGGGAATTAGTATAACAGTTGGTGGAACTACTAAAAGTGTGTCAAATATTAGCGTTAATTATGCTAGTAGTGCTGGAAATGCTGATACTGTAGATGGTTATCATGCAAGTCATTTGTTGGTTAAAAGAGGTAGATTAGGGGCGTACAATATAGACAAAGAAACAACATTTGGTACTAGAGATATTCAACCAGAATCAGAAGTTACAATTAGTGGTAAAAAACCTTTTGATGGATGGGGTACATTATTAGTTATAGGTAGTATTGATGGTGCTTCTAATCATCAATTAGCATTTACAGGTGATAATAGAATGTTTATTAGGTGTGCATACGGTACTAGTAATAACTATAATACTAAAGATTGGGCTACTGTAGCTTTAACTTCTGACAATGTAGCTTCTGCAACAAAACTTGCGGCAGCAAGAACGATATGGGGTCAAAGTTTTGATGGAACTGGTAATGTGAGCGGTGCTTTGAGCGGTGCGACCACCATCAGCGCAAGCAACACCATCAGTACCACCTTGCAGAATGGTGCACTTAGGATTGGCAACAAGTTAACTCCTATTAGTGCCATTGATGCGCAAGTTATTTTCAACACAGGTGCTGCAATTCGCTTTGGTGAAACTGCTTGGGATTGGAATAAATGGGCTGGACTTAAATATACTCATTCCAATAAAACTATTTATCTTGGTATAGCTGAAAATTCTGCATTTAATGCTAATAGTGCGCAAAGTGATGGTACACTTAGACTTGCTGGTATTAAAACTATAACTCCAGATAGTGGAGCTAGAATTGGAAATACTGGTGGAGATTTATATCTAGGTAATAGTAGTAATAGTGGTTGGGTGAAAGTTCAAGACATGACTAGTCAAGCTAATATTAATAATTGGCGCATATATCAAAATGGTGATGCTATATTTAATAAGCTTACACTTAATGGTGGTAGTACTTTTAATGGTAGTAATATATTCAATGGTTCAGTTAAAGTTAACAATATGCTTACTGCTAAAGCTATAATGTTTACTACTGCTGATTCAAATGCGTATGGTACTGATTTACAAAATTGGGATGGTAGTATTGCTGCTAATGTTACCAATATGTTTAATGGTATTCCTTATGGTAATACAGTTATTGAATATTCAACAGATGGTGGCTCTACTTGGAAAACTTATACTTCAGACAGTAATTACAGGTTTAATCTTGTAAACGATAATGCTAGTAGCTATAATTTTTATTTAGGTAATAATACTTCTGATACTAGTAGTGATGCTAATAATCTTGCTCAAATTAAGAAAAATCAACTTAGAGTTACTGTTAAGA
>ERZ1026886.659-NODE-659-length-17331-cov-4.410917_pt1 | contig 17331 bp, 14 predicted proteins | sample MGYA00380173_ERZ1026886 | MGnify/ENA primary metagenome ERZ1026886 (study PRJEB33269, sample SAMEA4719809) | human gut metagenome | biome: human-associated habitat; feature: organic feature; material: feces | place: Cameroon | collected 2013-10 ... | reverse complement strand
AAATTACTATCTTTGCAAACACAAAACGTGCATTATGCATTTTTTGAGCCTTAAAGGCTGCTACACGGCAACAAGAGCAAAAGGGATACAGACAATAAAAGAATGCGTTTAAAAATCAGAATGCGTTTATTTTAACAAAAACAATGCATATAAAAATGCAGATAAAGAGATGAATGTAGCAATAATAAAATATAACGCCGGAAATATCTACTCGGTAGTGAACGCCTTGCGACGTCTCGGCGTTGAACCCGTCGTCACAGATGATGCAGAGCAGATAAAGGCAGCCGACCATGTGCTGTTTCCTGGACAAGGAGAAGCCTCGTCCACGATGTCATATCTCAAAGAGCGCAATCTGGACAAGCTCATCCGCGATCTCAAGCAGCCTGTGCTTGGCATTTGTATAGGGCAACAACTGTTGTGCCGCCACTCTGAGGAAGGCGACACCCAATGTATAGGCATTTTCGACGCCGACGTAAAGCGGTTCTGCCCACAGCGTCATGAGGACAAGGTGCCTGCCATGGGATGGAACAACATCACCGACCTTCAGTCGCCGCTGTTCAAAGGCTTGCATGAAGGCGAATTTGTTTATTTCGTCCACAGCTTCTATGTGCCGGTGTGCCAGTTTACAGCCGCAAAGGCCTGCTACATTAATCCCTACAGCGCCGCCCTGCACAAAGACAATTTCTATACCGCACAGTTTCATCCGGAGAAGAGTGGAGCTGCGGGAGAAAAAATCATAAGAAATTTCCTTGAGATATGATAGAACTCATTCCAGCCATCGACATTATTGACGGCAAATGTGTGCGCCTTACCAAGGGCGACTACGATCAAAAGAAAATATACAGCGAGAGTCCGGCTGAGGTAGCACGCCACTTTGAAGAGTTAGGATTCGAGCGTCTGCACGTTGTTGACCTTGACGGTGCCAAGTCGCACCACATCGTCAACACCCAGGTGCTGACAGACATAGCGCAGGCAACAAACCTGACCATCGACTTCGGTGGCGGTCTAAAGACCGATGCCGACATAGAGACCGCGTTCAACAGCGGAGCACACATGGTGACCGTCGGAAGCATAGCTGTCAGCAACCCGCAGCTGTTTGCCTCATGGCTTAAGCGTTACGGCACCGAACGCATTATTCTCGGGGCCGACGTGCGCGACGGAAAGGTTGCCATAAACGGATGGAAAGAAGAGTCGGCAACCGACCTCTTCACCTTCCTCGACCATTATGTTGAGATGGGCGTAACCAAGGTTCTTTGCACAGACATCTCTAAAGACGGCACGTTGCTAGGTCCTGCCACAGCGCTCTACAAACAGATCATGGAGGCGCACCCCACCCTTCACCTCATAGCCAGCGGCGGCGTATCGTCTACAGAAGACATCTTTGAGCTTGACGAAGCCAACATACCGGCGGTGGTCTTCGGCAAAGCCTTTTACGAAGGAAAGATCGATATGGAAAAGCTGAAGGACGCGAATGCCATTTAAGAGCACACGTCAGCACAAACAAAAACAAAAAAGTTTAAAGAGCGATGTATAAAGGACTGGCAAAGAGAATAATACCTTGCCTCGACGTCAAAGACGGCGTCACCGTAAAGGGCACCAACTTTGTTGACCTACGAAAGGCAGGAGACCCCGTGGAGCTGGGCAAGCGCTACAGCGAAGAAGGGGCAGACGAGCTGGTGTTTCTCGACATCACAGCCAGCTTTGAAGGACGAAAGACGTTCACAGAGATGGTTACACGGGTGGCGCGCGAGATAAACATTCCGTTCACCGTAGGCGGCGGCATAAACGCCATTGAGGATGTGGAGCGGCTGCTGGCGGCAGGAGCCGACAAGGTGAGCGTCAACTCGGCAGCCTTACACCGTCCGCAACTCATCAGCGAGATAACGCAACGCTTCGGATCACAGGTGTGTGTCTGCGCCATAGATGCCCGCCTCGACCCCGACGGTTGGCATTGCTACACCAAGGGAGGACGCGAGCGCAACGAGCGCATGTTGTTCGATTGGGCCAAAGAAGCCCAAGAGCGCGGCGCAGGCGAAATTCTCTTCACATCCATGGACCATGACGGTGTGAAGCAAGGCTACGCCAACGAAGCGTTGGCACAGCTGTCTGACAGTCTGTCCATCCCCATCATCGCGAGCGGAGGAGCAGGCACCATGGAGCATTTCAAAGACGCGTTCACCTGTGGCAAGGCCGACGCTGCCTTGGCTGCAAGCGTGTTCCACTTCGGACAAATACTCATTCCGCAACTTAAGCGCTACCTTGCCGACAACGGCATTAACGTGAGAATTTAGCCTTCACGGGCAAAGCGACACATAAGAACAAAGAAAAGAACAAAACGGTATATTATGAAAATCGACTTTGAGAAAATGGGCGGGCTGGTACCTGCCATCATCCAGGACGCCACAACAAAGAATGTCCTCATGTTAGGCTTCATGAACGAAGAAGCTTATAAAAAGACTGTCGAGACAAAGAAGGTTACGTTTTGGAGCCGCAGCCGCAACTGTCTTTGGACAAAGGGAGAGACATCTGGCCATTTCCTTAACCTGGTAAGCATACAAAACGACTGTGACAACGACACGCTGCTCGTAAAGGTTCACCCCTCTGGACCAACATGCCATAAAGGCACCGACACCTGCTGGGGAGAGAGCAACGAGGCAAACCCGCTGCTTTTCCTTACAGAGCTTCAAGACTTTATAAACAAACGCCATGAAGAGATGCCAGAAGGCTCTTACACCACAAGCCTGTTCCGTGACGGACTGAACCGCATGGCACAGAAGGTGGGCGAAGAGGCGCTCGAAGCCGTCATTGAAGCCACCAACGGCACCAACGACCGTCTCATCTACGAGGCATCCGACATGTTCTACCACCTCATAGTGTTGCTCACCAGCAAGGGCCTTCGCATTGAGGACATTGCAAAAGAGCTACAGGTGCGCCACGACCCCAACTGGCACAAACATTAATGGGCGGCTTAAACAACACTTCATTTTTATAACAACGCATAGCATAATGTTGATAGACTATCAGAACGTAAATATCTACCAAGGTGAGGAACTGATCCTTAAAGATGTCAATTTCGACATCGATGAGGGACAGTTTGTCTACATCATAGGAAAAGTGGGGTCAGGAAAGAGTTCTCTGCTCAAGACCCTCTACTGTGAGCTGGACCTCTATCCCGACGAGGTGGGAAAAGCAGAGGTGCTCGGACGCAACCTCGCCTCCATAAAGCGTAAGCACATTCCTGCGCTGAGACGAGAGATGGGCATCATCTTCCAGGATTTCCAGTTGCTCCACGACCGCAACATCTACCGCAACCTCCAGTTCGTGCTCAAGTCGACAGGATGGAAGCAGAAAGAAGACATGAACAAGCGCATTGACGAGGTGCTTGACAAGGTGGGGCTTCTTGACAAGAAAGACAAGCGCCCACACGAACTCTCCGGTGGCGAGCAACAACGTGTGGCCATTGCCCGCGCGCTGCTCAACGAGCCGAAGGTGATAATTGCTGATGAGCCGACAGGAAACCTCGACCCCGAAACGGCATGCGCCATCGTGAGCCTGCTGCACGACATCACAGCCCAAGGCACATCTGTCATCATGTCAACACATAACCTGCCCATGCTTGACAAATATCCAGGCATCGTGTTCAAGTGCGAACACGGAGAGCTTGTGAAAGAAGAAAAGACAAGCACGAAAGACGAAAAGGCTGACCAAGACGGAAAGGCTGACCAAGACGGAAAGGCTGACCAGGACGAAAAGGCTGACCAGGACGGAAAGGCAGGTCAAGAGAACGATAAACATTAAGGAAACGTAAACATAAAGACAAACACAACGATATGAAAGTAATGAAATTTGGAGGCACCTCTGTAGGTTCACCCGACCGCATGAAGAACGTAGCCTCGCTGATTACAGAATCGGGCGACCCCACCTTCGTGGTGCTTTCTGCCATGTCAGGAACGACCAACTCGCTCATTGAGATTTCAAACTATCTCTACAAGAAGAACCCCGACGGAGCCAATGAGGTAATCAACAAGTTGGAAAAGAAATATATGCAGCATGTGGAAGAGCTCTATTCCACAGACGAATATAAAGAAAAGACTCGCGAATTTCTGAGAGAAGAGTTCAAGTACATGCGTTCCTTCACCAAAGACATCTTCACCAGCTTCGAGGAGAAGAGCATCGTGGCACAGGGCGAGATCATGAGCACGAACATGGTGCTCAACTACCTTCAGGAACAAGGCATCAAGGCCACACTTCTCTCGGCTTTCGACTTCATGCGCACCGACAAGAACGCTGAGCCCGACGCACAATATATAAAAGAAAAGCTCACAGCCATCATGACCGAGAACGAGGGCTACCAGATCTACATCACACAGGGCTTCATCTGCCTCAACGCTTATGGCGAGATAGACAACTTGCAGCGTGGCGGCAGCGATTTCACAGCTTCGCTCATCGGCGTGGCTCTCGGTGCTGAGGAAATTCAGATCTGGACCGACATCGACGGTATGCACAACAACGACCCGCGCATCGTTGACGAGACAGAAGCCATTCGCCAACTCAACTTTGAGGAGGCAGCTGAACTGGCCTATTTCGGCGCAAAGATCCTGCACCCCACCTGTGTGCAGCCAGCCAAGTATGCCGGAATCCCCGTGCGTCTGAAGAACACCATGGATCCTGCCGCCGACGGCACCATCATCGACAACGTGCTCAGAAAAGGCAAGATCAAGGCGGTAGCTGCCAAGGACAACATCACAGCCATAAAGATCAAGTCGAGCCGCATGCTTCTGGCAACAGGGTTCCTGCGCAAGGTGTTCGAAATTTTCGAGACCTACCAGACACCCATCGACATGGTTGCCACAAGCGAGGTCGGCGTGTCCATGAGCATTGACAACGTGAAGCACCTTAACGACATCGTGGACGAGCTTAAGAAGTATGGCACCGTGACCGTCGACTCAGACATGTGCATCGTGTGTGTTGTGGGCGATCTCGACTGGAGCAATCTCGGCTTCGAAACGCTTGTGCTCGATGCTATGAAGGACATTCCTGTACGCATGATCTCTTATGGCGGTTCCAACTACAACATCTCGTTCCTCATAAAGGAATCAGACAAGAAGCGTGCGCTTCAGAACCTGAGCGACCGTCTCTTCAAATAGACCAAAACGCCAAATGGGTCCAACCCCGTCCGCCATCGGCACGGGGTTGGCCATCGGCTTTTTTATGGGCAACAGCTTGTGAGCTCCACCCGTCAAATCAAAGTAAAAAGAACAGAGGAAAAAGTAATATTTTTTACAACATCACTTATGAAAGGAACATTTCCCATTGACCGCTTTAAGAACATACGCACCCCATTCTACTATTACGACACAGCGTTGCTTCAGCAAACGCTCGATGTCATAAAGGCTGAGACAGCCCGACACAAGGGATATAAGGTACACTATGCCGTGAAGGCGAACACCAATCCCAAGATTCTTGACATCATCAACAAGGCAGGGCTGGGAGCCGACTGTGTGAGCGGTGGTGAGATTGAAGCAGCCATAAAAGCAGGCTTCCCCACTAACGAGATAGTGTATGCCGGCGTTGGAAAGAGCGATTGGGAAATAAACCTTGGCCTCGACGCCAACATTTTCTGCTTCAACGTGGAGAGCGTTGCAGAGCTGGAGGTAATCAACGAGCTGGCTGAAGCCAAAGGCAAGACAGCATGTGTGGCCTTCAGAGTGAACCCCAACGTGGGAGCCCACACACACGCCAACATCACTACCGGCCTGGCAGAAAACAAGTTTGGCATTGCTCTCGAAGACCTGTTGCCAACGATAGAAACAGCGTCGGCCATGAAGAACGTGTCGTTCATCGGACTACACTTTCACATCGGCTCGCAGATTCTTGACATGGGCGACTTTGAAGCTCTCTGCGCCAAGATCAACGAGCTTCAAGATTCTCTTGATGCCAAAGGCATTGTGGTGGAAAACATCAACGTGGGCGGCGGTCTGGGCATCAGCTACGACGACCCCAACGGCGAGCCGATTCCCAACTTCAAGGCCTATTTTGACACCTATGCCCAAAACCTGAAGCTTCGCGAGCACCAGACGCTCCACTTTGAGCTTGGACGGGCCGTTGTGGGACAATGTGGCTCACTCATCACCAAGACGCTCTACATCAAGCAAGGCACCCACAAACAGTTTGCCATCGTCGATGCCGGCATGACAGACCTCATACGCCCTGCCCTCTACCAGGCTTATCACAAGATAGAAAACCTAAGCAGTAACGAACCCGTCGAAACTTACGACGTGGTGGGACCCATCTGCGAGTCGAGCGATGTGTTCGCCAAAGGCATCGAGATAAACCGTTGCCACCGTGGCGACATCATTGCCCTACGCTCGGCAGGTGCCTACGGAGAAATTATGGCAAGCCAGTATAACTGTCGCCAGCTTCCCAAAGGATATGTAACAACAGATTTATGATTATAGACAATTTCACGATAATTCTCTCATGCGCCATCATCGTTGTGGCGCTGTTGACATCGGTGTTGACCAATCCTTTCTTCCGCAAGTTTTGCGAGAGAGAGATGGGCAACACCGATGTCGCCGATAATGACGGTAACGAAAAAGAGACCGCTGGCGACAAGCCAAAGGTGTCGGTTGTGATCATCTCAAACGGCACGGCCGAGCAGATGGACCAGCATCTGCCTGTGCTCCTGACCCAAGACTACGCCCCTGACTATGAGGTGGTTGTGGTGGCGGTCAAGGGCGACTCCGCAACCGAAGATGTGCTCAAGCGCTACGCCTCGAACCCACATCTCTACACCACGTTTGTGCCAGGCAGATCGCTATTCATGAGCCGTGCCAAGCTGGCACTCACCATCGGCGTGAAGGCGGCCCACAACGAGTGGGTGCTCGTGGCCGACTCGCGCCATGTGCCTCAATCGGACGAGTGGATAAAGACCATGGCAACCCATTGTGACGACAGCACCGACATGATAATGGGCTACACAGGCTACGATGACGCCACAACATCCTACAGACGCTTCGAGCGTCTGCGCGAGCAGACCTATTTCTTGCGCCGTGCTTTCCGCAACGAGGCCCTCTGCACCAAAGGCGCCAACCTCATGTTCCGCAAGAGCCGGTTCATACAGGGCGACGGCTACCGTGGAAACCTTCAATACATACAAGGCGAGTACGATTTCCTCATCAACAAATATGGCGCTCAGGCCGCCACAGCTGTAGAGATCCGTCCCGACGCATGGCTCATTGAAGACGAGCCGTCGCTGACGACATGGCGCAACGAGCATATCAGTTTCATCAACTACCGTTCTTGCCTCAACGGCATCGCCTCGCACCGCGCTTTACACATTGCCGACACCTTGGCCTTGCACCTTACCCTCCTTGCCTGCATAGCCCTCATAGGTCTCGCCACGCTATGGCACAACTGGATCGTGCTTGGCTCTGCTGCCGCAGCTCTAATCCTCACCTTTGTGCTGCGTGCCGTGCTTGCAGGCAAAGTGATCAGACGCTTCAACGCCGACATCAGCGCATGGAAAGCTCCGTTCATGGAGCTGAGATGTTTCTGGACAGGATTGTTCTACAGCGTGATGTATCTCATGGCCGACAAGCACGGGTTCACAAGCCACAAGCTCTGAGGCCCAGCCCTTTTAAAAAACAGTAAAAAAAAATAGCGAACAGCTATGAACATAAGCATTGTTTTCACATCTCAGGCAGAAAAGGCGCAACCTTATGTTGCCCTGGCACAACAGTTGCGTGAACAAGTGGCGACCCTCGACAGCTCCTTTGTCGTGGCCTCGTCACCCGACATCGTTCATGTGTTCGGAGGCTTTGACAAAGCCACACAAGCGCTCTTGGCAAAATATCGCGACATGCGCATACCAACCGTGCTGACCGCATGCGGCTCCCTCGCCGCCTATACCGCCGGCAAGCAGACAATAGACCGCAGCCAGCTGTCACGCTCGCGCCGCAAGATCCTCATGCTTGCCACAGCCGTTCACGCCGTGGGCAACGAAGAGGGAGCGGCCTTGGCCGCGACAGCACCCAAAGCCGACGTGTCGGTCGTTGCCAACCCTGTGGTCACGACAACCGTCAGCGCCAAAACCATGGCGGCAGGCTTCATGCAGCTCTATCAGGAAGCAATAGAGAAGCACGAACAAACGGTCAACAGCGAGATTCTGAAGACCATAACCTCTGCCACGCAAGCTTATGTGAAAAGCAATAAGGACAAGGTACAAACAGCCATGGTCATAAGTGGTGGAAGCGGCGACGGCATGAAGGAGATAAAAAAGGTGTGCGCCCACTTGCTTTACGCGCGCTACCTCAACAACCGCGGCCTGCTCACCTCGCAACGGCAGGAAGAGCTGGCACAGGTGCTCATCAGCACCACCTACGACGAAGATTGTCTGGCCTACCTGCTTCCGCGCATGAGGCTCAAGACGTTCACCGCCCAGCTGCTGAACCTGTTGCAGGAGAGGCAGCTCCTTAGCGAGGGGTTCATGCCCATCGTCATGGCACGCCACCCCTTGAAGATAAAAAATGTATAACCGACTTTAATAAGAAACGGATGTTTATAACACACAGCAACAACTCAACAACCGATAACAGAAGAAACACGAAAGAACAGATAAACGACCTAAGCACACGGGCACCAATGGTCAGCATCGCCGACGGAGATCCCGCGTCACCCCAAACAACAGAAAATATGTTTAACGATAAAACACCTATTGACATGGAAGAAAAGAACGATGTTAAGTATCTGCGTCTGCTGTCACAGTCGTTCCCCACGGTAGCGGCAGCAAGCACGGAGATCATCAACCTTCAGGCCATTCTCAACCTGCCCAAAGGCACCGAGCATTTTCTTGCCGACGTTCATGGCGAGCACGAGGCGTTCCGTCATGTGCTCAAGAACGCATCGGGCAACATCAGACGTAAGGTTAACGACCTCTTCGGCAACACGTTGCGCGAATCGGAACAACGCGAGCTGTGCACACTCATCTATTATCCCGACGAGAAGCTGGAGCTGGTCAAGGCATCGGAACCCGACATCAACGACTGGTACCACATCACCATCCACTATCTTGTGGCCGTCTGCCGACTGGTGTCGAGCAAATACACACGCTCGAAGGTACGCAAGGCGCTACCCGTCGATTTCAGCTACATCATACAGGAGCTGCTTCACGAGACCACCGACGATGCCAACAAGGCTGCCTACGTCAACGGCATCATCGACACCATTATCTCTACCGGACGGGCCGACGATTTCATTATAGCGATCTGCAACGTCATACAGCAGCTCTCCATTGACCAGCTCCACATCCTCGGCGACATCTACGACCGTGGCCAGGGAGCCCACATCATCATGGACACCCTTGCCCGTTACCACCGTTGGGACATTCAATGGGGCAACCACGACGTGCTGTGGATGGGAGCGTTGGCAGGCAACAAGGCTTGCATCTGCAACGTCATTCGCCTGTCGTTGCGCTACGCCAACCTCACAACGCTCGAAGACGGCTACGGCATAAACCTCGTGCCGCTCGCCACCTTCGCCATGGAGACCTATGGCGACGACCCGTGCGAAGAGTTCATGCCCAAGGTGCAAGACAGCTCACGCGTGGACCAGAAGACGCAGCGCCTCATAGCCCTCATGCACAAGGCCATAGCCATCTTGCAGTTTAAAGAGGAAGGACTGTTGTGGCAGAAGCATCCCGAATGGCACATGGAGGACCGTATGCTCTTCAACAACATCAACTATGAGAAGGGCACCATCGTGCTCGACGGCGTGGAGCACCCCTTGCGAAGCAACCACTTCCCTACCGTGAGCCCACAAAGCCCCTACCCTCTTACCCCTGAGGAGCAGGAGCTTATGGACAAGCTCCACCACTCGTTCCGTGTGAGCGAGAAGCTGCACCGCCACATACGCCTGCTCCTGCAACACGGCTGCATGTTCAACATCTGCAACAACAACCTGCTGTTCCACGCCTCCATACCGCTTAACGAGGACGGCACGCTGAAAGAGGTTGAGATCATGCCTGGCAAGAGCTACAAAGGCCGCAACCTGCTCTACAACATCGGCATGCTCATACGCGCCGCCTTCCAGGACGATTCGGAGGCAGAGGAGCGACAATATGCCACCGACTATTTCCTTTACCTGTGGTGCGGCCCCGACAGCCCGCTGTTTGACAAGTCGAAGATGGCGACCTTCGAACGCTATTTCATAGAAGACAAGACCACGCACAAGGAGCATAAGGGCAACTACTTCAAGCTGCGCGACAACGAATCGATTGTCGACTCCATTCTCGACGCCTTCGGCGTGACAGGCCCCAACCGCCACATCATCAACGGCCATGTGCCTGTTCATGTGTCTAACGGCGAGAACCCGATAAAGGCCAACGGCAAGCTTATGGTGATCGACGGCGGCTTCTCGTCGGCCTACCACAAGGAGACGGGCATTGCCGGCTACACGCTTGTCTATCACAGCCGCGGCTTCCAGCTTGTTCAGCATGAGCCGTTCACAAGTGCTGCCGACGCCATACAGAAAGGTCTCGACATCCGAAGCACCACCTATATCATTGAGATGTCGCACAGGCGCATGCTCGTTGCCGACACCGACATAGGCTCTGAGCTGAAACGCCAGATCGTCGAGCTGCAACGTCTGCTCTACGCTTTCAGACACGGCATAATAAGCGAGAACGGCGGAAGATAAGAGAGAGGGGGTGACAAATTTTAAAAGGGTTGGCTGCACGCGCTATCAGCACAGGCAACCAACCCTTTTATATAAATTTCAAAATTGTCGTTCTGTCAGAACAGCTTTTCCGTTACAATTACTTGTTCAGATACTTCTTGCCGTTCTTCACAACAATGCCCTTGTAAGCATCGTTCACGCGCTGTCCGGCAACGTTGTAAGCAGGAGCGTCAACGTTCTTGTCAACGGTAATGTTGTCAACACCAGAAACTACGCCGTTGATAGAATAGATGTGGTTGCCGCTGTTCATCTCAAACTTCTCATAGAACTTAACGAGCTTGCCATAAACCACAACAACGTCGCCAACCTTGATCTGGTCCTTGCTTGTAAACTTCTTATTGTCATAGTAATAGCCACGATAGATAAGAAGAGCATTTGCTGCTGTAGCATCGTCAGAAATGGTGTAAGTGGCATTGCCAAACTTATCTGTGATGTCCACCTCCTGGATGTTTGTAATCTGACCCTTCACATACACCTTAGCGTCAAGACCTTCACCTGCATTAATCAGCTCAAGAGCCTTGGCCACGGTGTAAGCAGTCTCGGGAGTGTTCTTAAGGTCTACAGTAGAAGCAGCCTTAACTGTGAGCTCGTATGTCACCTTTGCAGCCTCATACTCATCGTTACCCTCAAACTCGGCTGTGATATTGGTCTTGCCAGGAATTCCAAGAGTAATCTCGCCTGTGGCGGCGTCAATGGCAGCAACATCGGGATCGTCAGAAGAATACTTGACAGCAAGATTGTAAGTATTGGTCAATTTTGGGAACAGGTTATCCTCAGCACCAATTGTTACAGTTCTTGCAGATGTGCCCCAAGACAGGCCAGGAGCCTTCTTTCCTACACCCTGGAACAGCTTGATGTTGTCAAGACGACCATTTTGACCTTTACCAGTACTTGTATTAGCAATCTTAATGGTTATGCTTGCTGTTCCAGCAGCAACTGTGATGGGAAGAGAAACATCGTTTCCTGTTTTAACGAGGTCTCCTGCTTTGGCATTTTCTACAGTAGCTTTAATAAAGTTCTTATTTGTCTTGTAGGTCAATGTCAATTGTCCTGAAACGCCATTGAGAGCAACGGTAGCAGAAAAAGAGCCACCATTTTTGCTGACAAGAAGTTCAGGAGATTCACCGCCTGCAAGGTTAGCTTTTGCTTTTTCTGTGTCAACGTAGACCTTTGTTCCAGTGCCTTCGCAAGCATAGTTGTAAGCGCCGCCCTTAGGAACAGCGTCAGCCTTATACGAGCTAAAATCCTCTTGCCACAAGATTGTGGTCTGTGCGAAGCCGATATTGGCAACGAGCGCCAACACAGCCATCATCGAAAAACGTAAAATTTTGTTCATAAGCAATAATTTTTTTAAGTGATTAATTTAGATTCCTTTTGCAAAGTTATACATTATAAACGAGAAAAGCAAGCGTATAATCATTTAAATTTTATAAAAAAGGTGTTACGGTCTTTTGACATTCTGAAAAGAAGAAAAGAGAGCGGGAAAGGCGGGCAAAATGTTAAAAACAGAAATTAACCCTTAAAAAATTTGCAAGTGTCAGCAAATACGCGTATCTTTGAGGCAGTTTTTAGATTTCGAAGTTTTTTTTACGAAATCGCGCATGAGGTTGGTAGCATCCTGCACCAACCTCTTTTGTTGTTTATAAGATCTCCTCTTACATCTCTCCTCTTTACATGCCTCTTTTTTATAAGCCACCCTTTTAAAGGCGGCCTTGTTTTTCACAAGCCTCCTTTCTGTCAGGCAAGGTGAAGCGACAAGCCTCGCACAGAAAGGTTTAGCGCGTCAGCCTTGCAAGATAGTCATAATGTTCGCCCTCCTCCAAGATCTCACATCTCAACCCACATTGCTTACCCGCAGAGGCAAGCAACACGGGGTCTGTATAAAGCCAGTCGAACGGCTCGCCCACGATGTCCTTATATTGCATCTGATAGTCGACCTCGCCATAATAAGGCGCGTCAAGGTCAATATCCAAAGAGCCGTCCTCGTTCTCATAGACGTATCTCAGGTCAGACGAGTCGACAAGAATCTGTCCACCGTCAGCAAGCAGCTCCTTCAAACGGTTCAGCAGCGCCGGCAGACGTTCCAGCTTCCCCGCCACGCCCGTACCGTTCATGAGCAGCAGCAACATGTCATAGCGTCCTTGCAGCTGCGGGTCAAACAGGTTCACACACTCCACCTCCTTTATGCCGCGCTCCCTCATGGCCTCGCAGCTGAGCGGCGAGATGTCGATGGCCTTGACCCCGACACCACGTTCTTGCAGAGCCAGCGCATGGCATCCAGCCCCCGCCCCGATGTCGAGCACCCGTCCACGCGCCGTCTCAAGAGCCTTCTGCTCCAGGCGTGGCATCTGGTCAAAAGAGCGAAAGAGGTGAGCCACAGGCATCTCGTCGTCTTCAAACATCGACGACATCACGCGCAGCGTCGAGGCCTTGCCCGTGCGCTGGCAGTCGAGAATGGCTGCACCCATGGGGTCACGCTTAATATCTAAAATTGCATTTTTCTTCATAAATTCTGTTCTCTTTGTCTTTGTAACAGCTGCAAAGTTAGGCTTAACCGTCGACATTTACAAGCGAAAAGACCCTTTTCTGTTCCTTTTCTGTTCCTTTTCTGTTCCTTTTCTCTCAAATTGTTACATTCACAGCAAACGCAATCGCCGAAGCATATCCAATTAAGCAACTATTTTTTTGCTTAAATGGATGATTTTTATTAACTTTGCGGCGCATTTAAAGTGCTTACGGCCGATTATGTCAATCGCCGTCAAAAAACGGGAACAATAAAAATCATTATATAATGAACATTTCTTATAAATGGCTTAAAGAATACGTCGATTTCGACCTCACGCCGCAGCAGACAGCCGATGCGCTGACCTCATGCGGTCTCGAAGTAGACGCATTGGAAGAAGTACAGACCGTGAAAGGCGGTCTGAAGGGATTGTATGTAGGCAAGGTGCTTACCTGTGAGATGCATCCCAACAGCGACCACTTGCACGTCACAACAGTAGACCTTGGCAAAGGCGAACCTCAGCAGATCGTCTGTGGAGCACCCAACGTGGCAGCAGGACAGAAGGTCATCGTGGCCGACCTGGGCTGCGTGCTCTATGACGGCGACAAGGAGTTTGTCATCAAGAAATCGAAACTGCGCGGCGTCGAGAGCTTCGGCATGATCTGCGCCGAAGACGAGATTGGCGTGGGCACCAGCCACGACGGCATCATTGTGCTCCCCGACGACGCCCCCGTGGGACAGCCGGCAGCCGACTATTACCACCTGGAGAGCGACTGGGTCATTGAGATCGACATCACGGCCAACCGCGCCGACGCTCTCAGCCATTGGGGTGTGGCACGCGACCTCTACGCATGGCTCGTGCAGAACGGCCACAAGACAAGCCTTCACCGCCCCGACTGCTCAGCCTTTGCCGTCGACAACGAGGAGCTGCCCATCGACGTGGAGATAGAGAACACAGACGCCTGCAAGCGCTACGCCTGCCTGAGCATTACAGGCTGCGAGGTGAAGGAAAGCCCCGAGTGGCTGCAGAACAAGCTCAACATCATCGGTCTGCGCCCCATCAACAACATTGTCGACATCACCAACTACATAATGATGGCCTACGGCCAGCCCATGCATTGCTTCGACGCCGACATGGTGAAAGGCCACAAGATCGTGGTCCGCACACAGCCCGAAGGCACCAAGTTTGTGACCCTCGACGGCGAGGAGCACACCCTTGGCGAGCACGACCTGAGCATCTGCAACGCCGAAGACCCCATGTGCATAGCAGGCATCTTCGGAGGCAAGGGCAGCGGCACCTACGACACCACAAAGAACGTTGTGCTTGAGAGCGCCTATTTCCACCCCACCTGGATACGCAAGAGCGCACGCCGCCACGGCCTGAGCACCGACGCAAGCTACCGCTTCGAGCGCGGCATCGACCCCAACGGCACCATCTACGCCCTGAAGCAGGCCGCCATCCTGTGCAAAGAGCTTGCAGGCGGAAAGGTGAGCATGCAGATCAAGGACGTCTATCCAGCCCCCCTGCCCTCTTTCGACGTTGACCTTTCCTACAGCTATGTAGACACCCTCATAGGCAAGCACATCGGCCACGACACCATCAAGAGCATCGTGACCAGCCTCGACATGAAGATAGAGCATGAAGACGAGAACGGCCTCAAGCTCACGGTTCCCGCCTATCGTGTAGACGTGCAGCGCCCCTGCGACGTGGTAGAAGACATTCTCCGCATCTACGGCTACAACAACGTGGAGATTCCAACACAGCTCAAGAGCTCACTCACCATCCTTGGCGACGAAGACCACAAATATCATCTTCAGAACATCATCGGCGAGCAGCTCGTCGGATGCGGCTTCAGCGAGATCATGAACAACTCGCTCACCAAGACATCCTACTATCAGCAGGGCCTCAACAAATATGCCGAGGAGAACACCGTGAAGCTCATGAACCCCCTGAGCTCCGACCTGGGCGTGATGCGCCAGACCCTCCTCTTCGGCGGACTGGAGAGCATCTGCCGCAACGTGAACCGCAAGAACGCCAACATACGCTTCTTCGAGTTTGGCAACTGCTACCACTTCTCTCCCGAGAAGAAGAACGACGAAGACCCCATCAAGGCCTACACCGAAGAGATGCACCTCGGCTTGTGGATCTGCGGCAAGAGCACCGAAGGCTCATGGGCACACCCCGACGAGCAGTCGTCGTTCTACCAGCTCAAGGCCCATGTAGAGAACATCTTCGCACGCCTCGGCGTCGTGCCCGGCACCATCGTGTCGGAACATAGCGACAACAACATCTTCAGCAAAGGCATAACCGTCAAGAACCGCGGCGGAAAGGTAATGGCAGAAATGGGCATCGTGAGCAAGCAGCTGCTCAAGCAGGCCGACATAGCCACCGACGTGTTCTACGCCGACATCCATTGGAACGCCGTGACAAAAGCCGTGCGCGGCAAAGAGGTGCTGTTCCACGAGATAAGCAAATATCCTGCCGTGAGCCGCGACCTCGCCCTGCTCGTCGACAAGAGCGTAGAGTTTGAGACCATCGCCACCATTGCCAAGCAAACAGAGAAGAAGCTCCTGAAGAAGGTGGAGCTCTTCGACGTGTACGAAGGCAAGAACCTGCCCGAGGGCAAGAAGAGCTACGCCGTCAACTTCATTCTGCAAGACGAGACCAAGACCCTCAACGACAAGCAGATCGACGCAATGATGACCAAGCTCATCGCAAACCTCAAGAAGCAGCTCGGAGCTGAGCTGAGATAAGGGGCTTTCATATGTGAAAGCATAACAAGACGACAGAAACAAAACACAACAAAACAAAAAAAATAAAAACAAAGATCCATTATGGGAAGAGCATTTGAGTATCGTAAGGCCACCAAGCTGAAGCGTTGGGGACACATGGCCAAAACTTTCACTCGTTTAGGAAAACAGATCGCCATCGCCGTGAAGGCAGGTGGTCCAGAGCCTGAGAACAACCCCTCTCTGCGTTCAGTAATAGCCACATGCAAGCGCGAGAACATGCCGAAAGACAACATCGAGCGTGCCATCAAGAACGCCATGGGCAAGGACCAGAGCGAATATAAAGAAGTGACATACGAGGGCTACGGCCCCCACGGCATCGCCATCTTCGTCGACACCCTCACCGACAACACCACCCGCACCGTAGGCGACGTGCGCTCGGTGTTCAACAAGTTTAGCGGCACCCTGGGCACAACAGGCTCTCTGTCTTACCTCTTCGACCACAAGTGTGTGTTCACCTTCAAGAAGAAAGACGGCGTCGACATGGACGACCTTATCCTGGAGCTTATCGACTTCAGCGTTGAGGACGAGTATGACATCGACGACGAGGAAGGCACCATCACCATCTACGGCGACGACGTGAAGCAGTATGCACAGATCCAGAAGTTCCTTGAGGAGCAAGGCTTCGAGGACATCGGCGGCGAGTTCACCTATGTGCCCAACGACCTGAAGGACCTGAGCGGTGACGACCGTGCCACCATCGACAAGATGGTAGAGCGTCTTGAAGACTTTGACGACGTGCAGAACGTCTACACCAACATGAAGCCCGAGGAAGAGGCCGAGTAAGGCTTTCCCCGTTCACAAACAGGCAACAAGACAACATCTATAACACGAAAGGCCCTCCATATCATGACACATGCCGAAGTTCTTTTTCTTTGGCAAGCGTTCATGTCATGGCGGGCCTTTTTCCGTTGAACCCATTTTTATACACACAACATTATGAAACATTTCACCTACACCACCAAAGGCACATGCAGCCGCCTGATAGACATAGAGCTTAACGACGACAACACCATCTTCAACGTCACATTTGCCGGCGGCTGCCACGGCAACCTGCAAGGCATCAGCTCATTGATCAAAGGCCAGAAGGCAGAAGACGTGATTGCCCGTCTCAAGGGCATTGAGTGTGGCTCGAAAGGCACAAGCTGTCCTGACCAGCTCGCCATCGCGCTTGAGGAAGCGATCGGGAGATAAGGGGTAAGGAAACAAACAATAAGTAGGTGTTCAAAATTAATCGCATATATGAATTTTATAAAAAGGTTATGCTTTCAAATGCCTTTACGCCCTCTTTTAGCCCGTATGCC
>ERZ1026886.640-NODE-640-length-17655-cov-63.114830_pt1 | contig 17655 bp, 10 predicted proteins | sample MGYA00380173_ERZ1026886 | MGnify/ENA primary metagenome ERZ1026886 (study PRJEB33269, sample SAMEA4719809) | human gut metagenome | biome: human-associated habitat; feature: organic feature; material: feces | place: Cameroon | collected 2013-10 ... | reverse complement strand
TGATTACCAACTCGTCTTCAAACAGTCCGTTGAGGAATGTTATCAGACATTCTTTAGTGTCCTCGCTTCCAAAGATTCGCTTGAAAGCCCAATCGACACGTGGGTCTATAAATCTTGCCATCTTCTTACGTTTTGATTGATGCGGAGTGCAAATCCGCAATGCATAAAAAGGTTAGGACATTTTATAACGCCAGATTGCAGATCCTGCGGAGTGCCTAACGGGTAACTTATACTAAGAGAAACGCCTAGTGGGTAATGTACATACACTACGACTGAAGTTGCTTCAGCTGGTCTTCTGTTAATCCAGTTAATTGCACGATTTGAGACCAAGGCATACCAATTGCCAACATATTACGGGCAACTTCCAAACCTTTAGAAAGTTCACCTTCTGCTCGACCTTCTGCTCGACCTTCCGCACGACCTTTAGCAATTCCTTTAGCCATTCCCTTTTCCTCGCCATCAACATAAGAGCCATAGAGACCAGAGTAGTAATCGTCAATAGCCTTAATACTTTCATCGTATTTTTCCTGCTCCTCACTACTCAGGCAACGAACATCTGCCAATTTTGCAAGATGATCAAATATCTTCTTCTGTGCCGTAAAAGGCAATCTTTCCAATACTTCCATATACTTCAATACATAAATCCATTTTTCAAAACCAGTCTCGCATTCTTCCTCACTCTTATCAAAGAAAGGAAGAGAAAGATAGATGAAACGAAGCTTGTCAGAAAACACGGAGTCGCTAGACTTCTCCCTCAAAGCCACGTCTGTCCTAAACTTTGTCACCTCATGCTCCCTTGGCATAAAATTCATGATGCAAACCACATAAACCGGCACAAACTGATATAAAACAGCAGTACGGACACCTGCTTCATCAAACTTCTTGCGCTGGGCAACAAAAGCCTTACTAGCATAATAGATGGAACGATTCACAAAGAAGGGTACCCATCTGTTCTGCATCTCGACAATGAAATGCTTATCATCGTCGGTAACACAATAGATATCAAAGATGCAGCCACGGAGATCATTCGTTTCTCCAGGCAGTTCCTTGTCCTTGAATGTTACGTCCTTGATTTGAAATTCGCCTTCAAACAAGTCGTTCAAAAAATTAATCAGCAAGTCCTTGCTGAACTCTTGACCGAAGAGACGCTTGAAGCCCCAATCGGTAAAGGGGTTGATGTATCTACCCATAAATTATTATTTTAGATTCTACAATCTGCTGCGAAGATACACATTTTTATTGAAAACACAAAGAAAAACAGGGATTTTCTTCAAAAAAGGGACAAGAAAAGAGGGACACCTTGCGATGCCCCTCTTAAATTTATACTTTTTTCTTACTATTACACCTATCAGAAGATAGGGGAAGTCACTCGTACTACTTCACTACCTTAATAGCCTTACCATTTCTAACAACTATGTTCACACCCTTAGCAGCCTTGTTCAAACGAACACCACCAATAGAGTAAACAGCCTCAGCATCCTGACTCTCTGCCTCTACACCGTTGATGCCAGTAGTAACAGCCTTCTTGATATCGAAAGCCTGCTCGAAATATGGAAGACCCTTAAACTTAACCTTAGTCAAAAGAATCTGTGCATTATCAGCAAGCTCGTCACTTACTTTAACAGTGAAAGTAAACAAAGAACCAGAAGGCTTCATATCCTTCAACTTTGAATTTTCAACCAAAACACGGAAACTTGTTATACCAGTTTCGGCATTATAACTCTTTTCCGGGTCAAAATTGTGATTAAAGATATGGCTTGCTAACAAAGCGCTACCTTTTTCAAAATAAGCCATAGAAGACTCACCATCCTCATCAACAACTTCCTTACCAACAATAGTAAGTCCCTTTGGAAGAGTTACATCAAGATTAAAGCCAAAAATACCTACTGGGTGATCATAGGCTATAGTAATCACAGTTTCTGTACCCGGAACAAATTCGTTAGGAGTAACAGTTAATTTAACAGGAGGTTCTTCTGCACTAACTAAGCTAGTTCCTCCCAGCAACATCATGAAAATCAAGCAAAGCTTGGTAAAAAATATATTTTTTTTCATATTCTTCTATTTTTAAGTAAAACTACTTGGTTTCTGGTCTCAAAACTTTATCCATAGCGAAGAAGATATCATCAACATCTACTACGCCATTATGATCTACATCAGCTGCAGGATTGTCCACACCATTCAATATGACGTTACGGATAACATAAACATCCTCAATATCCCATTTTCCATCACCAGTAGGATCAGTGAACTGGGTAAGAGCGCAAGTGAGATTATCCTTTACAGGATATGCATTACCACGTACTGTAGAAACCTTGATGTCAGAGATTACAACATTACCCTTCTGGAATGTCTTGTCTGCTGCAACGTTCAAGCCAAAGAGAACACCCTCAGTACCCTCAAATTCATCATTAGTAAGAGATGAAATGAGAAGCTGATAAGTATTAGGTTTTGAAGCAACCGGCTCCAACGATGCTGAAACATAGTCAGAAAGACGAGCTGTATAATCTACAAACTCACCATCCTTGCCCACTACAAAGTGAACACCCTCTGGAAGAGTAACGGTAGCCTGCAAACCAACAAGAGGCATGTGGTTAGCCAAAGTTACATTCACGATACCAGACTTACCTGGAGTCAATGTGATAGCCTCAGCTGCCAAACCTGCATCGGCTGCACAAACATTAGCAGCGATATTCTGATCTTTCATGTCAACCCTCTGATGCTCAAGATTAGTACCATTACTACCGATTACATTAGTAACCTTGATGATTTTATCGCCCATATAGTCGATATCAGCCTTTACCAAGAAAGTGATGATAGCACCGCTGTTGTCCTTAATAACGGAATTCGCCATTGTAGAACCGCTACCCAAAAGACCAAAGCGATAAGCACCAGTTGGCTGCTTAACAGCTAAAAGCTGATGACTAGAACGGGTAACACGCTCTGTTACCTTCTTCTGACTGTTCTCCACGAAGGTCAACCCATCAGGAAGGGTAACATCAAATTGTAATGATGTCACTGGATCATCATTATCCAAAACAACCTCTAAAAGGTTTTCCTCTCCAGGGATGATCTGTACATCTGTACCGCCTTTACCTGCAAGCTTCAAGACATTAGCTGCAAATGACGAGACGCATCCGATGATGAGGAACATCAGTGTATAAAATATTTTTTTCATAAATTTTTATTTGTTTATTACTGAATGAACAGAAACACTCACTAAATAGGTATCAGCTGTTGCCTTGACAGCAAGTCTTTGGCAACAGCCAATACATCTATTTATTTATCTTAGTTATTTCTTGATAACCTTGCGAGTAGTACCATCCTCACCAACGATGATGTTGATACCCTTCTGTACAGACTTCTTCACCATACCACCGATAGAGAAGATACGCTCCTTCATTGTAGGTGCGGTGATTGAGTCGATACCAGTTGTCTCACCAGTACTATCACCGATACCTCTTGTGATAACGTAAGAACGTCCATCAGCATCAGAGAAGATAGCATTGTTAACCTCAACTGTACCACCTGTATAGTCGCTACCAACCTCAACGTTGAGAACAACGAGAGCACCTTCGTGACCTACAAATGCTGTATTCTCGATTGTAGCAGCCAAGATGCGATACTTACCCTCAGACAACTCGCTACCAAAGATCTCATGACCATTAGAACGGCCTGTAAGTTCCTGACCAACGAGCTTCATACCTGCAGGCAATGTAACGTCGAACTGACCAGCGGTGAAGCTAGCATTGTTAGTTACGTTAACTGCAATCTGAACAGTCTTACCGAATACAGTTGTCTCCTCTGCCTGCTTAGTAATGGTAATCTGGTCACCCTCAACGCTTCTAGTTGCTCTAGCACGTGTAGTTTCACCCTTCTCATTTCCGCGGAAGATGAGGTTAGAGATACGTGTTATATCGGCAACAGTGAATGTCTTGTCTTCGTCCATATCACCACCGTATGCAGCACCTTCACCAAGCTCATTTACAACAGAATCGAATGTCTTAGCCTTCAAGATCCAAGAACGTACGAGGTCATAGTCATTAATGTCAACAGTTCTGTCGTGACAAGCATCACCCTTGATGTAAGCAGCCTCAACGATTCTATCAGCAAATGCCTTGGTATCAGTAGCCAACTTGTTGATGCGCTCTACCATAAGTGGCCAAGCCTGCTTCAAGTAGTCAATCTTTTCAGCCTTCTTCAAAGGCTTACCGTCAATATCCGTGGCAATAATACCATCTACAGCATCGTCATTGTAGTTATTAACTGCATAGAGAAGATCTGTAATATCTCCATAAGTCTTATTCAACTCAGCCTTTGTTGTTGGAGAATAATTCTTACCAGTCATAGAGGTATGAGCTTCATCAAGATCTGTCAAAACTGCAGAGAGTCTTACAGGAACCTCAGTGTTAGTCCAGCTCTTCTGGATAGTAAGAATACTACTCTTTACCCATGCTACATCATCTGTCAAAGTTGCACTTGGCAAAGCAACTGCCTTATGTGCTGTCTCGATATCAGCCTTAGTTGCTGCAATAGAACGAGCCTGGCGAGCAATCTCAGCTGCCTTATCTGCCTCATCAACAGAAACGAAGTCCTTAATATGCTCCTGGAATGCAGCATGCAAAGTATTCAACTCTGCAAGACCTTCATTCAACTTCTCGAGTGCCAAGTCATTGTTATGATACAAGTTGTAATCTGCTACCAAAGCAGCAACACGTGCACCATCAAGAGCCTCATTAACTACACCGAAATCGAATGCGAAGTTCTCCTTGAAGAACAAGAGATGATTCTCTTTCTGCTTAGCCTCATAGTTAGCAACAGTGCTGTTGTACTTAGTGCGGAGAAACTCAACCAGCTTATGATACTTGCCGGTCAAAATCTCGTTGTAAGCAGCCTTTGCCTCAGCCTCTGTCAACTTCTGATCAACAGTAGCCTTCAATGCGTCAATATCAGCTGTAGTCTCAGCAACCTTAGTATTGTCATACAAGCCATTGAGAGTCTTGTACATATTAGCAACAGTAGTCTCGTGACCAAGCAACTTGTTCAAGATTGTGTCATAAGACATCTTATCCTTATTACCTGTAGGCAAGTTCCAGTTGTCCTCAGTAGCCTGCAAAGACTTATACAGTGCCTCAACATCGTATTGAGTAACATCAGCCAAACCAAGTTTAGCGGCAGCAAGGTTGTACTCCTCCTTCACCTGGTCAATCTTTGTACGAACGTCAGCAATCTCAACATCGATAAGACTGTTCTTCATTCCGTCAACCTTAGTCTGGAATTTCTTATCCAAGTCCTTGAAATCATTCTTGTGAGCAACACAAGCCTGACTCTCATTGTAGTTATTAGCCAATGTTACCTGAGCATAGTAGTCAAGTTCAATCTGTCTAAGAGCATCAGTAGCATTATTCTTCATGTGGAGAGAATAGAGCTGGCTGAAGTTCTTGTAAGCCTTAGCCAATACAGCATCTGCAGCCTTAAGGTTCTTGGTAATCTCTTCATAAGCCTTATTGTTAGCAACGATATCCTTAGAAGCCTGAACTGCATTAGCGTAAACATCTGAATGGTTAGCCAAAATTGTACCAATGTAAGCAGCACAGTTACTATTGATGGTAGGTACAGTTGCAAGAGTAGGAACGATATCCTTGTTCACATCGATAGTTCCTGCCTTCAGAACATCAAGATTCTTCAAGATCTGGTCGGTATCAATTTTTGGCAATTCACCGATCTTCACCTTTTCATCCTCATATATCTTAGTAACAGCAGCAATCAAAGCCGCCTTTTCTGCGATACATGCAGCTTCGATATCAGCATAGTACATCTTGTCAACGTTAGCCTTAGCCAAATCGCCTAACCACTGCTTATCTACCTGAACAGCGAAGGTACCACCATTGCTCTTACCTGTATTGACCTGAGCAATCAATGTTGCGAGATTCTCGAATGCCTTACTCTTACCTGTGTATGTAAAGGCGGCAATTGCAGTGTTACCAGCATTAAGCTTATTCTGAGCATAAGTCAAATCTGCAGAGATAAGACCCTCAGCATAAGCATTAACCTTATCCTCGTAGTCCTTCAACAAATTCTCGATTTCAGCCTTATAATTATTAGCATCATTTATATAACGATCAGAATAGAAGAATACATTGTCTGCACCATATAATGCATTGTCTGCATCTAATTTCTTAACCATTGCTACGAAGCTATTGTACTCACTAATCTCATCCTTCTGCAGCTGGCGTAACTTCTCCGCGTAAGCATAGATATTCTCATGAACCTTAACAAGTTGGTTGGTCTCAAGAGCATTTTCACGGAGATCCTCACGCTGAATGGTTCTGAACTGGTTCAACTCGGTAACAGACTTGCTGAATGCATCACTAGAGAGTTTGAATGCTGACTCGAACGCAGCTTGACGTGCAGCATTCTGCTCATTAACATTCTTAGCATAATCGGTCTTAGACTTACCTGTAATCTCATCCAACTGAGTACGGATGCCCTTGATAGCATCATCGAATGCAGTCTGATTTTCAACAGCAGCACCCTTACCGAACTCAGTCTTAACATTCTTTTCAAGTTTATTGATTTCCTCCTGCTGATTAGCCAACTGACTCAAGAATACAGGTCCCTCATTAGACCAGTCATTATTAGATACCTTGTCATAAGCAGTCTGCCATTCCTTCTTCACTGCGGCAATAGTTCCAGCCTGAGCTGTATATGCATTCTGGTTAGGCAATACCTTCGTTGCCAAAGTCTCTGCGTTAGCAATAATTACATCCTTCTCACCAAGCAGATTATCCTTATCAGCTTTAGATGTATGAGCAGCGTAAGCATCCTCTGTCTTTAGAGCAACCTTAGCCAAATCAAGGATGTACTGAGCCATAGCATTATCGTAATATGTCCATGCTGGATCTACAGTAATGCTCAAGCCTGCACGAAGTGCATCAAGTTTAATCTGTGCGGCAGAAGTAGCATTAACCTCCTTGATTGTAGCCTTATAAGCGGTAACATTTTCGGCAGCAGCTGTAGCTTTTTCATTAAATGTCTTAACCTTTTCCTGCAAGGCTTCCAATCCCGCTTTGGTTTCAGCCAATACACCAATAGCCTTAGCAGCAGCATCCAACAACTTAGCTTCATCTGTACCTGCAGCAGTCTTATCAGCAGCGTAATCATCTTTAGCCTTTGTCTTAGCAGCCTCAAGCTTGGTAAGTTCACCCTTCAAAGTTGTCAATTCAGAACTGATATCAATAGCCTGATTTCCATACTTCTCAGCAAACTCAGGTTTAGCAGGATCACCAATTGCCGTCAAAACAGCTCTTTCTGCATCAATCAAATCCTGGGCAGACGTGATATGTGCCTGTGCAGACTTCTCAGCATTGCTCTTATCGAATGAAAGCTTGTTAGCATCATAATCAACAGTCAGCTTAGCAATATCCTCACTAATGGTCTTCTTGGCTGCATTTTCCATTGCCTGACGATGTGCATCGTCCTTCTTAGTCTTTGCATCAGTAACAGCCTTTTTGATTGCATCAATTTCACTCTTTATAGTAGCAATCTTACCACCATAAGTAGTAGCATCAACAGTTACTGTTGTATCCTTAGCCTTCTCTACCAACTTATTCAACAATGCCTGAGCATCAGTAGCAGTCTTAACCGCCTTGTTATAAGCTACGAGTGACTTGTCGGTACGTGTACCGTAATCTGTAATACCCTTATTAATAGCATCCTTCAATTTTTTATAATCAGAAGAAGCCTGATAACCAACAGCTGACTTGGTAACGAACTTGCCAGTAATAGTTTTCGTCGCCTTTTCAATATTCTTATTAATAGCATCTACAGAAGCCTGGAAATAAGCAGCAGCATTATAGCTCTTATCCTCTGAAGGAGTCTTTGCCTTCTCGATAGCAGCAGCCAAAGCCTCTTCAAAAGCCTTAACTTCAGCATCCATAGCAATCTGAGCTTCCTTATTAGCTACAACCTGATCAACAGACTTCTTATACTTATCACCAGACTTGATGGTACCAATAGCGGTATTGATTTTACCCTCCATTGTAACATAGTCCTGCGTAGAAACGTTATTCTGACCATTAGCATAATGAGTATTGATATGAGCCTGCATATCATCAATCTGCTTCTGAGCAGCAGCAATATCAGCATCACAGTCAGTCAAGTTATACTTAGCCAACTTAGCCTTTTCGCCATCAAGATACTTCTGCAAGCTCTCAACCTGAGCATCAGCAGTAGCTTTAGCTTTATCCTCAACCTCAGCCTCTTTCATCTTATTAACAACAAGAGTCTGAATTTCACCCTCAGCACCAGCGATAATGCCCTGCAAATCAGCAGCTTTTTTTGCAGCTTCACCTGCAGCATAAGCAGCTTCTATCTTCTTTTTTGCATCAAGGAGCAAACGATACTGCGCATTCAAGTCTTTCACAACATTCTCCTGCCAATCCTTATAGGTAGGAGTAGGAAGAGCCTTGATAACATCCTGAAGCTGAGCATCATATTCTTTCTTTGCTTTATTAAAGTCATCAATTACGCCCTTATAGCTAGCCTCATTATTGTTATAATTAATTTCAGCCTGATTGATACTTGCCATCGTATTCTGAATTTGCTTTGACAGCTTATTCATTTTACCTTCAATCTGGGTCTGTGTACCTTTATCAATTTTACCGCTTTTATATGCAGCGTCAATTTCAGCCTTAACATTCTCAACACCATAACCCTGCAATGTAGCCTTATACTTAGGACCTACGTTAGGGTATTTGCCTGTCTCTGCAATCGCAGTATCATACTCTCCCTTGAGAGTAAGGTACTTGCCATCCAAAGTAGTCTTTGCAGTTTCCAAATTCTGCTTGTCAATAGCATCCTTCTTAACCTGAAGAATCTCACCTTCGTAAAAAGCATACTTTTCATCGCTGAACTCAAGAACTTCATCATCATTGTAAATGTCGTTCAACTCCTTAGTAAGGTTACTAAGTTTCAAGAGGAAAGGATCCTTAACACCAGGGCACTCCTTCTCAATCTGGATAGATGCAGCATTGAGAACCTTACGCACTTCGTCAATCGCAGCCTTCTTGGCCTTGATAGCTTCAGCTTTTTGCTCCTCCGGTGTTAAATCAGCAGCCTGCACCTGTGCAGTTCCGCCTAAAGTTGCTAATGCAACGAGTGATAGAGTAACTTTATTCATACGTTGTAAGTTTTAAAAGTTAAATTTATGTTCCTAGAAATAGGGAGAGTACTTTGTGCTCAAAATGTAAGTCCTTAAATATCTAAAACTTTTTTTTATCGAAGTTTTTAGTTCGCTTCTTATCAGTTCGTATTTCCTTTTTCGTCGTTAGTTTTGTCATTTTAAGACTTTAGTTTTTTGTTCCTAGATACGTCCCAGTTTCTTTTATTCGCTGGCAAATTTAAGACAAATATTTGAAACCAACAAAACTTTTAGCGTTAAAAAGTGTAAATCATCGAAAATTTAACAGTAAATTGTAGCCTTTTTCGCTAACTTTTCGTTGTTTGCGCAAACAAAAACAAACACAAAACTACGAAATCAGCAAAAAGGGGAAAGAAAAACCGCAGACTTGATATAGGTCAAGACTGCGGTTTTTCATCACTTATCGCCATAATGGGAGTCTAAATCCAAGACCAAAACCCTTATGCTTTCTTCATATATATCATAGATAATCCTTCTGTGAGCAGAAATATGACGAGAATATGTTATCCCATCACCACCCACTAAAGGTTCAGGATGCCCGATTCCTGTTTTCGGATGCTGCTGTATATCTTGCAAGATTTTATCCAACTTCTTAAAAAGATTAGGATTCGACTTTTTATATTTAGCTATAGTTTTGCTTACAGCAGGGACAAAATCCAATCTATAACTCATAGTGAATTCAAATAATGTCGAAGATCATCAGCAGTAGAACAGCTGACAAAATTTCCTTTTCGATATTCTTCTCTTGCACTATCTATCTTTGCCTGAAGCTCTGGAGTAATCACATTATCACTCTTTTTGTTCAAGCCAACAACATCTTTGAGCAAAGCTTCAACATAGCTATTCAAGCTTTTGTTGCTTGCCTTTGCCTTAGCTTTTAATATTTCCAACAACGGCATTTCAAAATCAAAAGAAGCCGTTCCACGTAATGTTACAGTACTCATACTCAAACAGTTTAAATTAATATTACGCTGCAAAGATAACATTTTTCTTAAGCAAAATGATATAATATGCAGAAAAGTCCTACTATTATACATTAATTAACTATATTCACCGATTCTTGGTAACTACTCAGTCTTCAAAAACAGGGAACACGTATTCAAAGGAGGGCTAAAAGTAGATACTATTGCTCCATCAGCTCCTCACATAGCACCATATCCACTCCTCGATAAACAACCACGAGTTTATGCAGTATAGTGGTCTTTACCAACTCTTTCACCATGTTGCTCTCGGCATAGCGGGAAACTTGGGCAGCAGCAGCTCTAAAGAGTTGCTGCACTTGCGAATCACTGGTGTTCGACTTGCAGTACTTCAGTTCTACAATGTAGGAATCGGTCATATCCTTATAAATATCACAAAGAGGCGAAAGGAAGATATCTGCATATCCACCCTCATTGTCCAACTCGGATATAGGACGATAGAACTTGCACTGGCTGGTCATCGCCAAAGTGAAACCATGCACATAGGCTTCACCCTTCTGTCTGTCACGCTGCGAAGAAAACTTCTTCAAGCTATCTGCTATATAAGTAAAGTAAGGCTTGAAGTTACCCTCGTATACCATTTTACTAGCCAACTTATCCTTATCAAATTCCTCGAATGTCAAGTCATTCTCCTTATAAGTATCCAAAAGATAGGTGTATATCTGGTCACGCACCACTTCATTCGGAATGATGAACCTCGTATATCCCCGATAACTGCCGTCTATCGTTACCAAACCAAAATAGAAGAGTAAGCTCAGGAAGTTATCCGGGTCGTTGATACGCTCCGCAGGGAAATTCTCTACAAGATTACCCATGACAAAGCCCCTGGTTACAAGTTCCTGGATGATGCTGGCATCATGGTCGAAGTTCTTGTCATGGCGAATCAACATGCGAATCTTATCGTAATCAATACGAATATTGGTCTCTATCATGGATTTAGGAATCTGATAGCCCGACCGGATATACCTATCCAGGAAGTTGAGCACCATTACAGAATTATACATGGTGGTCTTGCCATACTCCTCGACAGAGAAACAATAGTTGTCAAACCATGGCTTCATGTTACAAATCAGCTCTTCTACCGTATGGTTGAACGGGCAAACAGCCGCATAATCCGTAAGCAGCGTCCGCACCTCTTCCTCTGTAAATCCAACCAGTTCATTAAACTCATAGCTCAAAGAATAATTGGTGCCTATATTGAAACCGCTTGTCAGATCATCCATTGTTACAGGACTCACACCTGTTACGAAGACACGTGTCAACGAAGAAGATGTGGCATCCTTTACGGCATCGAAGAACATTCGAAGATAACCTTCGCCATGAGTCTGCTCACGATACCTGACCATGTGCTTCGGCTCGGCAAGAATCTTGTTGGTGAAATGGTCATACTCATCAATAAAAAGATAGATATGCTGGTTCACTTTCTCACATTCTGCAGCCAGGAACTTCAACTGATCCACGCATCCCTGGCATTCCTCTTTCATCCTAACGACAATATCATCGGGCAGATACTGCTTGTATCTGTCGCAGAAATTCATGATACCGATATTGACACAGGAATCCAAACCAGCCCGATAGTTATCAAGTCCGGCATCTACTGTAGCAAAGTTGAGGGGAAGAACCAGATAGGAGTTGCGCTCTGGCGTAGGATTCTCGCCTATATACAGTCCGCCAAAGAGCTTATCAAACTGTTCCTTCTTATTGACATCATAATAATTCTGGAGCATAGAGATGGTAAGGCTCTTGCCGAAGCGGCGAGGGCGGATGAAGAAGAAGAACATATTGGCTTCCTCTATAGATTCGATAAAACGGGTTTTATCCACATAATAACAGTCCCTTTCCCTCAAAGTCATGAAATTCATCAAACCATAAGGAATGCGTTTTCTTTTGGCTGCCGTAGGCATACCATCATGTCTGTTCATCTGTTCCATATCACTATCTCCTTATTAATACAGTTGCACTCATACCATTTTCCAATCCAAGATACCCTTACCTAGATCATCGAGTTCCAAAGCCAAACCAATCACCTGACGGGAATCAGCCTTAAATGGCTCCAAATAGTTATTGCTCTTGATTTGGCTGGCAGCAGCATCCTTACCGCCATTGTTCTTCAACTTCAACTCTAATACATAAATGTATCGGGAAGTCTTCACTACCATATCAATCCTTCCAGTAGCAAGCATGTGCTCAACTTCCACGCTAAAGCCAATGGCATGGAATATCGTACTCATCAAAAGACGATAACGCTCCTCCATATCCATCGAAGCCATCTTCTTGTTACTATACGGTACATCCGCTATCAAAGACTGAAGGCATTTCATCGCCTCATCAACATTTCCTATATTCATATAGCGAGTCAGCATATTCTGCGTAGAAATCACCTGCTCTCCATTTCGCAAGGTAAGTGCCGGCATCACTATCCTATTCAACGCCTGCTTCACTTCCTCATTTGGAAAGCCAAGGTGATACATGCCATCCTCATAGCCCTTCATCGTCAGGTAACCCGACTGATAAAGGAAGAGCTCGGCACCGCCGCCTACTACATCAGAAGTCTCCAAAGTAAAGGAATCGATATAGCAATCATTAAAGTAATCTAAGCGCATCTCCAAGTTGGTTACAAACTTCGGAAGCAGCGAGGTGGCACCCGAAGAAGCCCAGAAATTACGAATCTGCTGTGCTCCCAAGGCATTCACAAGACTATACGGATTGTAAATATCCACAGAATTTCGCCTGCAGAAATGATAACCATCATAGAAATCCTTTAAGCGAGCATGCGTTTCCTCTACCGTCCAACCATTCACATCCGCCATTTTCTTTACTTCACATCCAAAATTGGCAGCAATTTCTTCTTCCGTAATGCCACAAATGGCGGCATACTCTGGTTCAAAACTGATGTTGGTTAAGTTGTTGAGCACAGAAAAAAGGGAGATTTGAGTAAACTTGGTGATGCCCGTGATGAACACGAAGCACTCATACTCATCATCTGCCTTTAAGATAGCAAACACCTCACGATAGGCTTCCGTGCAGCCATCGTGATCATCGGTTTTCCAGGAATGTTGAAGGGGAGCATCATACTCATCAATAAGCACAGCCACCGGCTGACCGGTCTGCTTATATGCCGACACGATGATAGCATCAAAACGATCGGCAAGCTGCGCTGTTGGATCCACATCAATTCCATACTTCTCCTCATAATACTTGAATCGTATATTAAGGTAAGAACGGATGGTCTCAGCCGTAGCCCCACCTCGGCTCATGTCAAGACGAATCACGGGATGACGCTTCCATTCCTTCTCCAACTCCATGATTTTCAAACCCTCGAAGAGCTCTTTATTACCTTCGAGATAGTGCTGGAGGGTATCTACAAGCACGGATTTGCCGAATCGACGAGGACGACTCAAGTAGTTGTACTGGTCACCATAGTTCACCAAATACCACACCAAGTCGCTCTTGTCAACATACACGAAGTTACCCTCCCTGATTTTCTTAAACGACTGAATGCCTACAGGCAATCGTCTTCTATTCAAGTCCAACATATCTTGTTCCTCCATTTTTTTAAGTATAATACGAAAAAGTCTCCTACCTCATCTTCCATTCGCCATGCCCTTATGCTCCTCCTGCTGCTCCACATACATCTGGGCATTCATATTTCAATTCTTCGCACACCACCATATCTACTCCCCGATAGATAACTACAAGTTGATGGAGTCGAGTGGTCTTCACCGACTCTTTCACCAAATCACTATCGGCATAGCGGGAGACTTGAGACGCAGCTTCCTTGAAAAGTTTCTGTACTTGCGCATCACTGGTGTTCGACTTACAGTATTTCAATTCTACAATGTAAGAATCAGTCATATCTTCATAAATATCACAAAGAGGCGAAAGGAAGATATCTGCATATCCACCCTCGTTGTCCAACTCGGATATAGGACGATAGAACTTACACTGGCTGGTCATTGCCAAAGTAAAACCATGCACATAGGCTTCACCTTTTTGTCTGTCACGCTGCGAAGAAAACTTCTTCAAGCTATCTGCTATATAAGCAAAGTAAGGCTTGAAGTCACCCTCGTATGCCATTTTACTTGCCAACTTATCCTTATCAAATTCCTCGAATGTCAAGTCATTCTCCTTATAAGTATCCAAAAGATAGGTGTATATCTGGTCACGCACCACCTCGTTCGGAATAATGAACCTGGTGTATCCCCGATAACTGCCATCTATCGTTACCAAACCAAAATAGAAGAGTAAGCTCAGGAAATTATCCGGGTCGTTGATACGCTCAGCAGGAAAATTCTCTACGAGATTACCCATGACAAAGCCCCTGGTTACAAGTTCCTGAATGATGCTGGCATCATGGTCGAAATTCTTGTCATGGCGAATCAGCATACGAATCTTATCGTAGTCAATACGGATATTAGTCTCTATCATGGATTTAGGTATCTGATAGCCAGAGCGAATATACCTATCCAGGAAGTTGAGAACCATCACAGAATTATACATGGTGGTCTTGCCATACTCCTCTACAGAAAAACAATAGTTGTCAAACCATGGCTTCATGTTACAAATCAGCTCTTCTACCGTATGGTTGAACGGGCAAACAGCCGCATAATCCGTAAGCAGCGTCCGCACCTCTTCCTCTGTAAATCCAACCAGTTCATTAAACTCATAGCTCAAAGAATAATTGGTGCCTATATTGAAACCGCTTGTCAGATCATCCATTGTTACAGGACTCACACCTGTTACGAAGACACGTGTCAACGAAGAAGATGTGGCATCCTTTACGGCATCGAAGAACATTCGAAGATAACCTTCGCCATGAGTCTGCTCACGATACCTGACCATGTGCTTCGGCTCGGCAAGAATCTTGTTGGTGAAATGGTCATACTCATCAATAAAAAGATAGATATGCTGGTTCACTTTCTCACATTCTGCAGCCAGGAACTTCAACTGATCCACGCATCCCTGGCATTCCTCCTTCATTCTCACGATGATATCATCGGGCAGATACTGCTTGTATCTGTCGCAGAAATTCAAGATGCCGATATTTACACAGTTGTCCAGGCCGGCCCGATAGTTATCAAGACCGGCATCTACTGTGGCAAAGTTGAGGGGAAGAACCAGATAGGAGTTGCGCTCAGGCGTAGGATTCTCGCCGATATACAGTCCGTCAAAGAGCTTATCAAACTGCTCCTTCTTATTGATATCGTAATAATTCTGGAGCATAGAGATGGTAAGGCTCTTACCGAAGCGGCGAGGGCGAATGAAGAAGAAGAACATATTGGCTTCCTCTATAGATTCGATAAAACGGGTTTTGTCCACATAGTAACAGTTTCTTTCCCTTAAAGTCATGAAATTCATCAAGCCATAAGGAATGCGTTTTCTTTTGGCTGCCGTAGGCATACCATCATGTCTGTTCATCTGTTCCATATCACTATCTCCTTTTAATCATGTTATTACTCCTATCTCATCTTCCATTCGCCTTTCACCTCCACCATCGGCACCACTATCTGCTCCTTGGTACTGTCACCGAAGGCTACTTGCAGGAAGACATCGGCCACATGGCGGGCGGTATCTGCCTTGGCATTCAATACATCTACCTTCGCCATGCCCTTGTGTTCCTCCTGCTGCTGCTCCACATACATCTGGGCATTGAGCAGCAGCTGCTCGTGATAACCCTTCGGGATGCGGTAGGGCTGGTTGAAACCGGCCACATACTCCTCGTACTTGCCCTCCAGGAGCAAGTCGTAATATCCCTTTGCGGCGATACCCGCAAAGTAAGAAGGGTCAGGACGCTCCTCCTTGCAGGAAGAAAGTCCCAACCCCATACTTATTATCATAAAAATCAAAAGTTTCTTCATCTTTATACATTTTGATTCTTCACTCTTCGTTCTTCACTCTTCACTTCCCCCTACTTCTGACGAATGAAGACGTTGATTGGACAACCATGCAGCGACCAGTTCTCACGAATCTTGTTCTCCAGGAAGCGGCGATAGTTCTCCTTTACATACTGTGGCAAGTTGGCATAGAACACGAACGATGGAATCGTGGTGTTTGGCAGCTGGGTACAGTACTTGATCTTGATATACTTACCCTTCACGCTCTGTGGTGGATAAGCCTCGATGATAGGCAACATCACCTCATTGAGCTTGGAAGTACCGATATGAGCCTTGCGGTTCTGGTAAACCTCCTTGGCTGTCTCCAGCACACGGAAGATACGCTGCTTGGTCAATGCAGAAGCAAAGATGATAGGGAAATCCACGAATGGAGCCATACGGTTGCGGATGGCATTCTCGAAGGTATCAATCACCTTCTGGTTCTTCTCCTCTACCAAGTCCCACTTGTTTACTACCACCACCAGACTCTTGTTGTTCTTCTGAATCAACTGGAAGATGTTCATATCCTGGGTCTCGATACCACGGGTAGCGTCGAGCATCAGGATGCAGACATCACTGTTCTCGATGGCACGGATGGAACGCATCACGGAATAGAACTCCAGGTCTTCGCTCACCTTGTTCTTGCGGCGGATACCGGCGGTATCTACCAGATAGAAATCGAAGCCGAACTTATCGTATCTTGTATAGATACTGTCACGGGTAGTACCCGCTATCTCGGTAACGATGTTTCTGTCTTCACCGATGAAGGCATTGATGATGCTGCTCTTGCCGGCGTTAGGACGACCTACCACGGCGAAACGAGGAATGTCTTCCTCGATGGCTTCCTCAGGATTGTCCTGAAGCTTGTCTAATATGATGTCGAGCAAGTCACCCGTACCGCCACCTGTTGCGGCACTGATACACTGAGGGTCGCCCAAGCCCAACTTATAGAACTCGGCAGCCTGATAGTATTCAGCACTATTATCTACCTTGTTTGCCACAAGGATAACAGGCAGTTTGGCACGACGCAAGATCAGGGCCACGTCCTCATCCCAGTCGGTCAAACCGGTGTTAACATCTACCAGGAAGAGTACCAGGTCGGCCTCCTCGGTAGCTACCAACACCTGCTTGCGGATAGCATCCTCAAAAATGTCATCTGATTTTACGACCCATCCACCGGTATCCACCACAGAGAATTCTCTGCCGTTCCAGCTGCACTTGCCATACTGGCGGTCGCGGGTGGTACCAGCTGTATCGCTCACGATGGCGCGGCGAGATTGAGTCAAACGATTGAATAAAGTAGATTTACCCACGTTAGGGCGACCTACGATTGCTACTAAATTTGCCATAATTAGTCATTCACCCTCCTTCCTTTGAGGAGGTATCATGGATGTGGTCTCTGCATCCAAGTTAATAATTTGCCGAAGCTGACCTTGCTCCGGCCCTCGCCCCTCTGGCGAGAGTCACTCCCTCGATTACATTCAGGGAGGGGAAGTTGATATTAGTGATTAGTTATTAGTGATTAGTGATTAGAACTGTGCTAATCATTAATCACTAATCACTAATCATTAATCACTAATCACTAATCATTAATCACTAATCA
>ERZ1026886.638-NODE-638-length-17702-cov-94.467728_pt1 | contig 17702 bp, 14 predicted proteins | sample MGYA00380173_ERZ1026886 | MGnify/ENA primary metagenome ERZ1026886 (study PRJEB33269, sample SAMEA4719809) | human gut metagenome | biome: human-associated habitat; feature: organic feature; material: feces | place: Cameroon | collected 2013-10 ... | reverse complement strand
TGTGGTCGAAGGTGAAGGGCGACAATCTGGGCGGCGGCATCGTTATCTTCCTGCTAGCCGTAGTCCTTGCCCTCACGGTATTCGTTGCCATCAAGAAGTATGAACATTACAAGCACAGAAGGCTGTCGAGAAAACACCGCAGAAGACATGTGGTAAAGGTAAAAAGGTAAAAAAGTAAAAGGGTAAAAGAGAGGGAAAAAACCTATTTTATAGGGGAAAAAGAACATTTTTTGAAGGAAAAGAGAAAAAAGTGCCGAAAAAATTTGGTAATATCAAATAAAAGCATTACCTTTGCACTCGCTTTTGAGATATAAAGCTTTTGGGTAGTTACCAGAGTGGCCAAATGGGGCAGACTGTAAATCTGCTGGCTATGCCTTCGGTGGTTCGAATCCATCACTACCCACTTTTCCCAAAAAATAACTCAAAAATTTAAGAGTCCGACTTTCGAGAGAGAGCCGGACTTTTTCTTTTTATACAAATTCTGAACAAAAGAAGAAGAGTAATATCACTCTCCTTCTATCTGCGTATTTGGCCAATTCACCAGATATAGCATTTCTGTGGCTCGTGTAAATGCAGTATAGAGCCAATGGATATAATCGGGAGTAAGCATATCATCCGTCATATAGCCCTGGTCTACATAGACATGCGACCACTGTCCACCCTGCGCTTTATGACAGGTAACGGCATAAGCAAACTTCACTTGCAGAGCATTGAAATATGGGTCTTGCCGGATTGCCTTCATACGGTCTGCCTTCAGTGGTATGTCCTGATAATCTTCCTCTATCTTATGGAAAAGCTGCTCTTGCTGATCATGGGTCAAAGCAGGAGCCTCACTCGTCAAAGTGTCCAGTAATACCGTAGCCTCCAGTTCATAATTATCATAATCGGGAAATTTCAACAGAAGGGTGGCAAAATGAAAGCCATAGAGTTCGATGCGACGGCTCACCTTCATCACCTTCGCCCTATCTCCATTAGCCAGAAAAGCTGGAATCTCATGACTTGGAACTTCGTTACTTTGAACTGTATGATTAGCTAAAGTATTAAATTTTTCACTCTTCACTTTTCGTTTTTCACTTAATTCCCTTTCCTTTATTTTCTTTCTTTCTTCCTCCATCCAATAATAATTGTTCTTCACAATCATCAGCATGTCGCCACTCTCCAGTTCCTCTTCCCTATCAAGCACCATGTTGCGGATACCCTGGTTAAAGATGTTGGCTCGCTTGTTGCTACGAGTCACCACAATGGTATCGTCCAATCCTACATGATGATAGCTGTCGCCAAGAGCCTCGATGAGTTCTGCACCCGGCATCTCCCTGATATCCGAGAAACCGGAGAAACGGATTTTAGGCAGTTGGGTAATGTCATCGTGGGTAATCATCTGACGGATGCGGGTAGCATTAAAGAGGATGCCCGACTGCTGACTCTGACGGACTACTTCGTTCAAATCGCACTCATAAACCGACAGTCCATATCCCTGGAGCATCGCAGCAGAAAGGGCTGGTGATTCTTCCTCACCAACAGGAGGCAACTGTGCCTTATCGCCTATCAGCAAGAGGCGGTCGTTACGTCCCTGATACACAAAATGAATCAGATCATCTAGCAGACAACCGCTGCCAAAGGTGGTTCCGCCCAATCCCAGATTGGCAATCATTGAAGCCTCATCCACCATAAAAAGCGTATCAGTATAGAGATTATCATTGAGATTGAACTGGCCATCCACTCCGGCAAACGCCTTTTCGCGATAGATGCGGCGATGAATGGTATAGGCAGGCATCCCGCTGTTCAGAGAGAACACCTTAGCCGCCCTACCTGTAGGGGCAAGGAGCATCACCTTCTGGCGAACGGCACGGAGCGTACGAACGATAGCACCCGAAAGCGATGTCTTACCGGTACCCGCACTACCCCGGAGAATCATCACTGCATGAGGATTACTATCCGTCATAAACTGCACGAAAACATCGAGTGCCTGAGCCTGTTCTGGGGTTGGCGGAAAGCCAAATTGCTGTAATATCTGATATTTTAACTCTTCAATGTTCATATTTCGAAAACTTTTAGTATCTTTGCAGAAAATTTACTGCACCTATTTGCTGTGCAAAAGTAATAATACTTTTTGAAATGAGAAAAAGAATAAAGAATAATTATATTTTGGGAGCATGCGTCATCATCATGATGCTACTCTGTATTCTGAGTGTAAGCCAGCCCATCCGCTTCCAGAAAGCCATGACTAGCAGAGAAGCAGAGGTGAAGGAGAAACTGATGCAGATACGTCAGGCTGAAGAGAAATACAAGGCGAAACACGGCGTATATACAGGCGATTTCCCGACACTGATAAAAGGCAAGTTCTTACAGGAAGATGCCCAATACATTCCCTATTCCGATGGTAAGAAGTTTACACTTGCTGCCACGGTTATCGTAGGAAAAAGCGGTAAGCAGATTCCGGTGATGGAATGTGGGGCTGAATATGAATCCTATCTCGACGGACTCGATGAAGGATCCATCCAGCAGAAGATAGAGGAGGCTAACTATGCCGGCAACTATCCCGGGCTCAAGATAGGCGATTTAACGACAGATAATAACAACGCAGGTAATTGGTAACAGATATGCAAATAAAAGGTAACAACATTCAGCAAGCACGCCTCACCATCCGCGTGAGCAGAAACACCCTCAGTTTTTCGGTAGTTGACCGTGAAGCTGAGCATCAGCTCATCTATGAACCTTATACAGTAAAGAGTGGTGTTTCGATGGCAGCCAACTTGCGTCAGGCTTTCAAGGAGAGTACTCTCCTGCAGCGGGGATACCAGAAGGTACGCGTATATCTCGATTCACCTATCCTGCTGGTTCCTATCGAAGAATTTCATGAAGAGGATATCGATGTGCTCTATCAGCATGCCTTCAACAGTCATAACAGCGATGCCATTCTCTACAGAGTGCAGCCGGAACTGAATGCGGTAGCGGTATTCCCTATCAACAAGGATTTGAAAATGGTGGTAGAAGACAACTTCAAGGATGTCCGCTTCACACCTATCATGCAACCGATGTGGCACTATCTGCATCATCGCAGTTTCACCGGCATTCACCGCAAGCTCTATGTTTATTTCCACGACAAGAAGCTGGACGTTTTCGGTTTCGAGAAGAACCGTTTCAAATTCTTCAACTCGTTCAATGCCGAGCATGCCAAGGATGCCCTCTATTTCATTCTCTATGTATGGAAGCAGTTAGGATTCAACCAGATGCAGGATGAGTTGCATGTATCAGGCAATGTTCCGGATAAGGACTGGTTCCTCTACAACACGAAACTCTATATCAAGAAGACCTTCATTCTGAATCCTGCCGCCGAATTCAACCGTGCGCCCATCACAGAGATTAAAGGTCTGCCATTCGATTTGATGGCGCTGTACTTAAGTAAGTAAAGTGCGTTGACAAAAAGGCGCTAGCCCCACTCAACATTCAACATTTAACATTCAACATTTAATATTCAAGATTAAAACAAATGAGAATCATAACAGGACAATATAAGGGACGCCATTTCGACATTCCACGTTCGTTTAAGGCGCGTCCGACAACAGATTTTGCAAAGGAGAACATCTTTAATGTGCTGCAGGGATATATTGATTTCGAAGATACCTCTGCCCTCGACCTCTTTGCCGGTACAGGCAGCATTTCGCTCGAACTGGTATCACGAGGCTGCAGCCGGGTAATCAGCGTAGAGGCCGACCGCGATCATGCCAACTTCATACGCCAATGTTTTCAGAAGTTGGGCGAAGACAAGGATATTCTGATTCGTGGTGATGTATTCCGTTTTCTGAAGACCTGCAAGCAGAAGTTTGACTTTATCTTTGCTGATCCTCCATACGCTCTGAAGGAGTTGCCGCAGATTCCAGACCTCGTTCTGAATGGCGACTATCTCAACGAAGGAGGCATCTTCGTCTTTGAGCATGGCAAAGACTATGATTTCTCCGAGCATCCACGATTCCTGGAGCACAGAAGTTACGGAAGCGTAAACTTCTCAATATTCAGATAAAAAAAATCCCCGTTTGCACCAGACAAGATGCAAACGGGGATTTATTCGTTACAACAGCGGCGAGAGTAATCTTACCGTACTCTCGAAAAGGCGCTGCAGGAACGGACGTTTTACGAAATAAGATACATCATCTACCAAGATGCTCTTCGCCTCATCCCGCAGATAGACAGCCTTCACGCGCTGTGCCATCCCCTCATCAAAGAAGAACGCATTCGCTTCGAAATTATTCTCAAAACTTCGGAAGTCAATATTCGTACTGCCTATCGTACAGAGATTATCATCACTCACCAGCAATTTACTATGATTAAAGCCTGCCGTATAGAGATAAACCTTTACGCCAGCCTCTATCGCCTCCATCACATACGAACGTGATGCCCACTCAACCAGTTTGGCATCAGCATGACGGGGCAACATCAGACGGATATCCACACCCGCCAGAGCTGCTGTTCGCATGGCAAACAATACTGGTTCAGTTGGCAGGAAATAAGGCGTTTCCATATACACATATTTCTGGGCCTGAAGCAGGATGCGGACATAGCCCTGCATAATGTCAGGCCAAGGACTGATAGGACTGCTCGTAACTATCTGTACGAGACAATTGTTGCGGATATGCGCACTGACCGGCGGATAATACTGGCGATTGGTAACCAATGTACGGTCTACGAAATACCAGTCTACCAGAAAGGCTCTCTGAATGGCGTAAACGCCACCGCCCTCAATACGGAGATGCGTATCGCGCCAAGCCTGTTTCTTATCACCCTTCACATAGCGCAGAGCTATATTCATGCCGCCGATAAAGCCCACCTTACCATCTATGACACAGAGTTTGCGGTGGTTACGATAGTTTACCTTACTCGTAAAAGCCGGAAAGCGGACTGGCATGAACGAATGTATATCAATGCCTGCATCACGCATACGTTCAAAGAATTCATCCTTCACCTTCCAGCAGCCTACATCATCATAAATCAGTCGCACCTCTACTCCCTGCTCCGCCTTATCAATCAAGGCATCAGCTATCAGATATCCCAAGGCATCGGCTTCGAAGATATAGGTATCGAGATGAATATGATGCTTTGCCTGTCCTATATTATATAATAAGGTAAGGAAGAAGTCGTAGCCATCGGTATAAATATCCACCTGATTATCTTTAAAAGGCAGCGCCCAACTCTGGTTGGCAAAGAGATTCATCAGAGGTTTATTGCTGTCTGGCAGGTGAAGATTCTCCTGCTCTACGAATTCGAGCATGGAGCGCTTGGTAAGCTGGTCCATGCTGCGGTCGCTGATAAGCCGCTCCTTGCGGGTGTTCTGTCCGAAGAAGAAATAGAAGATAATGCCTATAAAGGGGATGAAGAAGAACACCAATATCCATGCCATCGTCTTGGCGGGCTGACGATTGTCCATCAAGACGGTAATGATAGCCGGAACGGTTATCACGACATAAAGCAACAGATATATCCAGTGAAAATAAATCATATAGCGTTTCTCCTTTTTTATCTCTAATACTTCTTTACAGAGTTTCTCCCCACAGGACAGGGGCTCCGGTTAATTGAAGATATTGTTTGCCTGGCTCGCCAGAAGCGTGTTCATCTGCTTGAGTTTCATAAACTCCTGCAGCAGTTCACGATTGGTCGGATTCTTGGCAAACTCCTGCTGAACCTCTATAATACGCTGAGCAATATAATGAGTGCGGAAACTCAAGATGTCTTTAAAGACAAACTGACGGAGCTTATCTGCGCTCATCTTCATCTGCAGACTAGCCGTAGATACCTCCTGGTCACCTGTAGGCAAACCTGCCAACCTGCTGATATCCGGATTCGGATGATTGGCAAAATAAGTTTCGGCGACAAAATCATCTTCTTTTTCGAGATGCTCCACAGCTTCCTGCATAATCTGATTATATAAATCATTATGAAATTTGAACCCATCTCCACCCAAATCAAGACTGATATACTGGGCCACAGCTACCTCCACATCATTTCCGTCTACATCCTGTACCGTGATGAGCTGGTCGCCATGATGAATAATCAACTGTACCAGAAGTTCTTCTACTTCCAGAAGTTTATCCAGTGGGGTAACCGCTCTCATCACCGATTGCGCCTGCTGCGCTGCCGCTACAGGCGAATTTTTCAATCCCGCTGCACGTCGCTCTGCCTTTACCTGCTCACTCATACCGTTGCGCACAAAATTGTTCAAGGCATTCACGATAATTGCCTCGTTCACGCCCAAACGGTGAGAACAGTCGGTGATATAAGAAGCGCGCGTTATCTGATTCTTGATTTTCGAGATGCTCTCTACAATCGAATTGATAGCCTGGCTTCGCTTTACAGGGTCAGTCACGCCGCGTAGCAGAATATCGGTCTTAAACTGTATGAAGTCGGTCTGATTCTCCTGAATATATCTTCTGAATTCCTCTGCCGAATGACTGCGGGCGAAACTGTCAGGGTCATTACCGTCAGGGAGAAAGAGCACCTTTACGTTCATCTCTTCTTCGAGCAGCATATCGGTACCTCGCAGCGCAGCATGAATACCCGCATTATCGCCGTCATAGAGAAGAACGATGTTACTGGTAAAGCGGTGCAGCAATCTGATCTGATGCACGCTCAGCGCTGTACCCGAGTTAGCCACTACATTTTCGATGCCACACTGATGCATCGAGATAACATCGGTATATCCTTCCACCATGAAGACACAATCCTCCTTGGCTATCGCCTTCTTGGCCTGATAGAGTCCATAGAGTTCGCGCTCCTTATGATAGATAACGCTATCAGGCGAGTTGACATATTTCTGGCTGATGCCCTTGGTTCTGCTGTCAAGAACTCGTCCGCCAAAAGCCACCACCTTGCCGCTCACGCTGAACCAGGGGAAGATGGCTCTGCCCGAGAAACGGTCAAGAATCTTATCCTCACCCGACTTATTGCCGGCTTCGTCCTTATCCACCTTGAAGCAGAGTCCCGTATCAACCAGATATTTCGGATTATAACCAGCCGTCTTAGCCGCTTCAGCAAGAGCAGTACGCTTAGGGAGCGCAAAACCCAACTGAAATTTTCTGATGATATCATCCCTGAAACCTCTTCCTCGGAAATAAGCCATACCGATAGCGATACCATCCACATCATGCAAGAGAATATCCTGGAAATATTTCGCCGCCCAATCGTTGACGATAAACATGGATTCTCTTTCGCTCTCACGCTGTTTTTCTTCATTGGTCAGTTCCCGTTCCTGAATCTCTATTTTATATTTCTTGGCGAGCCAGCGAAGAGCATCGGGATAGGTCATCTGTTCCAGTTCCATCAGAAAGTTGATTGCATTGCCTCCCTTTCCGCAGGTAAAGCAATGACAGATACCTCTTGTTGGAGATACGGAGAAAGATGGATTGGAATCGTTATGAAAAGGACACAAGCCGACATAATTGATGCCACGCTTCTTGAGCGTAACAAACTCAGATACCACCTCTTCTATCTTGGTGGCATCCATTATTTTTGCTATCGTCGGTCTGTCTATCATTATATATATTCTTTTTTCTGTTTTTACTATGCAAAATTACTATTTTTCTTTGAAAACACAAAGAGAAACGGACAGAAAAGTAAAAATGAAACATATTAAAAACTAAAGATTACATAAAATAAAGTATATCCGGATAGTTTTGGCTACCTTTGCAACCGGCAAAAACACATTGCTGACAATCGGATAAAATAACAACAAGATAAATAAACATGAAACTAAACAACATCAAGCAAACATTCCTGGCTGGCGCTGCCCTGCTCTCAACAATCAGCATGAGCGCAGCCGACAGATTTGTAAAATTCAAGCAAGGAGACTTGCTGCTGAATGCCAATAACCGGGTAGAAATCTACATGGATACCAACGACTGCAAAGGAGTGAGCTATGCTGCTCATGCCCTGCTGAAAGATATCAAAAGTGTGAGTGGAGCCACAGCCACCCTCACCTCGGATGCCGGTTTTCTGAAAAAAGCCGACACAGCCCGACCAGCTATCCTCGTAGGCACCATCGGCCATTCTGCAGCCATCGACCAACTGGTGAAACAGAAGCGCATCAACGGAAATCTACTGAAGGGCAAACGTGAAAAGTTTATCATCACGCTCATAGATGGTCAGCTCGTCATCGCAGGCAGCGACCGACGAGGCACCATCTACGGCATCTACGAACTCTCGCAGCAGATGGGCGTATCGCCTTGGTATGACTGGGCAGACGTGCCTGTAGAGCATCACGATTCCATTTTCGTAAACAAGGGTATCTATACAGATGGCGAACCTGCCGTACGTTATCGCGGTATCTTCCTCAACGATGAGGCACCTTGCCTAACGTCATGGGTAAAGAACACCTACGGCACCGGATATGGCGACCACCGTTTCTATCAGCGCGTCTTCGAACTGGTATTGCGACTGAGAGGTAACATGATGTGGCCTGCCATGTGGGGCTGGGCTTTCTATGCCGATGACCCTGAAAACGAGAAGACGGCAGATGAGATGGGCGTAGTGATGAGTACTTCCCATCATGAGCCGATGGCACGCAACCATCAGGAATACGCCCGCAACCGAAAGGGATGGGGACCTTGGAACTATCAGAAGAACAAGGCTAACCTGCAGAAATTCTTCCGTGAGGGAATAGAGCGCATGAAGGGAACCGAACAGATTGTAACCATCGGAATGCGTGGCGACGGCGATGAGGCGATGAGCGCAGAGGCTGATACAAAGCTGATGACCAACATCATCAACGACCAGCGCAAGATTATCGCTGACGTAACCGGCAGAAAGGCTAGCGAAACCCCACAGGTTTGGGCACTATATAAAGAGGTGATGGATTACTACGACAAGGGCATGAAGGTGCCTGATGACGTAACCCTCCTGCTCTGCGATGACAACTGGGGCAACGTGCGCCGTGTGCCGAATGCCAAGGAACGCAAGCACAAAGGCGGTTGGGGCTTATACTATCACGTAGATTACGTAGGTGCTCCAAGAAACTCAAAGATGCTCAACGTTACTCCTGTGCAGAATCCTTGGGAGCAGTTGACACTTGCTTACGAGAATGGCATTGACCGTCTCTGGATTCTCAACGTGGGCGACCTCAAGCCGATGGAATATCCTATCAGCCAGTTTATGGACATGGCTTGGAATCCACGTAAATACGATGTAAACAACATCACCCGTCATACCCGCGACTGGTGCGCACAGCAGTTTGGTGAATCGCAGGCCGATGAAGCAGCCCGCATTCTTAACCTCATCTGCAAGTACAACGGCCGCTGCACCCCAGAGATGCTCGACAAGAACACCTACAGTCTGGAAAACGGTGAATGGCAGGAGGTGGCAAACCAGTATCTCCAGCTCGAAGCCGATGCGCTGCGCCAGTACAACAGTCTGCCGGCATCCTATCACGATGCCTATCGCCAGATCATCCTCTTCCCTATCGAGCTGATGAGCAATCTGCACCAGATGTACTTTGCCCAGGCACAGAACCATGCCCTCTACAAGCAGGGCAATCCAAAGGCGAATGTATGGGCTGATGAATGCGAGCGCCTCTTCAAGCGCGATTCACTCATCTGCGACTATTACAACCATAAGATGGCTGGCGGCAAGTGGAACGGAATGATGACCCAGAAGCATATCGGCTATAAGAGTTGGAATGATGATTTCGAGAAGGATACCTGTCCGGAGCTCTTCCGGATATCAGCTTCCGAGGCTCCCGTTATCGCCGAACACAACGGTGTGGTGGAAATCGAAGCACCTTTCTTCGCATCGAAAACCGATGCTACTCCTCAAGGCAAGGAGAAGGAGGGCGCCAAGTGGGTCCAGATTCCGTTCATGGGCAAGAGCCTTGCCGGAATGACGCTTATGCCATACACCAAGGGCGCGAAGGGCGCCAGCATCACCTATCAGTTCAAGATGAATGCCCTGGCACGAAATGCCGCTTCATCCAACACCGCAGACAGCAAGAAGGTGCGCATCCACGTCATCATCAAGTCAACCCTGGATTATCAGAACAAGGGCGGCATGACCTATGGAGTAAGCGTAGATGGAGCCGAGCCGGTCATCGTCAACTTCAATCATGATCTGAACGAGAAGCCGGAGAATATCTACGACATCTACTACCCTACGGTAGCCACCCGCATCATCGACAAGGTGATAGAAGTAGAGCTACCAGCCACCGGCGACGGTATCCATACGCTCACCCTGACGCCTAACGACCCAGCCATCGTCTTCGAGAAAATCGTGATTGATGGAAGAGGAGGAAAAAAGAGTGTCAAGGTGATATAAAGGTATAATATAATAATAAGGTTATAGGCACGCCCCCGAAAGGATGCGTGCCTATTTTTATAAAAAATGGTTAATTCATTTGGTAATCAGAAAGTTTCCTCGTATATTTGCAAAAATTATCAAGAGAAATCGCTTATGTGTAAATTTGAAGAAATAGAAGGTTGGCGTCTTTCCAATGGCAAGACCATCCGAGAGATCAAAAATGCCGTGCATGAGGAGGTAAATTTGGGGCGAATATATCTCATCATTAGCATTTTGCTTGCTTATATGGGAACTATTAGCATGCAAGCTCAATCATGCGAGGGTCGAGTGTACCTAAAGAATGGTATCCAGCAACTCTATGAAAGTAATGACCGAATAGACTTGCCACGCAAGAAAAAGGATGTTCAAGTTTATAGAAACTTCTTTTCTCGCCAATGCACTAGCGATGTGATACCTTTCGCCAACATTGATTCTGTAGTGGTGTGGAATGCCACCTCCAAGCAAAACGTACGCACACTTGTTCCTTTGGAAAATGTGGGATGGAGCTGGCTATATATCAACCACCCACGATTACAAGTCTATATTTATGCCTCCCAAGGTTATTCCGTGACGGACATGGGAGGAATGAAAGCTTGGCAAGGTAACACAGTAGCAGCAATGTTTTTCATCCCAAGCAAGACGGCTTGCGACTTCTATGTCAGACAGACTGATGGCAAGCTTATATGTCTGGGAGATACCTATAAGAAATGCGACAAACCCTTTATCCGAGAACTTTGCCACTGTGTAGGACTTTCGCAGGAATGGGAAAAGAAACTCATTGGACTAGGTGAACACAACCGAAGTTCTATGATACAACGAGTGATAGAAGTATTAGATGACAAACAATAAATAACAACTAAAAGGAAACATTATGAAAGCAATGAAGTTTTGGCTGCTCATGGCAGTAATGGTGGTAGCGATAGCTGCACACGCTCGCAAGAATGACGACCCAGAAATGCGTCATGTTCGTCTCACTATGATGGATGGCAAACAGATAGAGGGCTACATTCCTAAGAAGTACATGGGGTGGGCGTTAGAATATCAAGTAAGACTTGCCGAGAATCCAGATGGCAAAAAAGCCAAGAAGTACGATGCTGAGAAAGTAACCAAGATGGAATGGCTTGCACTCACAGAGGAACACCCTGAAGGCGAAGTGTGGGAACATTGCCAAACGATAGCACGTAATTCGATTAGGGCTGTAAAAGAGGATCGCCTTATGGAACTCCTTTACCGCGGCAAGAATGCATCTGTCTACCAAGTTCACGTATTTCTGCCTGGCAATGGCATAAACACAGGAAACTCTTGGGCTACTTGGTATGCACTGAAGCCTAATGGACAGGAAAGGGCATTTATTCTTTACAATGCAACGCTTGGCAAAATGGGAAGTCTGGATAGACAATTCAAGGATCAAAAGGAATATGAGGGACTGAAGGATTACATTCTTGAATGGTGGAACAAAGATAAGTCTTTAGCTAGGAAGCAACTGAATGATGGTGTAGCTATCTTTAGCCATATCTATGATGAATGGAAAGCAGCTTCCAGTAAACAATAATAGTTCCTGCGGAGGGCACTTTCGTGCCCTCCGCAGGAACTATTCAGAACGTTACATTAATGATTTTCCCCCGATTGTCTTCCCTTGCGCTTTGCAATTTTTCCCAAAGCATTGATGGATTCAAGATAAGCCTCCTCTACTGGAGTTAATACCTTTACCTGATATTTTCGATACTCAGCTACAGCTTTGTCCATTGCCTCTTCATGGCTGATACTTCCCGATCCCTTCAACAAAGGTCGCCCTGTGGATTGCAGGATAGTATCAAGTTGTTTCACATAATCCATCATATAGACTGGGCGATGCTCCATTGCCATAATCTCGGCAAAATCAAAATAACCGGAAACAAGATTATTGAGTATCTTCAGCTCATTTTCTTTCAGATAGTTCTTGGCTATTTTGATGTCTTTGATAGCTGGTAGTTCGCCCTCAAATGTCGTCAAGCCCATAAATGGTTTGTCGGCATCCGCACGCTCATAGATAACTTCTGCCGCAGTATGCCCATGAGCAGCATAGTGCAACTTATTTTGCACGATTTTAAAGAAAAGCTTTGAGGCTTCAGTTCGAGGGTCATAGTCAACACTTGTGGCATAGATGTCCAGAACTTGTCGATAGAGCACCTTTTCTGACGAACGAATATCACGGATACGGTCAAGCAACTCTTTCCAATAGTTGCCACCACCAAGATTTTTGAGTCGTTCATCGTCCATCGTAAACCCTTTTACGATGTACTCATTCAGTCGCTCTGTAGCCCATTGACGGAAACGTGTGCCTTGAATAGATTTTACACGATAGCCCACAGATATGATAACATCAAGGTTATAGAACTTCACTTCTTTGCTTTGGGTTTTTCCTGCCATAGCACCATGCTGAGTGGTTATTCGGAATTTCCGAACAACCACTTTTTCATCAAGTTCTCCCTCTTTAAAAATATTTGATATATGTTCTACTATCGTAGACTTACTCTTATTAAACAAGGAGGCGATTTGATCTTGGTTTAGCCAAACCGTCTTATTCTCCAATCTCACATCAAGCTTCACGCCATCATCAGATTGGTAGATGATCATTTCTCCCAAATCAGTTTGGGGTGCGTCCTCCCATTTATAGCCACAATCCAAGCAAAGATGCAGTGCACCCTCTGTCTGCACATTGTCAGAATTGCACTTTGGACATTTTATATTATTATTCATCATTGTTTCGTCTTTGTTATTATCTAAGTCAAAAAATGATATTCTTGTATGACTTATGCTTAGACATTATTATATTTCCATTTCCTTTCTTTGAAAGCAGGATGTCACCATTCTGATAAGCAACAACAGTCCCGACATTAGGATCACTTTTTTCTATTTCACTTCTCTCTCAACATCCATTCCCACGTAGGAAGAACATGAACCTGCTTGCCATCTATCTCAAGTTCTTCCTTCTCCTCCATCGTAAGAATATATCCCTCAGCCAAGCCATAAGCATTCATGGCTTCCATCAGCCCCTCGATTTCCCACTTGCGAGTTTTCTCGTCATTCATCACTATCGTTACTTGATAAGCCTTCATGATTCTCATGCCCTCTCTAACAACAAAGTCGCACTCCTTCTTATCTGCATGATAAAAAACATCATATCCGCGGCGTTTCAACTCGATGAATACGATGTTTTCCAACTTCACTCCCATATTGTCGGTGGCATTGAAGCCAATGCGACTCACGATGGCATTGTCGATGAAGTAAATCTTCTTCGGGTTCAGCATCTGCACCTTTACCGATGGCGAATACTTCATGAGCTGGAATATCATATAGGTTTGCTCGATGTACTCCAAATAGTTTTTGACAGTTTCGGAATGACGAATGCCCACTATCTTACCCAGTGAGGTATAGGTAATGCGCTTCGTGGCATTGCTGGCGAGATAAAAGATGAGTTCCTGCATCTCCTTATCATTGGTCAACCCATTACGAGCCATCACATCACGGAAGATGATGCTATCGTAGAGTGACGAGAGGTAACGAGTGGATGGCGACTGGAGATACTTAGGAAATCCACCTTTCTCCAAATATTCCTTGAAATGCCCCAAGAGGATGGCACGCTTGCTGGTTAGATAAAAGTCCTTGGCTTCCAGCTGCACCTTTGCCAACTGCAAGTATTCTTGAAAGGAAAAAGGGAAAATCTCCACTGCGATATAACGCCCCGTGAGATGAGTGCCAAGTTCTCTACTCAGCATCCGGGCATTTGATCCAGTTACAATCACCTTATTGCCTTCGTTGTAGAGACGGCGCACAAAGGTCTCCCAGCCCTTCACATTCTGTATCTCATCAAAATAATAGGTATGCTGCTCACCAAAGAGTTCGAAGAAACATTCTTGTAATGTTTGGAAATCTGCCACAGTAAAGTTGACCAGTCGCTCATCATCAAAATTGAAAAAGAAGTCTTGCTCCGGCAATTTACTGCGCATTTGCTGGAGCAAAACAGACTTTCCACAACGTCTTATACCAGTAATAATTAGTATCTCCGTTGTGGTAAGCCACTCTTCCTCAATAGTTCTCGGAACCGTATCTTGTGCTATATTCTTGCAGTATTCCTGCTGCTCAAATATGATTTTCTTCAATAACTCTTTCATGTTCAAACATTTAATCGCCTACAAAGATACAATATTTTATGATAAACACCAAGAATATTCTCCTTTTTATTCATTCCGAATGAGCAATTTCTATTTTTTTCGCTCATTCAGAATGAGTAATTCAGGGCAAAACCGCTCATTCCGAATGAGTATTTCTTGAAACAGACAAGGGTAAGATGGTAATAATATTGTGACTTATATGATGCAAGGAAGCAACCATAACGATGCTAGGAAGCAATTATAACGATGCAAGAAAGCAATTATAACGATGCAAGAAACCCTTATTTGTGATTGCATGACATTTGGCATGCGATTATACGACACTTATCATACGCTCGGATGACAAATGCCGTATAATCACACGACATATACCAATGTATAAATAAACCTAATATTTTACACCAAAAGATACAAGTTATCACATTATTATATATATTTGCATCATCTTTCATAGAAGACAAAGAATATAGAAAACAACGAACCATCAAACAACAAGAAATATGGAACTGAAATACGACATTTACATGCTCAACAATGCCCAGGGCACAGGAGAAAAGCGCCAATACATTCGTATCGTGCAGCATGAACCTATGACCGAGAAGCAACTGCAAGAGAAAATCCAGAGCCGCTGCTCACTCACCAAGGGAGATGTGGCTGCGGTGTTGGCAGAGCTTCACGACCTTATGGTGGAAGAATTCTCCCTGGGACACCGCTTTTACATCCCAGAGATAGGCTACTTCTCCATGTCGGCTAGCCTAGAGATGCCAGAGGAGAATCCAGACAAGAAGATTACGGGCAAGGAAGTACGCATCACCGGCATCAACTTCCGACCAGAAGGTAAGCTAATGGAGGAAGTACAGCGCAACGTCCATTTCGTCCGCTCCCGCTATTCCAACCAATCTACAAAATACTCCGAGGAAAAGATGTTAGAGAATATCAAGGAGTATCTTCAAAAGAATCGTTACATCACCACTCGCATCCTGCGCATCCTCTTTGGCTTGACTCCTTACATGGCACAGAAGTGGCTCAACCATTTCTGCGAGAAAGGCATCATGGAGAAGGAAGGCACCCAGCATGCTCCTATCTATTTCTTGAAGTGAAGGGAGGAAGAAATTCTATATTTCAATTTAATCATCATTATTATGACAAAGGAAGAGCTGATAGACAGAATCAACGACATCGAATGGGAGGACTTCGAGGCCAAGGAAGCCAAGAGTGAACTACCCAAGAATATATGGGAGACCGTAAGTGCATTCGCCAACACTTCTGGCGGATGGATAGTGCTTGGAGTGAAGCAGAATGGCAAGAAGTTTGAAATCTTCGGAGTTGACAATGCAGAGAAGTTGGAACAAGACTTCCTGGGCACCTTGCGCTCCCAAAAGTTCAATGAAGCTGTTGATGCAAAGAGCATGCTTTATCATATAGATGGACACAGGTTTTTCTGGATGGATTTGGTGGAGATTCCAGGCAGAAGCGTGAGAGAAGCCCGAACACGCTATACCTATCGCATTCCTGAGCAAGAGAACCTTTGGGAGTATTTTCAAATTATGATTAGGAGACTGCGCCTCATCGTGGATACGCCTTTCATGATGAACGATGAGGGTTTCAATGTGGAAGATCGCTCGCAGTTTAAGATTTTGCGAGAAGCATTAGTCAATATGCTCTCTCACTTCGATCCATTCAGCACCATTCACTCCTGCATTCATATCTATACCGACAGAGTCGAGTTCTTCAATGCCGGTGGCTATCCTGTGCCTATATCCCAACTGGGCAACCATCTCTATTCCAATCCTCGCAACCCGATTATCGCCAAGATATTCAGACTGGTAAATCTATCAGAAACCATCGGTTATGGTTTCGACATGATGAATGAGTGGAAGGAAATCACAGGAAATGACGTGACTTTTGAGAGTGATATTTGTACCAGCACTGTCACTTTTTGGTTGGATAATGACAGAGCTACTAACAGAGCTACTAACAGAGCTACTAACAGAGCTACTAACAGAGCTGAAGGTGATAATACATATACAGATGCAACAGACAAAGTTGTATCCATCCTTAAGTTCTGCAAAGAACCAAAATACAGAAAGGAAATATACGATTTAATTGGTGTTACGTATCAACAATGGAACTTCAAAGCATTCATCGAGCCACTGTTACTTCATGATTATCTGGAACTTACGGTACCAGACAAGCCGACAAGTCCTAAGCAGCAATACAGAACGACCAAAAAGGGTTTGTTGTTCTTGGAGACAATATAAACAATACGACTCTGTCGCTTTTTTAGTACTGAACGACAGAGTCAACGATATAGTCAACGACAGAGTCAGGCATTTCAAGCTCTGTTACTTTTCGTAAAATCGTAACAGAGCTATAGTAACTATGTCGGTAACCATGTTGGTAACTATGTCACAAAAAAGAATAAAAATAAAGTTCATCTCTTCGAGAAAGATTCTTCACTACTTTGGGATGCAGTGATAAACGTAGATCCATGGAAATTCAGAATCATGCTACAGGTATGCCAAGGACAATTACGATGAAGGCATCAAGACTGGCAGCAAGCGAGAATTTGGGTATGAGTGGAATGCCGATGACATGCAAAAGCATCAAGAAAAAATGCTAATTATCATTATGAAGCCAACACTATAGAAGTCACAAAAGCAACAACAATTCTGCAAAAAGTGCCGATACTGGTGCCAAAAGTGCTTAAAAAATCGACTTTTGGCACCAGTATCGGCACTTTTCTATCTTTTTCTGCTCAGTTTTCGATATTTTATAGTATCTTTGCCCATCATCAAAACGACAAAAGATATGCAGCAAAATATAATAGGAAGAAAGCGAGAAATCAACTTGTTGGAGATTAGCCAAGAAGAAAAGTGGAATGAGCCGTGAGGACATCATGAAATCCTTAAAACTCACTTCTGGTGGAAAGTTGACCGAAGCCTTCAATGATTTGATAAGTTGTGACTTCATCAGAAAATACAATGCTTTCGGCAACAAGAACAATGGTGCCATGTTCCAGCTCACAGATTTGTACACCTTATTTTATTTACATTACACTAACAGAGCCCCTTTTTTAAGAGAGCTCAGTAATTCTAACATATCTGCTTATGTTAATATTTCTCCCCAAAAATAAAATAGACATTATGCAAAGAATGATTATCACTCTTTGCATAATGTCTATTCCTTTTTTCCAATCGTTTTCTAAAAGGTATTCAAAGACAAACTTAAAGA
>ERZ1026886.637-NODE-637-length-17712-cov-6.579374_pt1 | contig 17712 bp, 15 predicted proteins | sample MGYA00380173_ERZ1026886 | MGnify/ENA primary metagenome ERZ1026886 (study PRJEB33269, sample SAMEA4719809) | human gut metagenome | biome: human-associated habitat; feature: organic feature; material: feces | place: Cameroon | collected 2013-10 ... | reverse complement strand
GTTAAAGAATTTAAAGAAGTTAGAGAAGTTAAAGCCATATGCTTTACAGCTAAATCTTCAACCAAAAAGGCTGTTGGCTATAACTTCTAACGACCAAAGGGAGTGATAACAGAAAAGAGGACTGCATCTCTGCAGCCCTCTTTAGTGATAATAGCGATTAATTAAACTAATTAAACAAACCCTTTAATTAATTTTACACTTTTCTTAGCCTATTCTTACTATTTACTGAAAATGTAATGAAGCCTAATCATCAGTCTTCCCAGGGTGATTTACTCTTAGGCCAAGCTGTGTTGTCAAAACCGTCGTCGGTGAAATCATGCTGTTTGGAGAATGTGATAAAATCATCATTCTGTTCTTTTTGCGCACCAGTTCCCGAACCTGCTAAGAGTTGTGACTCCACAACTACAAAACTTACTGAAACATTCGGTTGTATATATTTCTTTTTCATCTTATTCTTTGCTTACTTGTTCTACAATGCTTATATTTACTTAACCACGAACTTTCTGCCGTTGTGGATATAAATACCACCTGCTGTAGGCTTCTCTACCTGCTGACCGCTCAGGGTGTAGTATTTGCCGTCGTTCAACTTAGTGCTCTGATTAACCACCTCGTTGATACCTGTTGTACCGCCAACATTAGCAAAGTCGAATATGACTCCAGGAACCATCTTTGCTGCATTGCCAGTATCAGGATCAGTATAAAACTGATTATTTTGGGTTCCAACTTTTAAAATATCTGCAGTTTCCTTGTCTATAGGCAAATAGCAGCTATTGCTGTAGAAGTTACCTTTACCATTAGAAATCCAGAAGCCCATAAAGAAATCATTGTCATTTTCACAATCTATTCCAACTGATTTACCTTTAGCTGCACCAAACAAGTAGTTATAAGTTACCTTACCTGTTGCTTCATCTGTCTTAAAAGTAGGAACAACCTGAGCCTGAATGAGTTTCTCCAATTTACTTGTTACTTTGGGTTCTGCGGTTTCATCTTCCGAAGCGTTATACGCTAACATTGGGACAACAATAGTATTCAAAGATGTGAGAGAGGTACGCTCATGGAAGACGGCTCCACCTTCAATGTCTTTAGCTTCCTTAGTTGTACCAAGAATAACACCTATATCAGCAGGGATGACATTATATTTACCTGATTTATCCTTAGAATCAAGCAGTTGCAAATGGAGAGTCACTGCGTTTTTATCTTTATCTGCCGAGAGTTGATCTACTACATAAATATCAATATCCTTAGAAACCATCCATGCCTGACTATCACTCCAAGTTCTGAGGAACTTATATTCACCCGCATTTTGAATAACACGTTTGTTATCTTCGCTCTTGTAAACAATGTTCACACAATCACGCAATTCCAAATCCTTGCATGGGCTAATGGTGTAATAATAGTCAGTAACAGGCTCACCAGCAACGTTACGAGTATAGAAGTAAAGACGTACTGTCCAGCGACCAGCAGGACGGTTCCAGATGATATGATACTTATCATCGCTGTTTTCATCTTTTTCTGTATAATTAACCTGATTAGGATCATTGGCATCAGCGGTATGTCCTTTCGCATCGTGATCTGTTAAAGGAGTCTTTGCCATCTTGTCAGGTTCTGCACCATCAGTATCCTCATACCAGTTTATATTCTTATTATGGTTACCCACGAATCTGAAATGCTTTTCGCCATCACCTACAGTTGTTACAATGGTAGTCATATAGCACTGCTCAACGTCATCGTAAGTCATATCAGCAGCCTTTGAGGTGAAATCCCAAACCTCTTTGCCTGTTGTTTCATCAACTTTCAAAGTACCAGGAATAGCTTCACCTACCATAGATACAGATGTAATTTTAAGACGCTTACCACCCTGAAATTGCACCTCACCAACAAATCCAAGATGTTCATCTTTGTTTGCTCTATCCCAATTGCTCTTATTAGGATTATATTCTACAATCTGGTTTCCTGACTGATCAGCACCAAACTTAATTGGTCTCTCATTTGGACAAACAGAATTATTAGGATCTTTATCCTCAAAATCAAGTCCACCATTACCCATCAAAAAGAGTTTATTTGTAGTTGGGTTATAATTGGATTTGGGGTCTTTTTCACCTGAACCAGGGACAACGGTACGATAAGTATCCTTTGTACGATTAACAATAGCATCTTCGCGACCACGGACAATATTTGATATTACATAGTAAGAACGATCTTCAGCAAAATTAACTGAACCATAGAACCTATTACTAAAATATTTAACATTTTTATCGTAAGCATCGTAAATAGGCATAGCTGTTGCATCCACAGCATCACTAATAAAGTATGTTACACGCTTGTCACTATCATGTTCAATCTTCCACTTCACACCAGTATGAGTCGTAGCATCGAAAGCGATATACAGATTATACATACCATCAGAATAATTAACGGCAGTCTCATTACGACTGACAAAATTCCAATAGTTATCATTCTCTACAAACTCTGTATATTTTGTCAAATCTTTCCAACCCGTATTGCCATCTGTTTCAGGATAAGTATAACTAATACCACAACCGTTTTTAGAAGCTGGACCAAAGATATTTTGTTTCCTTCCGAACTCATCGACATACATTACCTGTGCATGAGCAGTAAGAGAAGCAGGAATCTCTACCTTATATACTTCATAATCTGTTTCGCCTATTTTCTGATTCTTCTGCTGCTGGAACTTGAACACAGCATCATCATAAGTTATTTGATTTTCACCCTCTTTATTATTGCTAAAGCTGAAGAAGTTACCAGCGAGATAGAATCCCTGAGAGTAAACACGACCTTTAAGGCGATTCGTTGACACAGTATTCCATTCAACTGTTGTGCTGCCGCCACCACCTCCAGTGCCGCCACCAGTTGAGCCGCCTTTTGGTGCATCATACTTAATCTTATTGTTTTCACTATCATAAGTAATAGTATAAGATGTCTTACCTGGAGTAGGAACTATCTCCAGGGCATTACTTGTACCTTTACCTTCATAAATCTGCTGATAATCACCTGTCAAAACCAAGTCTGATGAGGAACCATTTCCTGGTCCATACTGTACTCCACCTTTTACAATACGGAACCAAATGGCCTCTGTACTTGAAGGCACATTTTCCAATACACAAGTATAAATTTTACCATCAGTAGTGGTAAAATTGAAATTGGGATTATCAGTCCAATCCTTTTGATTATAATGACTTACAGCTGTAATATTGTCGTAAGCCATCATTTTCAGTGGTATGCTCATTAAGATGCATAACACCATCATCATTAGTGTAAATCTTTTCTTCATATTTTTATAGTTTTAAACCTTTTGTTTAGCTTTTAGTTAACTCGTCATTTCCGTTAGGTTTTACTTTCCTTGTTTTCCTAAGCCAAGGAATTCCATTGATATGGATAACTACATTGTTCTTTATTGAAAGAATAATAAGTTAGTAAGAAACAACAATTTTCCTTTGCTCAATGTTTCCTTCTCTTGAGCTGCAGGCCTTTCCTGCAACGCCCGTAGGCGATTTTTATCTTGTTCATTTTCCTTTTCCGCTGCAAATATATAAAGAATGTAAAAACAACGGTACTAAATCAACGTATTTTCTGTGCAAATATCTGTGCAAACGATTACACAGATACGAATGTCAAAAGGTTCGCAAGTATGGAAGTTAGTACATCTCGGCAAGTCACTGAGATGTCTCAATGACTTACAGAGAAATCTCTGTTAGTCATAAAGAGGGTGTGTCATAAAGTCAGTCCTTTACAGTTTTTAGGCACGGATTACACGGATTACACGGATTTTTTTTAAGAGAGATGATAATCGCTTTACTTATATTAGCACTATAAATCCGTGTAATCTGTGTAATCCGTGCCTTATCTATATCCTAAGAAGCTTATGACACACCCTCTTATATTGACCATATTTATCATCTAAAATTCCGCTTTCAGCTGCTGCATCTGCTCCGCCGACAGACCAGTAATTTCCATCACCGACGCAGCATCCATTCCCTTTGCCAGCATCTTTCTGGCAATCTCAAGGCTTCGCTGCTCAAGACCTTTCTCCATGCCTTGCTTCATGCCCTTCTCCATGCCTTCAGCGATTCCTTCGCGCTTGGCTGTATCCACGGAATTCTTAATGTCACGATAAGCCTTTTTACTGGCTTCATACTCCCGCATTTCCAGCGGAGAAAACTTGGCTATCTCTGCTTCCTCGAAGAGGCGGTCGAAAACCTTGTCGCACAGTTCTTTAGGTCGTTGACTAAGCTTATAGAGGTTCTTGTCGGTCAGCAAACTGATATATCTTTCTTCCACCTGTTCCATAATCGTCTGTTTTTTTAATTTATTGATCTTTAGTAAGTTTCATTTTAGCATTAAAAAACTTCCTTCCAATCTACCAAACCCTTTCCCCTATCATCCAACTCTATGGCGAGGGCGATGACCTTGCGCTTGTCGGCCTTGAATGGCTCGGCATACTGCTTGGCTCTGATTTGCTCTGCTGCAGCATCCACACCACCATTGTCGCTCAACTTCAACTCCAGGACGTAGATATATTGGGTGGTTTCCACCACCATGTCTATCCTACCCGTAGCAATCATCTTTTCCACTTCCACCCTGCAACCGATGGCATTGAATATGGTGCTCATAATCAGGCGATAACGCTCCTCCATGTCCATACTGGCGAGCTTCTTGTTGCTGTAGGGCACATCCGCAATGAGGGCTTTCAGGCATTTCATGGCTTCGGGAAGATTGCCAAGCTTCAGCGAGTACAACAACATATTCTGAGTAGTTATTACTTGGGCATTCGTTTTCAACGTCAAGGCAGGCAAAACAATCCTATAGAGAGCCTTACGGACTTCATAGTTTGGAATACCAAGCAAATAGATATCATCCATATACCCTTTTATCGTAAGATAGCCCGACTGATAGAGGAATAGCTCGGCGCCGCCGCCTGTTACGTCGGAAGTCTCCAATGTATCGCAGTCTACCGGACAATTTTCAAAATCCTTCAAACGAATTTCCATATTATCCACAAACTTAGGCAACATGGAGGTTGCACCCGATGAAGCCCAGTAGTTCTTCAGTTTGGAATCTGCCAGGGCATTGATAAGACTGAAGGGATTGAATACATCCACCATATTCTCATGACAGAAATGATAACCATCATAGTAGGCTGCCAGTTGTGCCAAAGCCTCGTCAAGGTTCCAATCGTTCTTTGCTGCCAGCTTATTGATTTCCGGCTTGAAATCACGTAAGACTTCTTCCTTGGTAATACCGCAAATGGCGGCATAGTCTGGCTCAAAACTGATGTTGCTCAGATTGTTGAGTACAGAGAAGAGAGAGATTTGCGTAAACTTGGTGATACCCGTGATGAAGACAAACTTCTCGTATTTGTCATCTGCCTTGAGGATGGCAAACACCTCACGATAAACAGCAGTACATGCTTCATGCTGCGGAGTTTTCCAGGAATGCTGCAAGGGCGAGTCGTATTCGTCGATGAGAATCGCCACCTGAAGCCCAGTTTTATTGTATGCAGTCTGGATGATAGCATCAAAACGGTCGGCAAGAGAACTGTCCTGTCGTACAGCAATATCATACTCCGACTCAAGTTGATGGAAGGCATTATCCAAATAGCTCCGCACACTTTCCGGTGCAGCTCCTGCACGACTCATATCCAGTCGGATGACAGGACGCTTCACCCATTCCGTCTCCATCTGCATGATCTTCAGTCCCTCAAAGAGTTCCTTCTTGCCCAAGAAATAAGCTTCGAGTGTATCAACAAGGACAGATTTACCAAAGCGGCGTGGGCGGCTCAGGTAATTATACTTTTTATCTCTGTTGGCAAGCTGCCAGATGATATCTGTCTTGTCAACATACAGGTATCCACCCTCTCTGATTACCTCAAAAGACTGGATGCCTACTGGCAATCTTCTATCGTTTATCTCTACCATCTTCCAGGATCTTTGGTTTACAATTGCAAATTTACGATTATTTTCTCAAATTGCCATCATTTTCTCTCTTTTTTCTGCGAAATTTGCATGAGATGATCATCAGAAACACAGCAAATTACTCCCGAAATCTGCCAATTTGCGTTTGCTCAAGCAGAAAATTTGACAAAAAAAATGGGAAAATATGCAAAAATCATGAAGAAAAACACAAAATCGATGTAAAAGAAAACGAAAAAACATGTGGGCAACATGCCCAAAAACTTGGAACGGAGGCAAAAAACAGGCTATTTTTGCGGCCCAAATCGGGGGTGGGCAAAAATGGGCACCACACCTTTTTAGGCTAAAATCCATCTTTTACAGAAATCCGAAAAAACAGAATTTACTACCCTTTTTGAACAGTTATTACTGCCAAAACTGCCGCCATGCCGGGTCATTTTTATATTTATATATACTCAACGCGAGAAAAGTGAGATAAAGTATTGATAATAAGGGGGAACGGATAGGTTTTGCCCACATTTTTGTCCACATTTATAAGGAATGTTCCAATTGGGTGGCAAAACGGCAGTATGGCAAAAAACCTCCCAATATGTATAAAAAACTTTTATTTTCTTAACGGATTTAACAATAGTGCACGTTATAGAGGTGCACAGTGTATTCAAAAAAAAATGCCGAACTTTGCAATCGAAATCTAAACAATTGAACTTTCGCATATCAGGAAGTTAAAGGAGTTAAAGAAGTTAAGGAGTTAAGACGTATGTCTTGCTGCTTAAAAAACTACGCCAAAAAGACTGTTGTCTTAACTCCTCAGCGACCGTAGGGAGCGATAACTCCTTTAACTCCTTTAACTTCTGAACTTGCGAAACTTGAATAAACAACAAACATATGCCCAAAGATGTAGAAATAGAAAAAAGCAGAGAGCCCACTCTGCTAAAGGATGACAGACGATTCTGCCAGAGCGAATCTGACGTTCATGGGAGCGAAACAGAGATTCGTGGGAGCGAATGCAAAAAACATGGGAGCGAATGTGGCAATCGTCACATTCGCTCCCACGATCCCCTGTCTCGCTCAGAGAAATCTCCTTTACTCAACTTCAGTCATTAACCACGCAATGAATTACGGAATCAACAACGAAGAATCACCATAGCTCAGGAAACGGAAATCGTGAGCCAGAGCATAGTCGTACACTCTCTTCCAGTCGCCATGGAGGAAGGCACTGACGAGGAGGAGAAGAGTGCTCTGAGGCTGATGGAAATTGGTGATAAGCATCTTCACTATCTTGTACTGATAGCCGGGGGCAATGATGATCTGCGTGCTGGAGTGCAAAGCCTCCAGACCATTGCGGTCGAGATAGTCGATGATGGCCTGTATCGCCTGAGAAGGCTGAATGGCATTCACCAAACCGCCATCTGCCGACAACTCGTAAGGATCCCACTGGTTGACGTGCAGATCGTCTTCTGTCGCCTCAGGATGAGAGAGCAGATGAACACCCATATAGTACAGGCTCTCGATGGTTCGCACACTCGTAGTACCCACAGCAATCACCTCGCAATGGTGCTGCAGGAGCTTCTCCAACGTATGACGGTGCACCACGATATACTCGGTGTGCATGCGGTGACCCTCTATCTCAAGACTCTTCACCGGCTTGAAGGTACCAGCTCCCACATGGAGGGTAACCTCCTCACGCTCAATGCCATGGCGGTCGATGTCCTGCAACACGGCATCGGTGAAATGAAGTCCGGCAGTAGGAGCAGCCACACTGCCCTTTATCTTCGAGTAAACCGTCTGATAGGTAGTCTTGTCGCTCTCCTCGGTGGCACGGTTGAGATAAGGCGGAATAGGCAACTCGCCCACGGTCTCGAGAATCTCGGCAAAGGAGACCTGCGTGTTGTCCCAGTCGAAGTCGACCCAATAGTTGGTTCCACCACCCTTCGCCACCATAGAGGCAGCCTCCAAGCCTAAGGCGTCGCCACGGCGCATGGTGGCAGAGAGTGTAAGCTGATGCCCCTTGATCTCGAAATCGCGCTTCAGACTGCCCTCCTTCCACTTCTTCAGGTTGCCTATCATGCAGAGCCATGAGCAATGTCCTGCCGTCTGGAACATGAGCTCATAGTCGGTAGGATCGGCAGGCTCCATGAGGAAGACCTCTATCAGGGCACCCGTCTCCTTGCGGAAATGCAGACGCGCCTGAATCACCTTGGTATTGTTGTAAACCATCAGTCCGCCCTTGGGCAGGTATTCAGGCAAACGGTAGAACACATCCTCGCCTACCTCACCATGACGGTAGAGAAGGAGTTTGGAATGGTCGCGCTGCGCCAAGGGGAACTTGGCAATGCGCTCATCAGGAAGGGGGTAATTGTAATCGCTAATTTTTATATGTTTTGTATCCATTATGGTTGAATTTTAATGTTACACTCCTCCAGCCATGACTATCGCCCGCAAGAAGGCATAGACCAGGGTGAAAGCCAGGATGCAGAGTATCTTGTCGATATCGTCGTGGTCGTAACCCGTGGGGGTGTACTGGTCGGAGATATATGTGATGTGGGGTGACACCTTGTAATACAGTTTCAGATAACCTATGTAGCCCACGACACCGATGACAGCACCCACGAGGAGTCCGCAGAGAATGTCGGAGGGATAGTGCATGCCGAGATACAGGCGTGTCCAGCAGTTGAGCAGCGACCACGAGAAGAGGGCGATGGCGAGGCGCTTGCCCCGCATGAGGAGCGAGAAGAACATCGCTATCGACATGGTGTTGGCAGCATGAGCCGAGAAGAAGCTGTAGCCACTGCCACGAAGGTTGCCCACCACCTGAATGGTGTATTTCAGGATGGGGTCGTTGTTGGGGCGCCATCGTTCCACCAAGGGTTTTACCACGCCATCGGTGATACCCTCGGAAACAGCCACACAGACGAGAGCTCCCATTACCGCCAGACCAATCTGCGCCATCGTCTCATTGTTGCGCACAATGATGTAGAAGAGGGTGAGATAAAGCGGTATCCAGGTGATCCCCGACGTAAGGACGAGCGCTAACTGGTCGATGAACAGATTGTCGCTTCCATTGAAGAAGTGGAGCACCTCGAGATCGGTGAGAAGAGATGAGACAAACATCATATTTCCTCCAGCTGTTTGGTTTCTATCCATCCATCTCTTCCGTCTGCCAGATGAATGCCGCGCCAGCCGTCCATAGAGCGGTCGGTGATGTCGACACGCGTTCCCTCATGAATGACGAACTGGTCGGCGCTCTGTCGGGAAGGAGTCTTCTTGACATTGACCGTAGGAGCCACGATGATGGCACCCGTGCGGTTGACGAGTATCTGTTTCTGTTGATAGGCAAAGAGCGAGCTCAACAGGAAGATGACAAAGAAGAGCAGGCTGCCGAAGAAGCCGGCCTTGCGCAGCAGCAACTGAGGTGCGAAGAGGTAGACCAGCACCAATACCAGCGCCAGGATGATGGACAGGATGCCCGCCTTGGCCCAGTTGTCGACACTGGTGAAGTTGACCAGCGCCTTGTACCAGGTGACGAAGAACATCTCGCTGACAGGAGTGATCTTGTCGATGGTCTTGCTGCGTGCAAACTGCAGGTTGAAGTTGATATCCTCGTCGCCTGGCGACAGCAGGTGGGCACGCTCGTAGGCCAAGACAGCCTTGGTGATGTTGTCGGTGCGATAATAGGCATTGCCGAGGTTGTAGTAGACCTCGGGCGAGACACCGTTCTTGAGCAGGTCCTCATAGTCCTTGATGGCCTGCTGATAGTTGCCCTTGGTGTACTCAGCGTCGGCGTTCTGCTTGGTGACAGCAGAGGCAGAGAGGCTGAAGCCCATGAAGATGAGCAGCAGCACCCCACCGAAGGTATAGTCGCCCTGACGGGGAGCCGTCTTCTTGCCCTGCTTGCGGGCTGCCTTGATGGCATTCTCTATTTCCATAATAGCGGTCATGGCTGAATCGAAAGTCTTGTTCATATTGCCGGCAGGGTCGCCAGGAGCATAGCGCTCAAACTCGCACTCGTCGAGAGCCTGGGTAAACTTCTCAATGGTGTCGGCATCCACGGAGTGAGCCAACAGCTTCTCCTGAATATTCTCGCGTGAGAGCTGTTCGACAGGCATATTGAGCTTATAGCTGACGTAGCCCCACAAGGCTCTGAGCACCTCGTCGTAGAACTCGCCCTGCCTGCGGGCAAGCATCAGGGAACGTGCCTTCTTGAGTCGCTTGGTGGCTATCTTGTTAGCCTTGTTGGAACGCATCTTCACGATGTCGGCATTCTCGATGGCACGGCGACGGAAAGCGATGAGCAGACCGATGAAGGCGATGAGAGGAACCATCAGACTCGTCCAATAACCAAAGCTGCCATAGAACATGTCGTCGATGTCGCGAAGCTTGCTCTTGCCCAACTTCAGGGCATGAATATCCTTGTCGGCATTGCTGTAGTTGGCTGACGACGAACCGCCTGTGCCGTCGCCCTGATCCACGGTGAGGGTGAAGGGCTGGGTCTTGATGGTGCGGTAGGCATTGGTCTTGGTGTCGTAGTAGGTGAACTCTACCGAGGGAATGGTGTACTTGCCCTGGTTGCGCGGAACAGCGAGGAAATCGTAAATCATGTTGCCTTCCACACCATTCTGGGTGAGCTTGGTCTTGTCGGTGATCTTGGCGTCATACTGGTCGAAGTCTTTCGGCAGGTTGAGCACAGGCTGCTTGAGGAGTTTCAGGTTTCCGATGCCGCCCACTACCACACGGATGTTGATGGGGTCGCCAGCCTTCACCTCGTTCTTGTCGAGCGTGGCAGAGATATTGAAGCGGCCCACTCCACCCGAGAAGTTGGCAGGACGTGCAGGCAGCGGGTCTACCTGAATGGTAATGCCAGGCGCCTTGATTTCCTTGCGCACCTCCACATAACCCGAACCGCCATTGAAGAAAGCCTCGATGGGGTCGACATTGCGGTTCTGCTGAACCACGATACCCTTGAAGGTGATGGAAGGAATCTCGAGTTTGCCCGTCATCTGAGGATACATGACGTACTGGCTCCAGGTGACGCAACGGTAAGGACGGCCGTTGATGACCTCGTTGTGAAGCACTTTCTGCTGTGGCTGTGGCACCTCCTGAGAGTGGAAGCCCTTCAGATCGGGCATCTTGCCGTCGAGCTGGGTAAGATCGACCTGTGTATAGACCTTATAGGTAAGGAGCACAGGTTCCTGTTCGTGGACACGCTTCTTGTTGGCAGTGACCTTGATGAAGAGGTCTTTGCCCGAGATGGCAGAACCCGCCTGACGCATGCGAGGCTCATCGGCATCATCGTTGTGCATCCTGGGTGCTCCGCCAGAGTTGTGAGCATGGCCCGAGACGGTGATCTTGACAGGATGGGCTGCGAGCTTCTTGCCATAAACCAGTGCATGCGAGGTACCGATGGTGTAAGTTCCAGCCTTGCCTGCATAGAGCGTGTAGGTGATGGTGAAAGAGGAAGAAGAGCTGGTGTGGCCGTTGACCACCTGATAGCTCGACTGCGAAGAGGTGTAGGGTCCGGCTATCACCTCCAGTCCATCGGGCACATTGCCCATACGGAACTCCTCCACTTCACGGGCGTTGACCGTATAGGCTACTCTGAAGTTCTCGCCAGCAGCAACATGTGTTGGTGCAGATACCGCCACATGCTGCGCCTTGGCTTCCTCCGCCAGGCCCAGCATCACGAGTATCATCAATGTGTACCATTCTATTTGCTTCATAATGAAATGATGTTTGCTTATTGTTTTACCAGTTCTTGTCGTACTGCCTGCGTCGTGGCTGACTCATCGCCTTCTGCATCTTCTGCTTGGTGGCCTTCTCCTGCTGCACGGCTGCATTGAGCAACTGCTCGGCATTGTCACGGCTCATCTTGTCCTGCTCGGGCTTCTGTGACTGGTTGTTCTTATCTTTGTTTTGATTATTTTTCTGCTTGTTCTGATCCTTGTTCTGATCCTTGTTCTTGTTCTGATCCTTGTTCTGATCCTTATTCTTCTTGTTCTGCTTGTCCTTGTTGTTCTTGTCGTTGCCGCTCTTGTTCTTGTTTTGGTTCTGCCGGTTCTTCTGATTCTTCAGCTGATGCTGGCAGAGCGCCAGGTTGTAGCGGGTCTCGTTGTCCTGAGGATTGTTGCGCAGCGCCATCTTGTAACATTCTATCGCCTTGGCAAACTCCTGATGGTTCTGCATGATGACGCCCATGTTGTGGAAACTCTTGGCGCGGCGTATCTTGTTAGTGGTCTGCAAGTCGGCAGACTTGGCAAACTGCTGCATGGCGAGCGAGTCTTTCTGCTGCATCATGAGCGCACAGCCCAAGTTGTAGACCGCCTGTGGATTGTTGGCATTGCGGGCTATCGCCTTGCGATACTGCACCTCGGCAGCCGTCCATTTGCGTGCCCTGTACTGGCGGTTGCCCTGACGGATGAAGGTGCGGTCGTTCTGTGCCAGTGCTGCAACTGTACTGACGAGGAGCATCCCCAACAGCAAGCACAGCCTGCGCAGCCGCAGGGTCGGTATGATATGATAAGTTAGATACATTTCGATTAATATTTAATGTGTAAAGAACTTCACGTTGCGGAGAAGCGGATTCTTCACCTCGAGCATACAGATGTCGAGGATGAGCAGGAGGATGACCAGAATGCCTACAGCCTGGAACTGCTCGTCGTACTCGCTATAGATGACGGTGTCGGTCTCGCCCTTCTGCAACTTGGAGAGGTCGTCGTTGAGTGCCTGCTCCGCATCGCTGGTGTTGTCGACGTGAATATACTGTCCACTGCCAGCCTGAGCCAACTGTCGGCACATCTGCTCGTTGAGGGCAGTCATCACGGTGTTGCCCGTACGGTCTTTGAGATAAGAGCCGTCGCCCATAGGAATGGGGGCTCCCTTGGTGCTTCCTATTCCCAGAATGAAGACATTGATGCCTTTATTCTTGGCTGCCTTGACAGCATCCTCGGCTCCCGGCTCATGGTTCTCGCCATCGGTAATGACGATGATGGCGCGTCCCACATGGTCTTGCTGGGTGAAACTCTTGGTGGCCAGGTCGATGGCTGCAGCAAAGTTGGTGCCCTGGGTCTGGATGAGGGCTGGTGTGGTGTTCTGCAGGAACATCTTGGCAGAAACGTAGTCGCTGGTGATAGGCAACTGCACGAAGGCATCGCCGGCAAAGACGATGAGACCTATCTTGTCGTTGGTGAACTTGTCGACCAGGTTCTCCACCAGCATCTTGCTCTTGTCGAGTCGCGAAGGCGCCACATCCTCTGCCAACATCGAGTTGGAGATGTCGAGACAGATGATGGTCTCAATGCCCTGACGCTTGTCGTGAGAAATCTTGCTGCCCATCTGTGGACGCGCCACCATGAGGATGAGCAGGGCCAAGGCTGCAAGCAGCAAGCCGAACTTCACCGTGGGGCGATAAGATGACACATTGGGCATAAGGGCTTTCAACAGCTCAGGGTCGCCAAACTTTCGGAGCTTGGCCCTTCTCCTTCGCCATCCTATGAACCTCACCAGTACGAGTACCGGCAACATCCACAGCAGCCACAAATATATTGGATCTTCAAATCTTAGCATATTCATTTGATATTAATTGAACTTCGGCTCGTCCCTTCCCTATGGGATTCTTCTGAGCCAGGTGATGCGAAGCAATATCTCTGCGAGCAGTATCAACAGGGCTGCAAGGGCAAAAGGCTGATATGCCTCGTAGCGCTTGGCGAAATGGGTGACATTCATCTTCGTCTTCTCCAACTTGTCGATGTCGTGGTAGATGCGCTTCAGCTCGGCGTTGTTGGTGGCGCGATAGAAGTTGCCATCAGTGGTACGGGCAATGTCCCTGAGTGTCTCGGTGTCAATCTCCACAGGCATGTTGACGTACTGAACGCCAGCCGCTGTGGGCATAGGGTAAGGAGCCACCTTGTTGGTTCCCACACCGATGGTGTAGACTCTGATGCCAAAGCTCTTGGCTATCTCGGCGGCCGTCATAGGCGAAATGTCACCGGTGTTGTTGCTGCCGTCGGTCAGGAGGATGACCACCTTGCTCTTGGACTTGGAGTCCTTCAGTCGGCTGACAGCATTGGCGAGACCCATACCCACCGCCGTTCCGTCGTCGATGAGTCCACGGGCAGTAATGTCGGTACGGGTGTCCTGCAACAGGCGCAACAGACTGGCGTGGTCGGTGGTCATAGGACACTGGGTGAAGGCCTCACCAGCAAAGATGGTAAGACCGATGTTGTCGTTGGGACGGCCCGAGATAAACTCGTGAGCCACATCCTTGGCCGCCTCCATACGATTGGGTTTCAAGTCTTCTGCCAACATAGAGGTAGAGACGTCCATCGCCATCATGATGTCGATGCCCTCCACCGTCTTGTTGTCCCAGGAGTTGTGGGTCTGCGGACGAGCCATCGCACAGACGATGAGCACGAAGCACAGACATCTGAGCATCATGGGCAGATGGACAAGGCGCTGGCGCAGGCTCTTGGGAGCATAGGCAAACTGCCGGGTGTCGCTCAGCCTCATGGTAGGCTCGTTCTTCTTCCTGTACAGGAAATACCATAATATATAAGGTATCAGCAACAGGAGCAACAGAAAATATGCTTTACTTGCAAATTCCATGTTTTTATAATATTATTCTTTTTTATTCTATACTCCTACATCAGCAGCATGCAGGCGCCATAGATCACGTAGGCGGTGATGGCTGCCATGACAATCGCTCCACCCCAGAGCAAAGCCTTGATGAGCTTGCGCTGACTGCGCGTCTTGCGATCCTGGTCGGTAAGCTCGGGAGCTACCTTCTCCTCGACGGTCTGCTCGTTGGTCTTCGTCTGGTCGATGAAGTTGATGGCGTTGACCAGATTGGCGTCATTCTCACCAAGGAAGGTCTCGTACTTGGCAAACTTCACGAGGTCGGCAGTACGGAAGAGCTGTTTCAACTCGTCTATCATCTTCTGGTCGCCAGCCGACTGCAGATGCTCTATAATCTCGCCGCTGGTCATCTCCATGGCACGGAAGCCAAAGCGCTGCTCTATGTACTCGCGCAACGTGGTGGTGAGGCGGGTGTAGTATTCCTTCTGGGTCTCCTGCGACTCGGTGTGCTGCTGCTTGATGACATTGATCTCGCTGAGCGCCTTCTCGTGGGCTGGCACACGCTTCACGATGCGCATACGAATCACGATAGGTTTGTTCTGACGGAGGCGCTGCCAGAGCCACAGCATGACACCGAAGAGTAAGAGTACCAGAATGCTGAGCCAGAACAGAGGACTCCACTCACTCCATAGGAAGGGATTGTCCTGTACGTCCTTGGGGGGATAGAACTGGTTGGGATGAACCGTATCCACAGGCACCGTGAGCACCTTGAGCGCCAACGGGTTGCCCTGACAGGTCTTGCCGTTGACCTTGACCTGAAGGGCTGGTACAGCGTAGACCTTCTCGTCGAAAGAGGTGAGCGTATAGTCGCGGCTTATCTGTAGCCTGCCGCCGTCGAGCTCGGCGGTGTCGGCATCGCTCTGCTCCACCACCTCGATGCCCGGAATGAGCATCTGTGACGGCTTGAACGAAGGCAGCACCACCTTGGCACCCTTGGCAGCGGTGACCTTGAGATGAAGCTTCGTCTGCTCGCCTATCAGGATCTGCAGAGAGTCGAGCTTCTGCACCACCTCCTGGGCTGCCGACCCTACTGGCAACAGCATCAGGAAGGCAAGCATCATGATGATAATATTCTTCTGTTTCGTCATTTTTCTTTTCCCTATTGGTTTACTTCTCCGCTTTTCAGCCCCGCTGCATGAACAGGTTGAGCAGAGCTCGTGAGAAGTCTTCGTTGGTGGCGACAGCCGTCCAGTCGACCTTGCTCTTGGCAAAGGTTTCGCGCAACAGCTGCTCGCGCATCAGCCAGTGGCGTGTATGCGCCTGACGCAGTTTCTTGGAACTGGTGTCTATATACATCTCGTGACCTGTCTCAGCATCGCACACCTTGAGGAGTCCGATGTCGGGCAACGCCTTGGCACGTGGATCGTACACCTGAATGGCAGCCACATCATGCTTCTGATTGGCAATCTGAAGGGGATGCTGAAAGTCCTTGTCATCGAAGAAATCGCTGATGACGAAGGCTGTGCAATGGCGCTTCATCACCCGTGTGAAGTACTCCAAAGCCACACCGATGTCGGTGCGCTGGCTCTGAGGATGAAAATCGAGCATCTCGCGGATGATGTAGAGAATGTGCTTGCGGCCCTTCTTGGGCGGGATGTATTTCTCTATTCGGTCGGAGAAGAAGATGACACCTATCTTATCGTTGTTCTGAATGGCGCTGAAGGCCAGGGTGGCTGCAATCTCGGTAGCCATGTCGCGCTTCATCTGCCGTGTGGTACCGAAGTCGAGCGAGCCACTTACGTCGACCAACAGCATCACGGTAAGCTCGCGCTCCTCCTCGAACACCTTGACAAAGGGACGATGGAAACGGGCAGTCACATTCCAGTCGATGTCTCTCACGTCGTCGCCATACTGGTACTCCCTCACCTCGGCGAAGGCCATACCCCTGCCCTTGAAGGCCGAGTGATACTGGCCTGCAAAGACATTCTGGCTGAGACCGCGAGTCTTGATCTCGATCTTGCGTACTTTCTTTAAGATATCTTGTGTGTCCATTTATTACTTATTCCTCAAAATCAAGGTACTTCCACCTTATTAATTATGCGGCTCACGATTTCCTCGCTGGTCACATTGGAAGCCTCTGCCTCGTAGGAGAGTCCCACACGATGGCGGAGCACGTCGTGAGCCACGGCACGCACATCCTCAGGAATCACATAGCCGCGGTGCTTGATGAAAGCATAAGCCCTGGCTGCCTTGGCAAGAGAGATGCTGGCACGTGGACTGCCGCCAAAGGTAATCATATCCTTGATGTCGGACAGACCGTAACGCTCAGGATAACGGGTGGCGAAAACGATGTCGGCAATGTACTGCTCTATCTTCTCGTCGATGTAAACCTCGCCCACTATCTGGCGAGCCTTCAGTATCTCGTCGGCTGTGGTGACGGGATGTACCTCGGGCAGACCTCCGGCGATGTTCTCACGGATGATGAGCTTCTCTTCCTCAAGGGTAGGATAGTCGATGATGACCTTGAGCAGGAAACGGTCCACCTGTGCCTCGGGCAACTGATAGGTTCCCTCCTGCTCTATTGGGTTCTGCGTAGCCATTACAAGGAACGGACTGGGCAGTCGGAAGGTCTCGTCGCCAATGGTGACCTGATGCTCCTGCATCGCCTCAAGCAGCGCACTCTGCACCTTGGCTGGAGCACGGTTAATCTCATCTGCCAATACGAAGTTGGCAAACACTGGACCCTTCTTCACATGGAAGGTCTCGTCCTTCTGAGAATAGATCTGTGTACCCACCACGTCGGCAGGCAACAGGTCGGGAGTAAACTGAATGCGGCTGAAGTCAGCGCTGATAAGCTGAGAGAGGGTTTTGATGGCCAAGGTCTTTGCCAGACCAGGTACGCCTTCGAGCAGGATGTGTCCATCGCTCAGAAGACCTATTAGGAGACAGTCTACAAGATGTTTCTGTCCTACAATCACTTTGTTCATGCCCATCACCAGATTGGTGACAAACTGGCTTTGTTGTTCTATCCGGATGTTGAGCTCGCGGATGTCAATAGATTCTGCCATAATACTATTCTGTTTTTGTTGTATATTCCGTTAGTCGGTTTACCTGTTTCCTTGCGCCAGCAGGTACTGCAGAAAGCCCTTGCCGCGCAAAATCGAACGCAAAAGTAAACATTTAGGGAGAAAAAAACGAATATCACACTCTAAAT
>ERZ1026886.632-NODE-632-length-17817-cov-14.536482_pt1 | contig 17817 bp, 17 predicted proteins | sample MGYA00380173_ERZ1026886 | MGnify/ENA primary metagenome ERZ1026886 (study PRJEB33269, sample SAMEA4719809) | human gut metagenome | biome: human-associated habitat; feature: organic feature; material: feces | place: Cameroon | collected 2013-10 ... | reverse complement strand
TTGATGATTGTCATGACAGGTGGCAGCATGGCTTACACACGCCCAGACGGAGTCAGAGTCATACCGCTTGCTTGTTTGAAAGATTAAAAAACAGAATAGAATATGGGAACAGCATTACTGGCACTCTGCTTCTGCGCGTTGTCGCTCGTCCTGGCCTTGTTTGTGGGCATATCGCCCATAAGCGACAAGGCAAAGATCAGGTTTATGTATGTTGGTGCTGCGCTGTCGTTGATGGCTGTGCCAATGATGAGCCATTATATTGCAGGGCTGAACAATATTGTGGACGAACTACGCTATCAAGCCGTGCTTGTTTTCATCGTCGTTGTGTGTTGCTATTGTTTCGTCATGGCAAATATGGTGAAGTACAATGTCATGAAGAAAAAGGTGGCGGTGCTTGAGGACACGGTAGAGAAGCTGGAGCAAGAACGTGCGGCAGCAATGTCGCAAGCCGTGGATGAAGAGCAGCAGCACAAAGTGCAAGAAGCACTCGACTGGTTTGCAGCGAAGATGAGCGTGTTCAGCAAAGAAGAGCAAGAGGCCATCAACGCTTGTGCCATTGCATTTGCTGAGCGTGACCTGGTAGTAATACCTAAAATCAATATTGCCGTCAATGCCAAATGCAGCCAAGCCGACCTCATGGCGTATGCCAGTTCCGCTTTCTTCAAGATTGGCAAAAAACGTAAAGACATAGCCCGGTTTCTCTGCATTGTATTCGAAGCTTACTTCTCTGGTGGTGAAGGATTCGTGTATAAGAAGATGCCTGGGGCGAAAGGATAACTTGAAAACATTGGAAAAGATGCCGTGTGGAAAACTTGGTTACTGGTATTGTTGACGCACTTAAATCGAACAAATCCGACATTGAACCGTACAAGGATGAATTGGATGAGATTTTCAGTAATTTGTATTTCAACGGTATTGGGGCAGATAATGGAGAAGAAACCAAAACTAGGCATCTGCAAGGCAGTTGAATCTTTTTGGTTACTCTGGTAATATTCAGATGAAGTGAAGGCATAGAGCCAGCAGATCAGCTTTATACAGATGTGCTTGATGAAAAATGATAGAAGATTTCGCATGGAAATCTTGTGTCCCAGAGTTATTTTTGTTATATTTGCAGCACGTTTAATGTTAAAGGAGTATGACAGCGATAGTGGCCGTATTAAACAAGCACGCCGTGGCAATTGCAGCAGACAGTGCAGTTACTATGGGTAATACCCACAAGGTGGTGAACAGCGCAAATAAAATATTTACGTTGTCGAAATACCATCCTGTGGCAGTTATGACATACAGTAGCGCGGCTTTTATGGGCACACCTTGGGACATCATCATCAAAGAGTACAGAAAGCAGTTGCACGATACGAGTTTTCAGACAGTAAATGAGTATCTTTATGATTTCATTGCGTATTTGCACAAGCGTGATTTTTTCTGTGATGAACGTACCCAAAAGTTGTTCATGAACTCTATGCTTGATTTTTTCTATAACTTGTGCTGTGGGGAAATAGAACGTAATAGTGGAATTGCTATTAAAGACCAGTCTAAAGAAGATATAGAAAATAAACTTGTAGAATGTTTGAAAAACAATAAGGCTGCTGAAAAATGTCAAGAATTTGAATCTTATTCGTATGAAGATTTTAAAAAGTATGCTTATGACGAGGTGAAAAACTATGTAAGCAACTTAGGCATTGCTGATTTCAATGTAGACCTTTTGTGTGAGTCTTTCTTTTGCTATTTGACTGCCAAATTCTCAAAGCCATTTTATACAGGGTTGGTCTTTGTCGGATATGGCGAATCTGAAATTTATCCAGCCCTCTATCCTGTTGATATTGTGCTTGGTATGGATGGACTCTTGAAATATAGTGAGGGAGAAAACAGTATAATTTCAGAACATGGTTCTGGGGCTGCAATTGTTCCGTTTGCCCAGACTGATGTGACACAAACCATTATCAGAGGTATAAATCCGAGTTTTCAAGACATTATCTATAATGTAATTGACAAATCAATCAAATCATATTCGGATGCGATTACAAACATATTGGATGGAGCCCCTGCGACCTCGGCTGTTTCTACGGCGGTCAAGGGACTAGACAAAGATTCAATAATTAAAGATATAACAACTCAGATAAACCGTGAGATGTTTTCACGTTATTCCAAACCGTTGATAGATACTGTTGTGTTGCTTGACAAGGAAGACATGGCCAATATGGCGGAGAGCTTTATTTCTCTGACCTCTCTTGTGCGGAGAATGCAACCAGGAGAGGAGACGGTCGGTGGTCCTGTGGACGTGGCCGTTATATCAAAAGGTGACGGTTTCGTATGGATAAACAGAAAGCATTATTTCAAGCCGGAGTTGAATGCTTCATTTTTCAGTAACTATTTTAAATAAGAGAGGAGTAGATTATGTATGGAACAATGACAAGCAGTTTATGCCCTCATGCTGATATAGAAGGCACATTGTTGACCCGCGAGCAAGTGGAGGAAATTTCTACCCGCATTTCTAAAAGCGTTTCAGAGAATGTGTCTAAGCAGTTGGAAAAAGCTATGGCTTCTGCAAATTCCTCAAAGGACAAATAGAAAAATATACTAAGTTATAATGACAAGGGGCTGATGGTAACAACACCATCAGCCCATAAACTTTCATAGTACATCCAAAATATTCACCAAGATTTGGTGATCATCTAATGAAGATAGGAAGAAATATAGAACCAACTTTACTCGAAGGGGAAAAGTTTTATAAAACAATATATGGAGAAATGGTCTCGCACTCAAATGTCGCATAGTTTGCCGTAGACGATAAAGTTGAACATAAGGTCTTTGGCGTAGAAGAAATTATAGAGGTTACACCAGAAAGAGATACTTACTAAGTGCTGTTTGAGAAAGGGAAACGGAACTTAGTAAGTAGAGTATTAAAACACATATAACTATAAATTGTGGATAGTAATAATTCCAATTTTCAAAAGCTTTATGCGGTATGTAAAGAATTTAGAGAAAAGATTGATAAATGTGTTTGCGAACATCAAGATTTGTTTGTCAATTTTCCTCATGGCTATTGTGACCATATCTGTATCTGGGCATATGACTACTTGACATCAAAATGTTATACAAACATAGAATTTCGCATTCACGATCCGTTTCTACCAGATAGAGACGGAAGTTATGTCTGGCTGTATTGGAATGGTTTCAACATGGATTTCTCTTGTGACCAATTTAGTCTAGGAGGTGGAGAGCAATATGCATCTGTCATTGTTGTAGAAACAAAATATGATAAAAATGGGTATGTTATAAGAAATAGATATACACCAGAACATGTAACAATTTCAAACAGAGAAAGCCAGGTATTGTTAGAATATGACCCTTTGCGTGTATTATATGCTTGGCCAAACTCAATAAAAGAACGTGATATAATTTATAAGGAGTTGGGAATAGTTTTTGAGTTTTAGCATTGACAGACTCTTGATTTTACAAAATTGTGTATCAAGAGCCTGTCCCTTTTGAAAAATAAATATTATGTGACAACTAAAATCTCCTCAACTGCGCATTATCATACGCCAAGAATATCGTCAAGAACACAGATATGGCAAGGAGGCAAGCCATGCAGATTATGAGAAATGTGCGAAAGTGCTCACTTCGATACATCCTCTTTATCCAATACCATGGATACGACAGGAAAATAAATCGGGGCAAGGCTTTTATGGTTTGCGGTATGGGTGGTTGCTCTATTGTCTTGGATTTCTTTGCTTGCATAAGTTCCATCATTGCTGCATATCGCTTTTCCGTCAGTTGGATATTGCGATTTATAGTCTCTGCATTTTTGTTGCAGTTAGCTGTGACCGTATTATACATATTGGCAAGTTCTGTGAAAACTGAGACGAGCTTGTCAACATACTTCTCGTCATCATAAAGGCGAGACTGCAAGGCTGTGCTGACAGCGTCAGATATAAGGCTTGCCACCTTAGTCTCATCAATTTGCAGTAAGGGATCTGATTGCTCAGTAGCATTTTGATTTAGTACCTCTGCTATCTTTTGTGGCAATGCTTGAATATCAGCACGGAGATTGCTGAGGTTTGCTGCGATGATATCTTCTTTCATTATCTTCTGCGTTTTGAAGGTTTATACTTTGTTTGCTGTTGAAGTTTCCACTTGTCCTTATCCTCATCTTTGTCACGCCAACCTTGACTATTGGTAGGACCACCGCCGCATTCCGTAGCCTGGACATGAGGCTGAAAGATCAATTCTTCCAATGCCTGACCGAAAAATACACATAAGTTGGAATAGCTGAGAGACAAGTCTAAACGGGAGCCAGCACTATGCGTTTCGTCTAAGGAGAATGACAATCCAACGACTTTACCTGTCGACTTATTGGAAGTCGTCTGCATCTCTATATGCCTTTTGGATAGTTCTGCCATGAAACTTTCCCAGTTATTAGACGCTTGTCGTGCATCCAATACGGCAGCTTTGAGTTGTGCTTTCTTCATTTGCTGCGGACGCAAGCGATTCAAGTTCTGTTCTTTGCTGTTCTTTCGAGCGATGTACAGACCATATTCCTCTGTCAAAGCTCTACAGATGCGAGCACTGCGATAACGCTCATTTCTATCAGAGAGAACATTTCCGTCATTGTCTACAATGTTATAAACAATGTGACAATGTGGATGCTTGGTGTCGTGATGGCGGGCTATGATAAACTGCGTATTGACGATTCCCATCCGCTTCAACCATTCCTTTGCAATCTCTGCCATAAGAGCGTCACCCTCTTCATTGTCAGGAAAACGCTCTGCGTCTCGCGGAGAAAACGAGAGTGCTATATGCTTTACTGGTTTCTTGCGATTGGGACGCATGGTAGCTTGAACATAAAAGCTGTCAGCAATAGTCTTGTTGTCCGTTATGCATACCCCTTCGTGAGCCAACAGATTGGCTCGCTTGGTTTGGCTTTTGTCATTATGAGCATAGTTGACGAGACCGCCAAAGTCTACCCTGTTCATTATCTTAGCTATCATGACGCATAGGCTTTACTTGGTTAATAATACTGCTGATTGCAGCAATGATATGCAAGCATTGCTCCTTTACGGCATCAAAACCGTCAATGTGCATCTGATGAGCAATCTGATTTACATTATTGGCAATGCCTGATAAATCACGGATCTGCTTTGCCAATTCAGGAGAAATCGTTTCTCTTATATGGTTGTCCATTGCTGCCTGATGGCAATACTCGCTGACGGACAATCCTGCTTTTGATGCCTTGGATAGAATGTAGATGAAATCATTCTCACAAAACATCATCCGCACTAACTTCGTGCGCTTCTGATAATCAGCCAACTTGGGGCGACCACCTTTGCTATCTTTTACTTTTGTCATTGTCTCATATTTAATAAAGGTATGATGTGTTGGTGATTTTTTAGAGTGGAAAGTACGTCATATCATCCATTGTAAATCGGAGTTTTGCCTTGATGGCATGAAGCTACAGTTTTAGTGACACTAAAACACAAACTTGCCACTCTAAAAATCACCCTTCTTTCTTTTGATAAATTCCCTGTCCTACTCGGCATAACCGACGCTCCTTTATGAACACATCTATCCACTTTGAAGCTGTGCTTCGATTCTCGTTTTGTGCTTCAATAAGAGCATCGTAGTCCTTTTTGGTGAATGTGTTGGGCAGTAACTCGAAGAAAGCGTTACGCCTTGAAGCCACACTTTTTTCTTGCTGGTCTGGAACCGAGTGCCTCTGGGCTCTCATCAGTTTTCGGTAGATGAAAACCGAATGGGCAAGTAACGTGTCGCAGATACTCATTGCAGTACGGAAATCCTCTTCTTGACAGAAAAGATGAACTGAACCGTCTGGCGCATGAGGAAGTTTGAACGTTTCCGTTTCAAATGTCCTCACGGCTGTCAATACCATCATGATGCGATAAGCCATCAATCCCATACGGCGAACGATGCCTTGCATACCATTACCCACTTCGTCACAGCATTCATCGTTGGTACTCTCATAGTGTTTCAAGAACTGCATTTGTAAGTGTTCTGGAATATAGAACGTGTAGTTGCCTTCCCGCATGAAAGATTCACGCAAATGAAGAAAACGCTCTCCCAACAACTTGAATTTTGCATTCTTTGATTGTGATACATCGCTTGTGGCAAACACATTGCGAAAGCCTCTCTTGAATGGAATGAAGTAGAACGCAAATCTGCTGAACAAGCCATCCTCAGCTGTCGGCGTGAGACGACATACCTGTTCTGGCGTACCAGCCAAGACTACGGATATGCGTGGATTGTCAACATCGTAGAACTCTCTGTCCTTGGCGCGGTTTGCCCCTAATGGTTCATGATGATATGCCTTCCGCAATACATCCGAATAGTTGCCAAAGTCCGATTTCAAAGTTTGGCTTAATGTGTCTCCTTCGGTTTCAAACAGAATCACGATGCCATCATTTTCCTTTGCAATACGTTTGAATGCACTTGCGCTGCTGTTGGCTGGCACAATGAGCGTCTTTATAGGAGGCTGTTCTGGCATTTGAGCATTTTCCGATTTCTTCCCCTTGGTATATTCCGCCATGTCTGCCTTATATTGCGCATCAAGAGTTTTCGTCAATTCATGGAGTTGCCGATTGATGGGTGTTATCAACTCTCGGCACAAAGTCAATGCTCCTTTGCCCATACCAGCCTCTGCCGTCACGAAAAGGTAAAGGTTAGGATAAACGACACGCTCATCATAAACTCCACAGAAATTAGGGAAACATACAGAGAGTGTTGCAACGGATCCAATCAATATTGTTCCTCTATCATCTGAAGAAATGGCATTGTCAACAACTTCCTTCAAGAACACTGGCAATTGCTCATACAACCCTTCAGGAAATGCAGGCAATTCACACTCGTCTTTTACCCATTTACCCGTTTCTCCATTTTGGATATTTGGATAAATGGATATTTGGCTACCTTTCAGAGAAACACCCACTTGCTCAGCCATGTAGAAGAATGTGGCTATGGTGATGCCTTGCCGTTTGCCTTGCAGACAATATGTATATTGCTTGTCAGCTTTCGCATATTTATAGTCGTGATGAAGTTTGCTGAGCCTATGAAAATATGTTCTACCGCTTTCACCACAACCATCAGCAATGGCAAACCCTAAGTTCACCCAATCATTATAAGATGGGGCAATGTCTATATGTAGACTTTCAATTTCACAGACCACTCGGTTGATATCTTCTTCCACATCGCTATATACGATGGATGAAGTCTGCTTTTCCGCATCGTTCGACTTGCTTGGCAATGCTTCAGAATGGACATTCTCCCATTCTTGGGCGGAAAATATTTTCTTTGACATGTTCTTCGTATTTGGGATTAATAAAAACATCAGGATCATGAGGCAGAAAGCAGGAACGAGCAACATCGCTTCCTGACATATCCACATTTGGATAACCTGCATGTGCAAGATAATTGGCTATTGCCCTAAAGAAACGTGAGTGTTCCATACCTTGCAAATCAACAGCAATTATCCATTTCAAGCCATCACCAGACGGACTGACAAACATAAGTTCGGTCTCAAAATACTCATCAGCAAGCAATCGTTGCTTCAAGTCTATGAGATCTGGAACATGGTCAAAGTCAATACACATCAAACCGGAGTGCATCAGCAAATCATCTTCTCTACGCTTTCTGAACAAACCAGAAAAGGTGCAATAGTCAAAATGCGTTGCTTTATAGCGCTTGGCTTCAGCCTTATTAGTGAGATTGCACAAGGCAGCAGTCGGTAGCATGGCATAATGCCCAACGATATAACGATAGATGTCAATGATACCGACTGCTCGCAATGGTTCCGTATTTAGGATAGGCTTGCGGAAGAACGAGAACTGATAGCTGTCTGTTATCTCCATACCACACCCTTGCCTTTTTTTGAGTTGATGAATTCCTCAGCCTCACGCATCAAATCATTCTCCGACTTGCACGACTTACTCTTTAACCACTCGTCTATTTCTGATTGCAGAAAAGCCAAAGCCTTGTTTATCTTATGTACAGGTATCTGTTTGGCAGAAACCCATCCATAGACAGTCTGCTTGGCTGGATGTGAAGGCAGATAAGCGCAAAGTTCATCCATATCCATCCATTTTGGCTTGTTGTTCTCTTGCTTAGTTTGCAAGACATTCACAGTTCTCTTCAGTTCTTCAACTGATTTAATAAGGTAGGACAATGCTCCCGGCATCTCCTCCAGCGATTTTACTTCTATTTCCATGATTAGAATATTTTTGAATTGTGCCGCAAAGATATCCGGTTGTTTATTGGTGCAAAACAAGTGGAACAGCCCCACACAATTAGCACCTATCATAGCCCTTGGTTTGCCCTATCATTTTAGATTTTGTTAAGATAGATGCTTTCATTTGGTTATGTATAAATCATTGTCTGAGCAAGAATTTCACTCAGGAATACATGGAAATAGTTCAGCAAGGAGAAAAACGGATGTTTATATAATAAAAATCCCCTCATTTGTATGGTGGCAAATGAGGGGAATGCGGTGGAAATAGAACAAACGATGAGTATAACTCATTGACTATCAAAGGTGGCAATCGCCACCAAGCGTAAAATCTATATTATTGGTTGCTGACTCTGTAAATTGTCAATATGTATGGTGTTGGCAGCCTTTTCCTTTGCTGAGTCAACGATGTGGGAGTATATTTGGGTGGTCTTGACATTGGTATGTCCAAGCATCGACTTAATTGTATAGATGTCCGTGCCAAGTTCCAACTGGAGCGTTGCATACGAATGTCGGAAGCAATGGAAGGTTATATGCTTCTTGATGCCAGCAGCCTCTATCCATTTCTTCAATGGCTTCGAAATCCAGGCAGCGTTCTGCAACCCTGCAAAAACAAGAAGCTCCTCGTCTTCAGGACGAGTACCACACATGGCATACGCCTGGTCGGAAATGGGAAGATATGCACCCACCTTTGTCTTTATCTGTGAGATGTCTATGCGCCAACTGCCGTTGCTTGTCTGTGATATTTGCTTCCACTTCAAGTTCTTGATATCTATATGACGCAAACCTGTCAAGATAGAGAAGAAAGAAGCGCGTCTAAGTACATCACTCTCGCAAGGGGTATCAGCCAATCGCTTCACTTCGTCAAGAGTGAGCGATGCTCGCAGCTTGTCTTCCGATGGAATGCCTTTCACCTTGGCACTCACATCCACTGTGAGATATTCGTCAATGAAAGCTTGCTTCACTCCTGCCTTGACGATGGCGAAATAGGTAGAGGCGGTATTGCGTGACACCGTCCCTTTCTTGTTTCCTCCCAAAGGAGCGCGAAGCAGAAACATCTTGATGTCCTCCAACAGTTTCACCGTTACGCTCTTGAAAGGTATTGGTTTTCCTTCTGAATACATCTTCAACAATTCACCCACCCGATTCCAATTCACAATGATGGCATTGGAAATATTGGGATGGCGTTTGTCTATGATGTCAATGAAATATTTAATGAAGTCTTGTGCACTACGTTCATTCTGTTCAATGATTTCTTCCTCACGGTCGGAATACAGGGCGACATTGTCATATTCATGCTGCCGGAGTTTGCGCACGTTGTCCGCATAGATGCAAGCCTCTTGGTCTATGCGCGACTTGCATTGGATAATGCCATTTACGTCACGCTTCGGCTTGTAGTTGAACGAGCCGTCAGGCAGCACACGGGCAATGGACGACATATCCCATTGTGGTGTGGAGATGGTTCGGTTTACAGACTCAACCACACGGCTTGGCTTGTTGTCTCCTTTCTTATACACAGGGTACGATTCGATGAAAAGATACCACTCGTTGTCATGGTGAACGGACTTGCGCAGCTTCACGGTCACCTTGGTGTTCGATAATGCTTTCTTCATATTCGGTTTATTCTACTTCTGATTTATACAAATTGTCTATTTCTTCTTTCGGCACATACACATAATTGCCTATCTGCCGTGACGGAATGGAATATTTGCGGATATGCGCCCATACCGAGCTGTCGTTGATATGGTAGAGGTTACATATCTCACCAATGGTATAACAGTCCTCTGGTTCCATACTGTATCTTCTGGGCACAGGTTTCTCTCTTTCTGCAAGACTTTCTTTTCTGGTGAAGAACATGGTTTCCAAGGCAGAGCGTTTGATTCGGGTGAGCCGCTTGCCGACGTTGATGGCAGGAACTGTACCGTTCTTTATCAGCCGATAGAGTGTAGTACGTTCCACTCCGAACATCGCCACCGCTTCCTTCACCGACACATATTCCCTAATGTCAGGAATGTGCTGTGCCAAACGATCCAGTTTCTCGTTTTTTTCCTTTGCGTCCTTCTTTCGTTTCCAAGCCACCTTGCTGCACTTAGGCGAACAATACTGGCTGTCAAGAGTCTTGGCAAGGAACACTTCACCACAGACCTTACACTTGCGCTTGATTTCAAATCCTATTGCTGGCATGTTTTCTACTTTTAAGTATGCATTAGTATGTATTGGTAGGAACAAGTCCCACATTATCTACTTTTTTGTTGTGTTGCAAATGTGCTGCAAATAAGCGATAAACAAGCGCATAACAAAGGCATAAGAAACAAGAACCCCATAAACGCAAAAAGCGTGCAACTCATTGAGCTGCACGCTTTTGCTTATTATTTATTATATGTTTACCTTTCGGCATTACTTAACCTCCTCGAAGATAAATACCACTGAAAATCAGTACTTTATATATTACATGGTACAAATATGATTTGTTACAAAGCCAATAATGCAGGTGTTGCTACTTGGCATACCCATATACGCTGCGTAATCTAATGTTTAAGAATTATTATGTATTTTTAATGGTAGGGACGGTTCTTATCAGATGTTTGCATTGCGTGTACGCTTGTTTGTAAATGGTATATCTATGTTATCATAAAGCATTGATATACAAAGAACTTCGCTACATGTGTCTATTTTTGTCTTTCGTTTTTTACGAAAAAGCAACGTACCTTTGCAAACAAAAACGAGAAACTGATAGACATGGCAAGAAACAAAAACATATTGCTCACGTTGACAACTGAAAGTTCCATAGTGTTTGTGGCATCTATTGTGGCTTTCCGTCTGCATGAGTCTGTGGTTATGCCTATTGAAGTTTCAGTTTTAATCTTGGTAGCAATCTATGCCTGCTTAAAGACTGTATCAATTCTTTGTCTGCCTACTATCAAAAGAGAGGGTTCCGAACAGCAATGTGTACCTATGGAAGTTCAGGCGACCGACAACACTCCTAATCTTGATGTTGCCAATATCCAAAAACAAAGAATGGAACTGTTTCACCAAGAATATCAATTTGAGCAACAGCAATATGTGCTGCGAAAAGAAAAAGCCGATGATGCGAAACTTCAAGCCGTGCTGAAATACACCAAAGACACGTTCAAGAGTTTGGATTTTGAAGAAACAGAGATATTCCAACTTTGTGAGTGCGTCCGCTATTTCGTCACCCACAAACAGCCTCTCACTCAAACAGACATTCGTATCAAGAGGCGAGCATCTGTCACACAGATAGCATTGAAGAACTTTGCATGGAACATTGCCTTTCAATACAACATAGGTGGTGATGCAACGGCATTGTTTGTGATGCACACTTTCAACGAATGGTTTGCCAATTCCACACTCGAAACAATCAGAAAGAATCTGCGCACGACAACAGGTAGGCATAAGATTGAAATCAATGAGAATATTTTCAAGATACCATAAAAGAAGAATTATTTTCATTTTATTGCTAATATTCTTGAAATATTTTTCAAATATTCTTTATATAGGGATTTTAGTCGTACCTTTGCAGAACCAAATGATTACTATATGGCAAGTAAAAATTTAAATCGACTGAAAGTTGTCCTTGCAGATAAGCAACGGACAAACAAATGGTTGGCAGAACAATTAGGCAAAGACCAGACAACCATATCAAAATGGTGTACCAATTCAAGTCAGCCAGACTTGGGCAATCTGATGCAGATAGCCAAAATATTAGATGTAGAATTGACCGACTTAGTAAGGTTTGATGAATTTAAGCACGAGACAGAATGAAAAAAGAAGAAATACAGGCATTATTCTCTCAATTTGAACAAGTGTCATGTGTTACAAATGGTATAGAATGTTGGAGCGCAAGAGAATTGTGCTCTCTGTTGGGATATACTCAATGGCGTAATTTTCTGAAAGTCATTGACAAAGCAAAAGAATCATGCAAAAATGCAGGTCATGATATAAAAGACCATTTTGCTGACGTCAGCAAAATGGTTGTACTTGGTTCTGGTGCTGAGCGTCAGATAGATGACATTATGCTTACACGTTATGCTTGCTATCTTGTCGCTCAAAATGGCGACCCTCGTAAACCACAGATAGCATTTGCCCAAACCTATTTTGCCGTACAAACTCGTCGTGCAGAACTTATAGAGCAACGCCTTTTTGAAGTTGAAAGAGTCAAAGCTCGTGCTAAACTGCAGGAAACAGAGCGCAAACTTTCTGGCGTACTTTATGAACGTGGCGTGAATGATAGGAGTTTTGCAGTGATACGTTCTAAAGGAGACCAAGCGTTATTTCGTTTAAACACAGCAACGCTGAAAAGACGTATGGGAATCCCAGAGAAACGACCATTGGCAGACTTTCTCCCCACTATCAGTATCAAAGCAAAGGATTTTGCGGCAGAAATGACAAGTGTAAATGTGCAGACCAAAGACCTTCAAGGCGAAACTCGTATAAGTCAAGAGCATATTGCCAACAATGCTGCTGTTCGGGACATGCTTGTGCAACGTGGCATAGTTCCAGAGAACCTTCCTGCTGCCGAAGATGTAAAGAAGGTTGAACGCAGATTGGCAAGCGAACAGAAAAAGGCTTTGGAGAACAAAAAAAAGAAATAGAAAAACGATGAAGAAGATATATAAGGGTATAGATTTGTTTTGTGGTATAGGGGGATTTCGTCTTGCCATGAAAAGTAATAATGTCAAATGTGTATTTTCGTCTGATAACGACAAGTTTGCACAACAAACTTACGAGGCGAATTTTCACGAGATTCCGACAGGTGATATAAAGGCTGTCGAAGCAAAGGATATACCCCATTTTGACATTCTAACAGCAGGATTCCCATGTCAGCCATTTAGCTATGCAGGAGAAAAACAAGGTTTCAATGATGAAGTTAGAGGTACTTTATTTTTTGATGTATGCCGAATTTTGGAATACCACAAACCTCCTATGCTTTTTCTTGAGAATGTAAAAGGACTAAAATCACACGATAAAGGCAAGACTCTTCAGATTGTTTTAGACAGCCTGAGGAAACTTGGCTATTATCCTCACTGGACCATTCTATCATCTTTGGATTATGGACTTCCTCAAAAAAGAGAAAGATGGTACTGTGTCGCATTTAGAAGCGATGTGAATTTTGAATGGCCGAAACCTGTAGGTGGTCATCCGACCTTGCGTGATATAGTAGACATGAATGATCATAATCCTTCACTGGCTATTTCTAAATTTGAACTTGATAGGATTGACTACCATTTTGCGAAGGCAAAGCCTGGTGATAGAATTCAACATGACAACTCCAAGTATAAGCCCAATACAAAGAAGGGCAAATATGGAGTGTTTTCGTTCCAAAAGCCTGATGGTTCTTTGAGATTTCATGTAGGAGATCCTGCAAAAACTCAAATACAAGAGGCTTTTTATTCGTGTCTTGACACATATGCCTCCACTATTATAGCCAACAGAACGCCTAAGCTATGGGATATTCGTAGAAAGTTATCTGTCCTTGAATCGAAAAGACTTCAAGGTTTCCCTGATGACTTTGTATTCCCTGTATCTGATGCTCAGGCATACAAACAATTAGGAAATTCAGTCAGTGTTCCAATTATTGTTAAGATAATGGAGAACATGATTAAAACATACGAAAAAACTCTTGAAAAATGAAATACATAAGTGTTAAGTCCGTCGTTGAAGCCTATAAAGGATTTCAAGACTGCATGACCAATAAGTCATGGGGGTACTTGGCTTTGCTAAAAGGATGTAATAATAGCATTGAACCATCTGTACCTTATGAGGTAAATCTTGATGGCGTTTCAAATTTTCTTGAAAACATATTCAATTTAAGCCAAACAAAAAAACAATATAATAGTGGGCGTTCATTGTATGTAGTATTTTCTAACAAATGGGAGAAATACTTTAACGACCAAGGTAAACACGTTCCTAATATCTATGACATTGCAGTTTGGGCTTATCGGAGAATGTCTTTCGAGGATAATATTACCATTGAGAGCATACTTCAAAAATTCGCCAGCGAATTCAATATACCATTGAATATTGTTTCAGAAAGTTTCAATACTCATGCTGTAAATATTGAGTTTTCAAACTCTTTGTATTTGGAAAGTACACTAAAAACGGAGTTAAAGAACATAGGTGTAGATGTGTCAAGAGAAAATATTGATGCAAAGAAAGGGAGTGTTGTCGCATCCCCTGGTGAAATAAGCCGTGGTCCTTTTGTTCAAACTCTATATGCAGGATTAGAAATAACAGATTATGTTTTGATTTTACAATCGGACTATCATTCTCTATACGGAAATGGAATAAAGTCAGAGGACAAAGGACACAAGTCTGAACAAAGTGACTCTCTCCAGCAAATCTTCTATGGTGCTCCAGGTACAGGCAAGTCACATACCATCAATGAGGAGACTCAAAATGCGGATGTTATCCGTACAACATTCCATCCAGACACAGACTATTCAACATTTGTGGGTGCTTATAAGCCAACTACTAAAGAAGTTGAATTGCGCGACCTTTCTGGACATAAAGTCGTAGAAGATGGTGAGGTTATAAAAGAAGACCGCATTGTTTATGAATTTGTTGCACAATCTTTTTTACAGGCATACGTTGGTGCATGGAAGAAGTATGCTGACGCAAACGAGGATGAACCTCAAAAGCAATATCTTGTAATCGAGGAAATCAATAGGGGTAACTGTGCGCAAATTTTTGGTGACTTATTCCAATTGCTTGACCGCAACGACAATGGTTTTTCGGACTATCCGATAAAAGCGGATGCTGACATGAAGCGGCAACTTCAAAAAGCATTTACAGGATTGGATATCGCACAAAAGGACAAAATAAATGCCTTGTATAAAGGCAAGGATGTTGTGTCGCAGGTGTTGGGTGGCGAAATTCTACTATTACCTAACAACCTTTACATTTGGGCAACCATGAATACAAGTGACCAAAGCCTTTTCCCGATAGACTCTGCTTTCAAGCGTCGTTGGGATTGGACTTATATGCCTATATCTAATGCTGAAAAGGATTGGACTATAGAGGTTGGTGACAATTGTTATGACTGGTGGCAATTTCTTGAAAAGATTAACGAGAAAATTGGCTCCACAACCAATTCTGAGGATAAGAAACTTGGCTATTTCTTCTGTAAGGCGCAGGATGGTGTTATATCGGCAAAGATATTTGTCGGTAAGGTTATCTTTTACCTGTGGAATGATGTGTTTAAGGACTATGAGTTTGGTGATGCCATTTTCAATGATGAGGATGGAAGCAAATTGTCTTTCGACAAATTCTATACCTCAGAAGGGAAGAACTCCAAAGTAGTAGAAGAGAAGGTTGCTTTATTCTTGAAAAACCTTGGGCTTATACCAATGGAATTCTCTAAAGAGGATAGTGAAATAGAAGATGAGGACGGTAATACGCCAGAATCAAACAGCAGAAACTATGACAAGTTTACTGTAAATGATGGTGCAGAATGTGCCAAAAACAAATTGGCTATAGAATGTATAAAAGAATATGTTAGGCTAAATCCAGACATTACAGCCCAAGAGGTTTATGAAAAATGGACTTCATTAGGCAGTATTGTGCCTCATTTCATAGAGACTAAGGAACAATTTGATTCACGTACAGATAACAGTAAGCGTTCTGATGCTGTAGATTGTTATGGAATACCTATTTATGTTGCTCGTAATGGATACGGCAGCAATGGTAAAGCAGATATTCTCATGAAATTAGTAAATGAGAAAAATTGGGGTATTACTATTAAGAAAATTATAAAGTAATGCGCATACTGATAGAAGAATATCAATACAACGTAGCCAACATAAAAAACATTCTCTATGGCATTGATGCTTTGGAGAATGTTGAAGGTAAAGTGTCTGTTCATTATGTAGGGTATTTTTATAATACTCTACTGAAGGATTGTGTCTTTATCCTTCCCAAGGTGTTGCTCAAAGATGTGGATGGGCAAGAACTTGTATTTGGAAAGTATAAACCCGAAAGCATTGCTAACTTGGATGAAACCAATCCACTTGATGCGGTTGAGAGAAATTTTCTCTATAAGTTTGCCGTTTGGATTTATCGTGCCATTGTTGTTTATAAGAATGACAAACGCAACGATACCGATATTGTATACCATTCACAAATAGCCCAAGTTGGCAATGGTCAACGCAGATTAAGCAATACTTATCTTGATATTCTTCTGTCGTTGTTGCAGTTTAATCGTGACAACCAAAGTTTCTTCTTTTTTATTGTAAAGAACTTACACAGTGGCTTGAACAAAATCAATTGGACTCGAACAATTGGTACGCAAACTGCTATCGTGCAAGATGGACGACCTATATATTTGAATCCTGTCAATAAAAAGCGACAAATCAACTTTGATGAAGAACTACTTGTCATATTCTTCTCTATCTTAAATTATATAGGAGATACATACGGTTTTCCGAAAGAGATTAGTTGCAGGTTTCAGTTGATAACAGGGAAAAAGTTTGAAACGTATTTGAATGGTTTGGGCAAAACACGTTTGCGTCAAATCAAGTATAAATATTTTTCAGACAAAGCACTGCAACTGTGGCAATTGTGCTATGCCTTTTTTGATGAAGCAAGACAAGTGTTCATCACAACAGAGCAGAAAGAATACCTGTTGGTCAAGAACTTCTACGTAGTGTTCGAGGCAATCATAGACGAGTTGGTCGGTGACAATCCTTTGCCAGACGGAATGGAGAAAAAGCAAGAGGATGGAAAAATCGTTGACCACCTCTTTACTGCAAAGGGTCTGATTGAAAATGAGAACAAACAGACTTATTACATTGGTGATAGCAAATATTATAAGATGGGGCATGAACTTGGTTCTGAATCCATCTACAAACAATATACCTATGCAAGAAATGTCATTCAATGGAATCTTGACATTTTCAATAGTGGCAAAACAACGGAGTCGGGCATTCGGCTTCGCGATGATGTGACGGAAGGGTATAACATCATTCCGAACTTCTTTGTGTCTGCCAAGATGGACGAAAGTTTTGATTATACTAATGATGGTATTGAAAAAACAGACCGCAAAAAGAACCGCCACAAACAAGTGCAATTCAACAACCGCTTGTTCGACCGCGACACATTGCTCCTGTTCCACTATGATGTGAATTTTCTTTTTGTCCTGTCGTTATATGCAAGGAATAATACGGAGCAAAAGGCACAATGGAAACAGAACATTCGTGAGCGTTTTCGTACCGAGATACAAGAATGGCTACAAAAGGATTACGATTTCTATGCAATGAAAGCTCATCCCGATGTGAATGGTGAAGAATACATCAAGACACATTTCAAAGAGTTGCTTGGTAAGGTCTATACTCCATTTGCGGACGAAAATGTCTATTCTTTAGCGTTAGACACAACAACAGATGCGAACAAAGCGGAGAATGAACAGCTGCTAAGTGAATTGAAAAAATATTTCTTTGTAGCTGATTGTAAACTGGGCGAGCGACCAAACCAAGTCCTTCAAAAGCCTATATCCGAGGGCTATTCACCTATCACTGACACAACAAAGAATGGTGTATTGATGGTGATGATGGAGAACTATGAAGTAA
>ERZ1026886.616-NODE-616-length-18005-cov-126.997660_pt1 | contig 18005 bp, 20 predicted proteins | sample MGYA00380173_ERZ1026886 | MGnify/ENA primary metagenome ERZ1026886 (study PRJEB33269, sample SAMEA4719809) | human gut metagenome | biome: human-associated habitat; feature: organic feature; material: feces | place: Cameroon | collected 2013-10 ... | reverse complement strand
CCGTATCTATCGGAGACTGGCGGCGCAACCGGTCGATGCAGGCATTGCGCACAGAAGTATATAAGAAAGACTTGATATTTTCAGGGAGTGTGCTTCTACTGATCATTTTCACAAAACAATCCTGCACTACATCTTCAGCCTCATCTATATCATGTAGATAATGAGTGGCATAAAGACATAGCGGACGATAATATTGCTGAAAAACCGAATCAATCTCCTTCATAAATCCGAACTATATTAAAACAAAATAACCCTCCAAATCCGCAAAGACTTGAAGGGTTATTTCCTAATCTGTTGTCCCAGGCGGATTCGAACCACCACTGACAGAACCAAAAACTGTAGTGCTACCATTACACCATAGGACAAGCAAATCGGATGCAAAGGTAGTGGATTTTTTCTCCACTACCAAATATTTTCAATACTTTTAACGATTACTTAACGGTAATCAAGAAGTAGTTCTTCTTACCTTTCTGAACCAAAAGATACTTGCCGTCAATCAGGTCATCAGCAGTGATTACCTGGTCGAAAGCAGCGAGTTTCTCCTTGTTGAGAGAAACGCCACCACCCTTAACGAGCTTGCGCATCTCGCTCTTGCTTGGGAAAATCTGCATACCCTCCTGATTGAAGAGATCTACAGCAGTTCCACCGAGCAGGTTCTTGTCGAGGTCGTAGTGAGGAACATTGGCGAATACATCGTTCAATGTAGCCTCATCGAGCTGTGCCAAGTTCTCCTTGGTAGCCTTACCGAAGAGGATGTTGCTGGCTGCGATAGCCATATCCAAATCCTCCTGAGAGTGAACCATTATGGTAACCTCCTCAGCCAGACGCTTCTGGAGTACACGGCGACCTGGATCCTGCTTGTGCTCCTCTACGAGGGCATCGATAGTCTCCTTGTCAAGGTCGGTGAAGATCTTGATATACTTCTCTGCATCGTCATCGCTTACGTTCAACCAGAACTGGTAGAAAGCGTAAGGAGTAGTGCGGTTGCGATCCAACCAGATGTTACCGCTCTCTGTCTTACCGAACTTCTTGCCGTCTGCCTTGGTAATCAATGGGCAAGTGAGGCAGAAGCACTCTGCGTCGTTACCCAATGTACGGTGAATCAGCTCAGTACCGGTAGTCATGTTACCCCACTGGTCGTTACCACCCAACTGGAGACGAACACCATACTTCTCATACTGATAGAGGAAGTCGTAGCCCTGGAGCAACTGATAGGTGAACTCAGTGAAAGACAAACCGTCACGAGCCTCACCGTTCAAGCGCTTCTGCACGCTATCCTTTGCCATCATATAGTTTACAGTGATGTGCTTACCAACCACACGAGCGAAATCGAGGAAGGTGAAGTCCTTCATCCAGTCGTAGTTGTTCACCAACTCCGCCTTGTTAGGCTCATTGCCATCGAAGTCGAGGAACTTAGATACCTGCTTCTTGATAGCTTCCTGGTTATGATAGAGAGTCTCTGAATCGAGAAGATTGCGCTCCTGGCTCTTGCCAGAAGGGTCGCCAATCATACCTGTAGCACCTCCCACGAGGAGATAAGGCTTATGGCCACAACGCTGCAAGTGGCGCAACATCATGATACCGCAAAGGTGACCGATGTGCAGAGAGTCTGCAGTAGGGTCGGTTCCGAGATAGGCAGACACCATGTGGGTGTTGAGATATTCCTCAGTACCTGGCATTATCTGCGCCAGCATACCACGCCATTTCAATTCTTCAACAAAATTTTTTGCCATCGAATGTGATTTCTTTATATATTATATAATATGTATAAGGGGCCCAGCGAAACAGCCGGAAACTTACGGCACGGGATCATAGCCCGAACCACCCCAAGGGTTGCATCTCAAGATACGCCATATTGCCAAAGCCAGCCCCTTGAAAGGTCCATGCTTCCGTATGGCTTGCGTGGCATATTCTGAGCAGGTTGGCTGAAAGCGGCATGACGGCGGTGTATAGGGAGTGATGCACTTCTGATAGAACAGGATAGGAAGTACCAACAGCCAGGTCAGTACTTTTACGATTCCATGCCAGACGATATGCAGATACTTCATAGTTTCTCCACCAATCGTTGCAGGTTCTTGTTCATCCTGGCATTCAGCTCAGCCGAATCGTGCAGTTTGCCATCCTGCCAGATGACGGCAAGCAGCAGCTGCTTGTCGGGCATCTGTGCCATACGCTCCATCAGCTCATGCTTCTGGGTGCGGTAAGCCTCACGGATCTGTCGTTTCACCCGATTGCGCTTCACGGCTCTCTTGAAGAATCGCTTCGACACGCTTACCATCAGTTCTACAGAAGCACTCTGCTCATCAGTCTTGTCAACAACAAGATACACCATCTTCAAGGGCCAAGCCGTCATAACATGGGCTTTACCGCTAAAGAGCTGGTCTATGAGCGTCTGCTTGCATAGGTGCTCTCTCTTTCCGAAAGTGTTATCTGTTTCTGTCAACATCATATAGTTTCTTATTTATTGTTTCGCTTCAGATAATCCTTCAGCGCTCCAGTCATGGATGGGAACTCCTTGGTAGGAGCCTCCAAGTCGATACGAAGACCTTCGTCTGTTACAGTCTTCATGGTTGCCGGACCGAAAGCACCGAGAGCAATCTTGCCCTGCTCAAACTTAGGGAAGTTCTTCTTCAAGGCTTTTACTCCTGTAGGACTGAAGAAAATCATCATATCATAGTCGAACGACTTGATTTCTTCCTCTGTGAAGTCATTGCTTACCGTGCGATACATCACGCACTCAGTATGATTCAGCTTCTTCTCGTCGAGAAGGTTCTTCACATCATCATTGTGTACACTACTCAGTGGAACGAGATATTTCTCTCCTTTATGACGACTCATCTGTGCCATCAATCCGTCGATCTTACCAGTATCACCGAAGAAGACCTTGCGCTTACGATACTGTACATACTTCTGGATATAGAGTGCGATGGTCTCAATAACACAGAAATACTTCATATCCTCAGGAATGGTAATACGCATCTCCTTGGCTAATTTGAAGTAATTGTCCACTGCATGGCGAGATGTAAAAACGACTGCAGTGTAGTCTAACAGATTAATCTTCTGCTGACGGAATTCTTTCGCTGTAAGTCCCTCAACCTTAAAGAATGGGCGGAACACACATTCTACGCCGTACTCCTTCTCGATATCATAGTAAGGAGATTTCTCACTTGCCGGTTTTGGCTGAGAAACTAAAATTTTTTTAATCATCTTGTCTTAAAAGTTTATTTTCAAATAATGACTGATTAATACGAGTCCACCCCAAAGGGCAGACAGAGGTACTACTTCAAGGGCACAAAAGTACAAAATTATCTGCAAAAACAAGCCATTTCTTTTAAAAAAGATAAGATAACTCTTATAAAATGACAACATTTTCACCAATACGAGTACTATAATGGTATATATCACTGCTACCTGGAGCGATAAGTCGAAGTAAGACAGGAGCATAACTACCGGGAACAGCAGTACTCCCTCGCAGGATAACAGGAAAAGATACGCCTTGAGCCATTGTTCATTTTTTTTCTTGTCGAAGAATACCAGCCCCGCTATGGTATAGAGCAAAGCCTTGATCAGGCAATAGCTCATCACATATCCGGCATAGATACAGATTACCCAATTCTGCTCGATGGTAAACGTATCGCTGATGGATGCCTTCGAGTAGAAGAAGTATCCGAGTGCTACCAGCAGGCAGGTCTGCAATACAAAGAAGAACTGGAAGCGAACCTCCGAACTCGTCTCCGTAATCACCGTAGTACCCTCTCGCTGAACGCGGAAGAAGGCCTTTGCCTGACGGAAAACGAAATGCTTCGACTTGGAAAATGCAATACATGCCAACACAAAGCACAAAAGCAGCAACGAGGTGATGAAGTTGTCGCCCGCCACCGTATAAGGCACCGGATCACCCGCCACACCCAGTCTTCCACCTCTTAGCTCAGGATGGAAGAGCGAGTCTTTCGAGAAGAACGACTCACGATAGTATTGTGGCAAGCTCACATCCCTGAAACTCTTGCCTGCCTTATGTCCGGGCAGATGCAGGGTATCGGGCATCCTGCTCCAGTGAGTAATCTCACAGGGTTTGATGTGCGCCCTGATCATGGAATCCTGTTGGGCAGGGGTCGCATTCTTAGGCAGCCAACTCAGCACCAGTTTAGGTGTGAGTTGGCTGCTATGTTTTTGCTGGACAGATTGCTGCTGTAATTCAGCTTCAATCTCCAGACCTGTATGTATCGAATCTGCTTGCTGCACCATTCTTTTCTATCGATTTCCTAAGAAACCGCTCTCTTATTGTTATTCGTTCCTTAAAGACCGAAAGCCTTCTTGATTTCATCTACCTTGTCGAGCTTCTCCCATGTGAAGAGCTCTACCTTCATGGTCTTTGCTTCGTGATAACGGCTGGTGAAGGTCTTCTCCACTACCTCGTTCTTACGGCCCATGTGTCCGTATGCGGCAGTTTCAAAGAACATTGGCTGACGCAACTTCAACTGGCGCTCGATAGCCTTTGGACGGAGATCAAACATCTCGGCAATCTTCTTGGCAATCTCGCTGTCGGCCATATTCACATGGCTTCTGCCATAGGTATTTACATAGATGCTTACAGGCTCTGCCACGCCGATAGCGTAACTTACCTGAACCAACATCTCGTCTGCCACGCCGGCAGCTACCATGTTCTTGGCGATGTAACGGGTTGCATAAGCTGCAGAACGGTCCACCTTACTAGAATCCTTGCCAGAGAAGGCACCACCACCGTGAGCACCCTTGCCACCATAGGTATCTACGATGATCTTACGGCCGGTAAGACCTGTATCTCCATGAGGACCACCAATCACGAACTTACCTGTAGGGTTTACGAAGTACTTGATATCGTCGTTGAAGAGAGCCAATACCTTGTCGCTCAAGTGACTCTTTACTCTTGGAATCAGGATATTGATCACATCCTCACGAATCTTAGCCAACATAGCATCATCATCGTCCTCGCCATTCGACTTCTTGATAAAGTCATCGTGCTGGGTAGAAACTACGATGGTATCGATGCGCTGTGGGATATTGTCGTCTGAGTACTCGATGGTAACCTGACTCTTAGAGTCCGGACGGAGATAAGTCATCACCTTACCCTCCTTGCGGATGTCTGCAAGCACACGCATGATGAGCTGTGCCAGGTCGAGTGATACAGGCATGTAGTTAGCGGTTTCGTTTGTAGCGTAACCGAACATCATACCCTGGTCGCCAGCACCCTGATTCTCATCCTCCTCACGGCTTACACCGCGGTTGATGTCATCACTCTGCTCGTGGATGGCAGTGAGCACACCACAAGAGTCGCCGTCAAACTGATACTCGCTCTTGGTATAACCGATCTTCTTGATGGTCTTGCGGGCAATCGTCTGCAAGTCAACATATACATTAGAGCGAACCTCGCCCATAATTACTACCTGACCCGTAGTACAGAAGCTCTCGATAGCGCAGTGAGCATGGTCATCGTATGCCAGGAACTGATCGAGCAAAGCATCTGAAATCTGGTCGGCCACCTTATCTGGATGTCCTTCAGAAACTGATTCTGATGAAAACAAATATGCCATATTTTTCCTTTATTTTCTGTTATTAATTGATGTTCTTTATTTTGCGGCTGCAAAGTTACACATTTTTTTTCAGATTCCGCCATATTCTGCCGAAAAATAGAGCAAATACAGCCGAATAATCCTCCTTTTGTAGCTGAATCATAACCATTTACTCTTCGCTGTGCTTGATATTGCGGGGATGATGGTACAAGATTGCCTCTCTGAGGTCGGAAGTTTCGATATGCGTATAGATTTCCGTGGTTCCGATGTCCTCGTGTCCCAGCAGTGCCTGAATCACTCTCAGGTCGGCGCCACCCTTGAGCAGAGCGGTGGCAAAACTGTGCCGCAGCGTATGGGGCGAAATGGTTTTCTTGATACCCGCATCCTGTGCCGCATTCTTGATCATGATGAGAATCATCACACGGGTAAGATGGGCTCCCCGGCGGTTCAGAAAGACATAATCTTCCTCTCCGGGCTTGATTTTCATGAGATTACGGTCTAAATACCACAGGTGGATTTCCTTCAAAGCCCTGTCTGAGATAGGCACCAGCCTTTCCTTCCTTCCCTTTCCCAGAACTCTGATAAACTTATCCTCCTCAAAGATCTGACTGATCTTGAGATTCACCAGTTCCGTAACACGCAGTCCGCAGGAGAAAAGGGTTTCGATGATCGCCTTGTTGCGCTGCCCTTCCCATTTCGAGAGATCGATGGCAGCCTCCAGCATATCCACCTCCTCTACAGAGAGATATTCCGGCAAATGTTCGCCTATCTGCGGCGAAGGCAACAGTTCGGTAGGATCATCCTTGATATAGCCGTCGGTCACCAGATAACGGTAGAAGGAGCGCACACCACAGAGGATGCGTGCCTGTGAGCGGGCAACGATGCCTTTGTCGTGAAGACTTGCCGAGAAGTTCTCCAGATTTTCCAGCTTCATATCCACCAGTGCCACATCGTTCTGGCGGGCATATTCTATGAGATATTCCAGGTCGTGGCGATATGCCTCAAGCGTATTATACGTATAGTTTCGCTCCAGCTTGAGGTACCTCATATAATTCCTGATGATGTCATTTGCCATTTTCTTATCTAATTTCTTGTCAGTTTCCAATTTTATTATTACCTTTGCATCAGGGTTAGCTACGAGACAGATAACCTATGCATCTGCAAAGATACAAAAAATTAATGATACAGACTTAAAAAATCATGTGATTATGAAGATACAGATTATCAATGGTCCTAATTTGAACCTCCTGGGCGTTCGCGAGCCAGGCATTTATGGCAGCAATTCTTTCGAGAGCTATCTGCCTAAGTTGAAGGCTAAATACCCTGATGTAGAGATAGAATACTATCAGAGCAACATCGAGGGCGAGCTTATCAACAAGTTGCAGGAAGTAGGCTTCACCTACGATGGCGTAGTGCTCAATGCGGGTGCCTACACCCACACCAGCATTGCCTTGCAGGATTGCATCCGCAGCATGAAATGCCCTTGCGTAGAGGTGCATATCTCCAATGTGCACAAGCGCGAGGAGTTCCGCCATCACTCTTACATCTCCTGCGCCTGCCTGGGAGTCATCTGTGGATTCGGTCTGGCTTCCTACGACCTTGCCATCGCAGGAATCTTATCACAAAAGGAAAACGGGGAGTAAGATGACCGAAACAGAATTGATAGACAAATACATCTGCCAACATATTGAGCCAGAGGGAGATTACCTCTATCGTCTCTACCGTGCCACCAATATCCATACCATTCACGGACGTATGGCGAGTGGTCACATCCAGGGCAGATTACTCAAGATGCTGGTTCAGATGATTCGCCCCAAGAATATTCTTGAGGTGGGAACCTTCAGTGGCTACAGCGCCATCTGTCTGGCTCAGGGATTGCAGGAAGGAGGCAAGCTCTATACGTTCGAAATCAATGACGAGATGGAAGATTTCACCCGTCCCTGGATTGAGGGTTCGGATGTTGCCGACAAGATTGATTTCCGTATTGGCGATGCCAACGAAGAAGCGCCCAAACTGGGGGTGATGTTTGACCTGGCTTTCGTGGATGGCGACAAGCGCACCTATATTGAGACATACGAGATGGTGATGAAGATTCTGAATCCTGGCGGATATATTCTGGCAGACAATACGCTGTGGGACGGGCACGTCATCGACCCAGCCTACGACCGTGACCATCAGACCAAGGGCATCCGAGCATTCAATGACCTGATTGCCAACGACCCTAGGGTAGAAGTAGTCATCCTGCCGCTGCGCGATGGCTTGACACTCATCAGAAAGAAATAAAAAGAAGGTGTGTCATAAGTCACACCCAATACGCCCTGAAAGGGCAGAAGCACCTAGCCCAGGGCAGCACCCTGGGTTTTAGAACAAATACAAAAAAGTCGCCCTGAAAGGGCAAAAGCTTTCAATTTCAAAGCTTTTGCCCTTTCAGGGCGACTTCGTTTTTTACCAACATTACCCAGGGCGCTGCCCTGGGCTAGGAGCTTTTGGGCTTTCAGCCCGTCCTCGGCTGTCATAATCAGGACTTATGACACACTCTCTTACCTCTAACTCAAAAGCCTTTTACTCAATGCTCTCACCGGATACCATACGGCAAGCCAGCCTACGGCGATAACCGTTACAAAGATGATGGCTACATCAGAATAGTGAACGCTTACCGGATAGGCATTTACGATGAAGGAGCCCTCGGAGTCGCCCAGTCTTACGAAGCCATACTGCTGCTGCAACCAGCAGAGCAACAGACCCAATCCGATACCAATCACCGCACCAATCACTGCAATCATTCTTCCCTCGAAGAGGAAGACACGCGTAATCTGCTTGTCATTGGCACCCAGATTGCGCAACGTCACCACATCATTCTTCTTGTCGATGATGAGCATCGAGAGCGAACCGATGATGTTGAAACATGCCACTACGAGGATAAAGGTCAGGAAGATGTAAGCCATCAGCTTCTCTATCGACATAATCTTGAAAGTATCCTCCTGCTGCTCAAATCTATCCAGCACCTTGTACTTGGTGCCGGCAATCTTCTGCATCTCAGCCTTGACTGCCTGCAGGTCACTACCCTCCTTCAGACGGATTTCCAGATCAGAGAGCATACCCTGCTGCCCGAAGAGGTTGCGCGCAAAGGCAATGGAAGTGATGATATAATTCTTGTCGTATTTCGACTGCTTGACAGCGAAGAGCACACCCGGAGAATTCAGCGAATCAACCACGAAGCCGGCATCCGGATTCATCATATCCAACTGTCCCTCCTTCTGCGGAGCATAAATCTTCATAAAACCATCCCATTTTGCCCCGATACCCAAGGTCTGCGCCAGACGGATACCCACGGTTCCATACTGCAGATTGGCAGCATGGAGCGAGAAACTGCCATCACCATAAAGGATGTCGTTGATATGTGACAACTCAGAGAAGTTGTCGTCCACGCCCTTGATTCTCACCATAGCCTGACGGTCGTCATAGATTGCCAGCGCCTGGTCTTCCACAGTTTCAGTAGCCACATCTACCTGTGGCAGCATACGTATCTGCGTCAATATCGGGTCATCGGCAGGCGCCGTCTTTCCCTCCATCGGCACCACCTTCAACTGCGGGTCGAAGCTCGTAAAGAGCGTAGCCACCAGGTCGTGGAAACCATTAAATACGCTCAGCACGATGACGAGTGCCATCGTTGCCACAGCCACACCAATCACAGAGATGGAGCTGATCACATTGATAACGTGTGTACTCTTCTTGGAAAAGAGATACCTGCGAGCAATAAAGAATGGAAAAATCATTTGTCTTTTTACTTTTTTACTTCTTCAAGAGTTCATCAATGCGCTCCAGATAATCCAGGCTGTCGTCCAGGAAGAAACGGAGCTCAGGAATGATGCGCAACTGATTTCTCACCTTTCTACCCAGGTCGAAGCGGATAGTCTTCTCGTTGGCATTGATATTCTTCAGAATCTCCTCACCCTTTTCAGATGGGAACACGCTGAGGTAAGCAGTGCAGATGCTAAGATCCGGGCTCACTCTTACCTTAGTAACACTTACCATCACACCATGCATCATACGGGTCTGTGACTGGAAGATAAGACTCAACTCCTTCTGGAGCAGTCTTGATATACGGTTTTGTCTTGTTTCTTGCATAACTATTAACTATAAACTATTAATTATAAACTATTCAAGGTCCACGTGTGTAACGTCCACCTGCTCATGCAGGAATATCAACGCCGACTCCTTGAATTTCTCCTCACTTTCTGTAGTCAGATACTTGCAGCTACCACCCTTTGTCACCATCTGTTCCATATTCGGATGTCGCTGCAGATAATCCTGCAGACTGTTGGCCACATACTGTCCCTGTGGCACCACTCTCACGCCGTCGGGAAGATTCTTCACGATGCTGCTCATGAGCAGTGGATAATGGGTGCAACCCAGGATGATGGTATCGATGTCCTCATCCATACGCATCAACTGGTCGATGCGCTTCTTGACGAAATAATCAGCACCAGGACTATCTGCCTCGTTAGCCTCTACGATAGCAGCCCAGAGCGGACAAGCCACTCCGCTTACCTGGATATCCGGCCAGAGCTTGCCAATCTCCATCTTGTAGCTCTCGCTCTTGATGGTTCCCTCGGTGGCAAGAATGCCCACGTGGCGACTCTTGGTCAGCGTACCTATCACCTCGGCAGTAGGACGGATGATGCCCAGCACGCGGCGGTCAGGGTCCAGTTCCGGGATGTCTCTCTGCTGGATAGAGCGCAGCGCCTTAGCCGAAGCCGTATTGCAACCCAGGATCACCAGATGGCAACCCATGGAAAAAAGCTTCAGCACAGCCTGGCGGGTAAACTTATACACCACCTCGAAGGAGCGCGAACCGTATGGCGCACGGGCATTGTCGCCCAGATACATATAGTCGTACTGCGGCAACATCTGGCGCAAGCCATGCAGGATGGTCAAGCCACCATATCCGGAATCAAAGATTCCGATAGGTCCGGGATTGGATGGCAGAATCATTTCAGTTTCTCCTCCAGCACTGCTGTAATATCCTCACCCATTTCTTCACTCAGATAAGGAGTGGCGTTGTTGTCGGTATTGATGATGAAGGCAAATCCCTTCTCCTTGCCAATCTGCTTGGCAGCCTCGTTGATCTGGGCCTTGAGAGGAGCATACGCATCGGTCTCTGCCTGATTCAGGAGTTTGGCAGCCTCAGCCTTGAAGGCGATGTTCTTCTCCATCAATTCACGCAGTTCAGCCTGACGCTTCTCCAGGATAGTCTTGGCATACGAGCGCTGACCGTCAAGGAATTCCTCATACTTGGTATTAAACTCAGTTTCCACGCGCTTGGTTTCCTCATCATACTTTGCGCGGAGTTCATCCATATTATGCTTGGCTATGGCGTAACCAGGCATGGTATGAAAAACCTGCTCAAAGCTGAAGTAGCCAAATCGCAATGCTGGCTGTGCAACGATAGCTGCTGGTTGTTCCGCCGGAGTCTGGTTCTGCTGTGCAGAAGCCGAGAGGGCAACAAGAGCGAGCGCCAAAAATAGGAGATTCTTTTTCATAATGCGTGATACCTTATTATATATGATATGAATATACTAGACGATAAATAAGGGCAGGCACTTGTGCCTGCCCTTAGCTTTTTTATCGAAATACTTACGTTTGATTACTTGATCTTAGCCTGTACTTCCTTGGTAACATCTACCACGTTGGCGCCAGTATAGATAGCTGTGCCTTCCTCCATGATGTATGTATAGTTACCAGCCTTACCTACAGCCTCGATAGCTGTACGTACCTTAGCGATGATAGGCTGCATGAGCTCACTGCTCTTCTTCTGCAACTCCTGCTGACCATCCTGATAAGCCTGCTGAATCTTCTGCTGAAGACCCTGCAATTCTGTTTCCTTCTGCTGCTTGGCAGTAGCATTCATTGTGCTTGCGCCCTTCTGGTACTCATCTGCCTTGCGCTGGAACTCATCCTGCATAGACTTGAGGTCGTTCTCCTTCTGCTTCTGGAGAGCTTCCAACTCGCCGTTGGCCTTAGCTACGTCTGGCAAAGACTGCATGATCTGCTGAGTATTTACCTTACCGAACTTCTGTGCCATCATTGTCATTGGTGCGCAAAGCATCAACATTAAAATAAGCTTTTTCATTTCTGTTTATTCTTTTTTTAATTATTATTCTTAATTGGTTATGTCGAGGGCGGTGTTTTCCTGCCGCATCCTCTCTTATCGGCTGCAAATATACAATTATTTCTTGAAATAACCTAGATTATTTCCTGGAATAACACTTATTATTTGTTAGAATAGCCTAATTTCTGGAGTACCTCGTTGCTGATGTCTATTTTTGGCGAACCAAAAATGATTCCATTGTTGCTGGCTCTGTCGAGAACAAGCGAGTAGCCGCGCAGGTTGGAAATCTCCTTTACGGCATTGTAAATCTCCTCCTGGATAGGTCCCATCAGTGCCTCGCGCTTCTTGTAAAGCTCTCCCTCAGCACCGAAGTATTTCTTCTTCAGGTCGCTGGCTTCCTTCTCCTTCTGCATAATGGAGTCCTGCTTGGCCTTCTTCTGCTCCTGTGAGAGGAATACTACCTCGTTCTGATAGTTCTTGTACATGGTGCTTGCTTCCAGATTGAGCGCCTCTACCTCGGCCTGCCACTTGCGGCTCACCTGGTTCAACTGTTCGTTGGCACGCTCATAAGCTGGGATATTGCGCAGGATGTACTCCATATCCACCAATGCATATTTCTGTGCATGTGCTGAGATGGCTGCTACAGCCATCATCAGCATCAATACTATTTTCTTCATAAAATCCGTCTTTAGAATTCCTGACCCAAGATGAAGTGGAACTGACTTCCACCCTTCTTATACTGGCTACCGTTCCATACCTTGTCGAAACCGTAAGCCCAGTCAATACCCATCAGACCCACCATTGGCAGGAAGATACGCACACCGACACCGGCACTACGTTTCATGCTGAATGGATTGAAGTCCTTGGTATCATACCAGGCGTTACCTGCCTCTACGAAGGTCAAACCATAAATAGTGGTATTGCCCAGGAGGAATGGATAACGGAGCTCCAATGAGAAGCGGTCGTATGCATAAGCATAGTAACCGGTGGTACGGCCGTAAGATACGGAACCGTTCTCGTAACCACGGAGTCCGATGGTTTCCTCACCATAATAGGATGAATAACCGCTCATACCGTCACCACCCACATAGTAGGTCTCGAATGGACTCTTCTTGTACTTGTTGTAAGCACCGAGCAAACCGAGCTCTACACGGGTCATCAATACGAAGCACTTCTGACCCTCTGTAAGTGCGGTATAGGTCTTTGCCTTGAACTTCCACTTGTGATACTCAATCCAGCGGTATTTCTCCTGCTGCTCTGCAGAGTAGGTTGGAGACTGGGAGTTGTTGGCGAGGTTCTTGTAGTCCTTGTTGTCGAACGCACTCCATGGTGGAGTAAGGTTCACACTTGCCTCAAACTCTGAACCACGACGTGGGAAGAGCTGGTTGTCGGTTGATGTACGGTTCAATGCGATGGTCAAGTTCAAGTTGTTCGCATTACCGTTGGTCATCAGCATATAGCTCCAGTTCTTCATCATGTAGCGCTGGTAAGCCAACTGCACAGACAAGGTGAAGTAATCATCCGGCCAACGGAGGCGCTTACCCCAACCGAGGCTCACACCCACCATCTGGATGTACTTGTCTGGATCGTAATAATTCTCGTAGTTATTATAGTAACTAGAACCGTAACCATACATATAACTCTAATAGTTGTTCATGTAAGCACTATTGTAATAGTTGCTTGACACGTCGGTACTCTTACTGTAGTATGCACCTACGCTGAACTGGATAGGGCGCTTGCCGCCAAACCAGTTGGTAGAGTAGCTTACGTTGTAGCTCTGATAGTAGGTACCGTTGGTCTGTGCACCGATACTCAGCACCTCACCGTCACCGATAGGCATGATACCACGATGCTCCTTGTTCTTGTTGAAGAGGTTTGCCATAGAGAAGTTGTTGAGCTTCAAGCCCACACGTCCGATGACACCCGTCTGACCCCAACCGAGCGAGAACTCAATCTGGTCGTTACTCTTCTGCTCCAGGTTCCAGTTTACATCCACAGTACCGTCCTCATAGTTAGGCTTTACATCTGGTGAAACCTTCTCTGCATCGAAGTGACCCATAGAAGCCAACTCACGAGCCGAACGCATCAGGGCATCCTTAGAGAAGAGGTCGCCTGGCTTGGTACGGAGCTCACGGCGTACTACGTTCTCATAGAGACGGGTATTACCGTTGATACGTACGTGGCTCAGGTAAGCCTGAGGTCCCTCTGTCACGCGCATCTCCAGGTCGATGGAATCACCGTCGATGTTCACTTCGGCAGGATTGATGTTAGAGAACACGTAACCATTGTTGTAATAGAGGTTGCCCACAGCATCTTCATCTTCCTGCAATCGCTTGCCCAGGAGTTTCTGGTTATATACATCGCCCTTCTTCATGCCGAGCACGGCATTCAGATAGTCGGTAGCATATACGGTGTTGCCCACCCAGTTGATATTGCGGATAAAGTAGCGCTTACCCTCATCTACCTTGACATATACGTTGACGTGCTTCTCGTCGAAGTTGCTTACGCTGTCTTCCAGGATCTGCGCATCACGATAACCATACTCATAGTATTTGTCGATGAGTTTCTGCTTGTCTTCCTTCCATCTCTCAGGAGTAAACTTCTTCGATTTGAAGAAAGTAGCAAACTTGCCAGCCTCGTGGGTCTTGGCAAAAGCACCCTTCGAGAAGAGTCCACCCTTGATCTTTCTATCCGAAAGTTTCTCGTTACCGTCGATGGTAATCTGGTGAACCTTGATTTTCTGCTTCTTATCAACAACGACGTCCAGGATTACCTGGCCCTTGTTAGCCACATCGTCGCGCTGGTTAATCTGGATTTCAGCATTCTTGAAACCCTTGTCATCGAAGTATTTCTTGGCAAGGATCTTGGCACGGTCGAGCATGTTAGGTGTTACCTGAGTACCCTTAACCATACCGAGCTTCTGCTCCATATCCTCACGCTCGCTCTTCTTCAATCCCACATAGTGGATGTCAGAGATTCGAGGTCTTACTGCGAGATAGATGTGAAGATAAAGTTTTTCACCCACGATAGAGTCGGCAGCGATAGCGACTTTAGAGAAAAGTCCATGTTTCCAATAGCGCTTGACGGCATTGGTAATAGCGTCGCCTGGCACTTCAATCTCTTCTCCCACTGTCAGGCCCGAGATACCAGTGAGCACATAGTCTTCGTATCCTTCCACACCCGACACGTTGATACCTCCAAGGGTCAAGGTGCGAGGGGTTCCGGCATACGAGATATCTGGATGTACTATCTTATCTTGTGCCATAACCTGCACACTCGCCATGATGCCGAATAGCAGGATGAAAATCTTTCTTAGCTTGTTCATTTATACCTTATTATATATATAGTATCTATTTTTCGTCCTTTATCCCCCTTTTACTTCTCTTCCTCTGCTTCTACCTGTGCCTCGGTCTTGCCGAAACGGCGCTGGCGCGACTGGTAGCTCTCAATAGCCTTGTGCAGGCACTCCTCGTTGAAATCTGGCCAATAGGTATCGCAGAAATACAACTCAGAATAGGCAATCTGCCACAACAGGTAGTTGCTGATACGCAACTCGCCACCTGTACGGATCAGGAGTTCTGGGTCTGGCATGAAGTTGGTCTCCAGGTGCTTCTCGAAGTTCTCCTCGGTAAGCATCTTCTCTACCTCCTCGTAGCTGGCGCCATTCTCCATAGCCTCCTTCACGGTTTTCTTCATCGCATTCATGATTTCCCAGCGCGAAGAGTAGCTCAGGGCTACTACCATGGTCATGGCATCGTTCTTGGCGGTATGGTCCATGGTCTCCTGCAACTTGTCCTGCACAGCCTGTGGCAGACGCTTCAAGTCGCCGATCACGCGGAATCGTACATTGTTCTTCATGAAGATCTCATCCTCCAGAGAAGTCAGCACCAGTCCCATCAGGGCAGAAATCTCGTCAGCAGGACGATTCCAGTTTTCAGTAGAGAAAGTATAGAGAGTAAGGTACTTCACACCGAGGCGAGTACATTCTGATGTAATGCAACGCACTGCGTCAACTCCAGCCTGGTGGCCGTAGCTGCGATCCTTACCTCTTTCTGTTGCCCAGCGTCCATTGCCATCCATGATGATAGCGATGTGCTCAGGTATTCTGTTCATATCCAAGTTGTTCATATCTTATTCTTTAATTAAGAGTTCTTATTCTTCTTTATTACACGTTTTACACTTTGCGCTGAAGCTGTAGGTGAACGAGACCTGCAGCATGGAGTAGCAGTCCTGGTTTTTCCAGAGTCCGCTGCTCTTGATGCCATAAGGGTCTTTCACCCCATCCAGTTCATCGTTCAGCGAGAAATGGATGCTCCAATCCACGCCTACGTTCATCCGCTCGTTTATCTTGTATTTCGCTCCGATGCCCAAAGGCACGTTGGCGGTAAATACATTCTTCTGCTCTCCCTTCACAAAGGTGGCTCCCAGACCTCCGAAGATGAATGGCACCAGCCTCCTGGCTCCTCTGTAGTCCCTGCCTGTGCCGTAGGGCCAGAAGTTGTATTCGAAGACGAGGCTCATATCCACCAGGGTATTGCTGAATGAGTAGGCTTTCCCTTCCAGGTCGGGATAATCGGTCTTCACCTTGTCGTTAGAGCCTTTCAGCTTGCCCAGCCCCAGGTTGAACCGCAGATCCTTGTAGGGATCGAAGTTGTATCTTCCCACGATGGCTGCCATCGGCTGCTGGTGGGCAAGGATATTGCCGTTCAGGTCGCCCTCATAGGCAACCAGTCCCACGCCTGTACCTATCTCCATACGATACTGATAATCGTCCTGTGCCCTCATCACCTGCAACGGCAAGAGGAACAAGACCGGCAGCAACAAGCATTTACACAAGCTTCTCCTCATGTCTATACCTTACGTGATATGAATATGATTCCCGACGGTCTTATTCGAAGATGGTCTGGTCCTTGATCCAGGCATCCTTGTTGAAGCGGCCCTTCCATACGCTGCCGTTTCTTACTACCCAGTAGAAGTTGTCCTTGTCGCGGCAGAAGCCGAAGCGCTGGGTGGCAGCAGAGAATCCGGCAGGCATGGTTACGAGCGTATCTACACCCCATGTCAGTCCGTTGGTCTTGCTCTTATACCATTTGCCGTTGCTGCCGAGAGCTACGAAGCCTGAATCTGCACCGCAAACGAGCACCTGATCCATCATTGGCATCTTGCCACTCTGGTGAGCATCATATTCTATATAGTTCCATGCACTCTCTGAAGCATTGGCAGAGTAATCAGCCACATGATTCCAGAGTGTAGCGATGGTATCGCCATAGCTTGCATCACGGGTACCGAGCAGGAGAACATTCTCTACATTCTTCACAGAAGCGATGGTAGATACATTCATGCTCAGGTTCTGGGTTGGAAGGAGTGAGAAGTCAGCATCCATCTTCTGGGCAGCCCAGGTTGCACCATTGTCCTTAGACACGGCGATGCCTGTAGCGGTGAAGGCATAGAGATACTTGCTGCTGGCACCTACCAACTGCTTGAGCTGGCTATCCTCGCCTACCTGATTCCAGGTTGCTGCATCGACAGAAGCATACACCTTGCCATCCGAGAGGATGTAGAGCTGATCGCCCATCTTCACGGCATTCTGATAATCGGCAGCAGCGAAAGTCTGGTTGGCAGTTACCTCTGCCCAGTTGTTTCCGTCGCTTGCAGCGCTCTTGTATATCTTCATTCCCCCGAGGGTCTTGCCAAATACGTAGATGTTGCTTCCCAGGGCAAGCACCTTCAGGTCGCTGAGTGCAGCGAGCTGCTCATTGAGCTGCGCCTTGGCTTGCCAGTTGAACTCATCGCCTTCCTGCTGATGCACGTTCACCTTTACGGTGTAAGTAACATAGGCATTGAGCGAGTTGTTATATACACGAACCTTTCGTGGCTGAGAGAAGTCGATGGAATCGGTGCTTGAATAATACTTTGCCGAGTCAATCTTCTCAGGATAATCCTTATGCATGATGAAGATTGGGCTGCTGTTCTTGCTGCTGATGGTAGCCAATACGGCAGCGGTCCTTGTCTTGGTAGGCAAGGAATCTACGTTATAGATATGGCGGTTAACCTGATCTATATAAAATTTATAGTTAGCTCCATTCACTTTATCAGCGATCAGAGTATCCTTGCCTGCAGTAGTCTTCGTGTATCTACCGAGCTTTCCCAAAGAGAAACTCGTGATGGCTGTATCATTTGTATATTCTACTACCGTCTCGTCGCTGCTCAAGCATGAAGAGAGCGACAAAGTAGCTGCAACAAGTGCTATAAAAGCTAAAAATTTACTTTTCATTCTATCCAATTTTTCTTTTTAGCTGCAAATTTACTGAGAATTCTTTAAAAACTCGACCTTTTCTCCTTAT
>ERZ1026886.611-NODE-611-length-18105-cov-96.848366_pt1 | contig 18105 bp, 20 predicted proteins | sample MGYA00380173_ERZ1026886 | MGnify/ENA primary metagenome ERZ1026886 (study PRJEB33269, sample SAMEA4719809) | human gut metagenome | biome: human-associated habitat; feature: organic feature; material: feces | place: Cameroon | collected 2013-10 ... | reverse complement strand
ATTGGCTATATCCTAGCCTTTTCAGGCCCGATGATTTCTAAACGGGACAGCAGTGGTAGAATTTGTTATTCATATTCACCTCATTTTGTCATTATTGAATCTCTGCAAGAAGAAATCTGCTTGCATTATGTTCTTCAGTTCTAATATTCTCCCATTCCAAACGGCAGGTAGAAGCACCTTCTGTGCTTCCGCTTGCAAGAATGAACGTCCTTTGTCAAAGACCTCCTTGCTGATGCACTACACCAGAGCGAGGACTCCAGGAATGAATCAGGGGACAGCTCCTTAAATCATGTTAAAATATTAATTTGTTAATCGTTAATCGTCCTTTTTGCTCTTTGTACAGGCAAGTGATATCGCACCACGCTGCTCGGATAGCTTGGTTGGATGTGAGCAAGCCATACACAGATTACTTCCCATGCAATATCTTACTGATCGACTTTTTTGCGTCTGCTGTTCCAACCACGAGCGCACCTTCTGCATTGGCTTCGCCAAGGTGAATGCCGGCAACATCAAACACCTCATAGTGAATCTTATTCTCGCGGTGGAAAAAATCAAAATACCAGTAGTTGCCGTCTTCAATACGTTGATATATCCGCTGTTTTCCCCACTTCATCGTGGTGGGCCGGTAGTCTCGATTGCCTATCAGCGAAAAGTGCCCATCGAGTAACGCCGACATCCACTCTATGCACTCCTCTGCTGAGAAGAACAGGGGAATATTCTTCAGTTCAGGACGACCATCATCGTAAGTTCTGTCCTTGATGATTGTCACCTGCTTATAGTCGGTTGGAATCCCTGGCGACAACGATAACACACATGGTGCTCCTGGCGACTCGAATGCGCTCTTTACCACAAGCGCTACATCTTGGTGGGCCATGCATTCTATGGTGTCCCAACGGATGTAGTTGTAATTGCCTTCAAGGATAGCATTCTTCTGAACATCGGTGCTGTTGGAACTGACAAAATTGCGCAATATCACGGATGCTTTGCTCAAATAGGCTGCTTTATCCACAACGCCACCCACATCTGTTTTGAAGCGCTTGACATTATCCTTATCGAAGAAAATGCGCAAATTGATACCGTTCTGACGTGCGTATTTCTTCACGCTCATCAGAGGAGCTACTAAATCGCGAAGACCCTCTTCCGTAAGGGGTAAACCTATCACCTCGTCTCCCGTCGGAAGCAGTATAAATAGTGATGCATCCATCATTTCAGAATCCCAATAAGTAAGTCATGTCTGCATCCTGACGAGTGAAGAAACCTTCAGGCTGGTGGTCTATCTTGCCATCGCCCACAATCTTCACCTCTTCCGCCACTGATTGCAGCCCATCAGCGGCTTTCTTCATATAATAGAGCTTCACGTTGTTGCGGTCTATTCCTATGCCTTCCTCTTCAAAACGCTTGGAAGCCATGAGAATGCCATTGAGTACATGATTGCTGTGGGTCTCTACAATAACCTGGATGCCCGCCTCTGCTGCTCGCGCGATCATCATGCCAAGTTCCGACTGCGCTGCTTCGTGAAGATGGGCTTCGGGGTTCTCTATCAGCAACAGACTGTCTCTCTCTGACGCAAGCAGTGCCACGACTATCGGCAATGCGTAACTCAATCCAAAGCCAACATTTATCGCGCTGTAGGCAGGTGTTGTATCGCCGCCTATCTCATAGGCATATTTCAACGAATAAGACTTGTCTCCTTTCTCTGGGGTAACAACGACATCGGGGCTGATAACTCTTTCCCATGACGATACCTGAGCGAGCAGTTCTGCGGATTCGCCTGCACGATGCACCAGTCCTGGCAACACGCTAAGTTTCTTCGCCACGCCAAAATGATACAGGAAATGGGCCGTCAGTTCGCACTTACCATATTTCTGCGACAGTTGCCTCCGGCTTTCCACCATATTCGTGTTTAGGGGGTAGGACTCTGAAGGCTCCTGACGAGCCGCACTGATATACTGAAAATTGTTCGTAAATAACGAACTCTCCTGCAACATTTTCGGATCAGGTCCCTGCAATAGAGAAAAGAAGTCTTTACCCAAAACCCCATCCGAAGCATCCCATCGCCATGTAGAAAGCCCGTGGCCGCCATCGATGCCAAAAGACATATAATCCTCGTCTGCCATCTGACACAGCGCATCACGACAGAGACCGATAGAGAGCAGGTCACCATTCAGGGAGAGTCCCTCGTTCAAGACATTCTGCTGATAACTTTGGCGCAACAAAAGCAGCGACTGGATAACAGAGGACTTGCCACTGCTGTTCAGCCCGGTCAGCACCGTCAGGTTGCCCAATTCAAGACGCAAATGCTTATGAATCTTGTAATTGTCTATGTGAAGTAATCTTAGCATATTTTTTACATTTATTTTTCTTTCAAAACAGTTTCTATCATCTCCTTTATCTTGCGGTGTCGATAGTTCACGCTTTCTTTCTGACCTGTACCGGATGACAGAGCATAGTAGAACTTTTCATCGTTGTTAAGCTCTACGAAAAGTCTCTGCACAATGCTCTTTTTAGCCACTAACTGCTGACGTTCATTGTTCGTACACTTTGCCAGCCAAACGCTCAGCGTCTCGAATAGTGCCTTGTTAATGGGTTTGCGACGGTCATATATATTGCGACGTTTACGGAATGCATCATTGTTGAAGATGCTCCAGGCTGCCTTCATCGCCTTGTCGAACTGTGTACTCATATCTTCGCGCTCCGCCTCCGTCAGTTTTTTTATTTTTGCCATGCCACGGGTCATAAATCCGTCCATATCGGGCTCATACGTCTTATAGTCTTGCAGATAGAAAGCCACGAACCTTGTCACAAAATCGCGGTCTTCCATGCGGTCGGTCTTTATGATACCGCAGGTAGCCTTCTTGAACGACTGTTTAGCGGCCAAATTGGCCACCATCTCCGCAGACACGCCCTGATTCATCGCATGACGTATTTCCTGTGGAGTCAGTATCAGACCGCCCGTGTTAATACGTTTGAAGATATTGAATTTTACCTCATCGGGCGTTCCCTTCTCTATCACGTACATGGTTATAGGGGTCTGGGTGATTCTGCGCTGCATCAGACGAGGAAGCTCGTTGAAGGTCATTCCGTCATATTGCTGCGTGAGAAACTCCAGATGGTGCAGTCGCATCGTCTTCTCCACAATGAAGTGCTTGAACACGCTGCATCGTTGCAATCCGTCTATCACATTCCACACCTCTGCATCTTCATCAGTCTCTGTCTCGTCGAAATAGAAAGCGGGCAGTGGCAACTTGAGCAGCAGCGACTCTATCAGGCGACTCTGCTTCTCTTCATCCCACAGGTCTGATTTGCGTTGGAAGGGGGTATCGAAGCGAATCTCCCCGTGCTCCATCTTATCCACCAGCTCACTGATGGTAAACGGATCACGACGAATCTTTATCATATTAGGATTAAATGGCATTGTGATTGCCACGTTGCCCTCATCCTCTTTTTCTATCTGATTTTCTTCTATCGAATAATCAATTTTGTCCATTGTCATCTGTGCTTATGAAATCCAACACCTTGTCGAGTAAGGGAAGGGAATTTCACCTAATTCTAATAATTTGTCAAACTGGGCATCGGTTAATCTGAAGAAGCCCCAATATCTGGGGTTCAGACCGACTCGCTCTTTCATTACCTTGTTGATTACCTTTTTGGTAAATGCTATATTGTACACCATCTTGATAACGGTAAAATTGTCCTTATTCTTGTACCAACCTCTTAATTCTTCCTCGCCAAAAACAGAATAGCGATTGGTATATTTAACGAAATCATCCTCGTTGGTAAAGTTCTTGATTGTCTTTACCTCACAGGTATCATTCTCCAGAATGAGGTCATCATATCGCTTATCTACAATACTCAGTCCCTCAATGCCATCTGCCATTTTATCGCTGAAATAGATATAAACCGAGATATGTATTCTCAAGAAACTCTTTTGTTCTTTGTTCTTGAAATTTGTCTGTATTGATTATAAACCACATAACTCAAAAATATATACCTCGGTTTCTCCTGAAAAGAATACTCTTCCCGGATTATTGGGGATGTGATATGTATCACAGCATCGAAAAACCAATAGACTAACTTCCACTAATCTTCAATACTTTTATGTCTTTTGGCCTCCTGCATACATGATGCAAGTAAGTCCGTGTTTAGCAAATTGTGTATCATACGCTTTGCTTATATAAAGACCATATTAATAGTACTTATTCTTTACATTCTTCTGAATCTCAACATAAGAGACTCAGGATTTCGTTGCAAAAATACGAAAAAAGTTTGAAACTAGCAAATTATGTATGTAAAAAACGAATATTGACTCCACTTAAAAAAATGGGTTAAATTTGAATTAAACCTTAATTCCGCAACACTATTATAACTTAAACTTTTTAAGTACCTGAGCAACAAAAAGTTGCCCAGGATTTTGTCATGTCGAAGAATTCACTTATCTTAGTGTTGCAAAACAAACAAGGTGTACCATTATTTCAAAAGGGGTATTCACACAATCTTACCAGATTGTTTCATAGCAACCTTAAACTTACGTGCTACATCATTAGCAAATAGTTCTACTGTCTCCTTCGCTACCTCTTTCTCTCTTTCAGTAAGAGATGCGGCATCGACATTCTGTTTGGCACACTCCACCGCAGATTCCTTCGTTTCATCAAAAGTTGACTCACTAATAACATACGGAGGAGTAAACAATTCATTCAAGAATTCAGCTATCGCCAAATTAGCACGTTGCTGTGCTATTTGCTGTTTTGTATTCATTTGTATAAATCTATGTTAATGTCGAAAGGACTGTCGAAGTCCTTTAAAACATCATGTTTTGTATCTTTCTCCGAGAGGATGGCATGTTCGGTTGGTATCCCTTCACTTTTTGCCATGGCTTCGCCGTCGTCCCCTGCAATAGTGGACGTAACCTGTGAGTGTATATTTGTCTCTTTCATCATGCGAATCAAGTTCGTTTTTTGATGACGTTCATCTGAATCTCGATATAAGAGACACAGAATCTCCTTGCAAAAATACGAAAATTGTTGGAAACTAGCAAATTATGCGTGTTAAAAAATTAATATCATTCTACGAAAATCAACATTATTTTACTATTCTTTTCGTACATAATTTCCTAAGTCGTTGATTGAACGAAAGTTTTCGGTTTTTCTGTGTCTCTCATGTAAAGATTCAGGAAAAATGGTTCATTTTGGTTCATTTTACAAAATCCCTCTTTTTATTCTTTTTTGTGGCTTATAGGGCTGCCAGTATTTTGGCGTTGGCATCATCTACTTCTGAGCTTTTGATAGAATTGAGATTGATTTGCGTGGTGGTTTCTCCATCTTTCGTTTGGTTGCAACCTTTGTGATGATGACAGATACACCTGATACAATTGCCTCTAAACGAACAAAGGGAAACAACCAGTCTTTGGTCGTTCCCCTTTGTTCGTTGTATTCATTCTGATTACATCACATGATTGTCAAAATGGCTTTGCATGCAAATCATCCCGTCCTTCCTTGCTGATAAAGCGAGCTGCACTCGGCATTTTTGAAAGCGAGCTTTCACTGCACTCACTGGCATCGCTTTTTCCCATTAAAAAAGGTATTTTTTCGAAAACCTACCCGTCCTTCCTTACCGTTAAGGAAGGCTCCACCTCTCATCTCGGTCTTCTCTCCTCAGGCGAGAAGAAGGAAACCGCCCTACTCGGTGCTCGGAACCGCTTCGCTCTAAGGTTGGCGGACCATCAAAGGTCTTCGCCATATTGTGCGGGATGGGACCGCCTGTGGATAACGATTACAGCTAACTGTAAGCCCTTTCTGTAATCATTACTTTATCTGCTATCACCTGTATATTAATGATTGCTTGGAGTTTGTTGGGTAGTTGCCTCTACTCTATCTTTATTATCAATCTGTGTTGTACATTGCTGTGCGAAATTATTCTGCATCATATTAGCAAAGGTAACAGCCATATTGTTTTGATTTCTTACACTTTGGTAAGCCTCCCAATCCCAAAACAGATAGGTATCCCATAATCCTAAATCTATTTCCTTTTTAAGTTGCTGCATCCTAGAATGGTTAGCGTTTCCGGCTCCATCAAAATAGGTGTCTAAAGTTGTATGATAACGGAATACGTATAATATATTTAATTCACCAGGAGTGAAAAGATTGGTAGCTAAGTCTGGATGGATTATCTGTTGAGTATCCTTATTTAATCTACTCTTTGATAAATCTACATCTACATATTTCTTTGCTACTGCACGAGTAGCATATAATCTGCTGTTTGACGAAAAATATTCATCTACATCAGAGAAGAACATCGTATCACAATTGCCTTTATTAATTTGTTCTGACATCAAAAATAAAGAATCCTTGGAGATCACTACATGTTCAAAGCGTATGTGAGCTATATCGAAAACATTATCCACTGGCTTAACAACAGGAATGCCTAATTTACATAAAGCCACTAATACAGCACGTTTTTCCACGACATTTAATTCATTATTAAAGTCTGAGGCTGCAGTATCATAAGTCTGTCCATCCTTAGCATACTTCTTAAACACACGCAATCCTCTTATGGCAATTTTGCGCACCTTATTTGTCTTATGCTGTATGAACAAATTTTGAAACAACGCACCAACAAATCCTCCTAGCAAAGCTGCAAGGATGGGTATCAATATATCAATCCAATCTGTATCCATAATGGTAACATCCTATTTATTAAAACATTGTTCCTTAGCCATTAATCTCACTCTTTCAAGCCATTCCATGATTTCTCGTGGTGTATTAGGATGCTCTTCGTCCTCATGCTTCTCCAAGGCTAAAGCCATCAAGGAATATTCACGCTCCAACGATGTAGAAAATATTCCTGCATCATCAGTATTGATTGATACGCTGATGGCATGGTGAGGATGCGGTGAAGACAAGCCATGATTATTGAACTTCACTATCGGATGTTCGTCATAACGCTGGATTCCACCTATCGCAAAGTTTGAAGAAGGATTGCATTCAATTGAAATATGAAGTTGTTCTATCTGCCCTAATAATTGCTGTTGAACATTTTTTATAGCCATCATAAGGGATTTACGATATTCTGGCTTGATTCTTAAAACTTCACTCTTCTCTCCATTCCTTCTAACTTCCATACAGAAATGATACATATAGTATAACTTACAAGCATCCTTGTTCTTTCGGGCATAGTCAACGTCCACTTTGTGGTTAAAGGCCACCTTATTCCAGCCATCCAAGATTTCTATTGCTATATCCGTACCAATAGCGACCTCACCTTTTTGATAACAATATGGAGAATCTCCACGTAAAAGCCATGACTGATAGTATGTGAAAACATCTACCATAGCTATTTCCTTTGGAAAAACCTGATGAAAATAAATACTATATAGCTCTTGTAAATACGCTAATACTGATGAAGCACAATCTAATCGCTGAGAATGTATAAAGAGCCATACTATATTGTCCAACAGAACTTGCCGAGTCGCATTAACTCTAAAGTTATGTCGCTCATAATAGTAATCAACATCTACTCCCAAAGACAAAGCATGCCCTAACCTATCGCCATTTCGAAAACCTAGAAAATTAAGAACTTCATCTACAGCACGCAATCCATCAATAACATCGTAAAAGTCCTCACCAACATGATAGGTCTTACCTAAATTAACAGATTGAGAATGGCTAAAACTGCCAAAAGGTTGAGACAAATACCTATAAGCTCTTGCAAAGACCTCGGGACGGCAGCATAATTCTGAATTTGCTGCGTCAATACCCACTAAGCGTTTAGAATCTTCATGGCCAGAATTCATCAAGCCGCCAATAGCCTTAGCCTGAGTTTCTATATTTTTACGCAAATCTGCATGTCGAGGAAGTAAACTAAAATCCGTATAGCAATCAGGTTTACACAGCTCGTAGTCTTTCAATTTGATAAAATGATATATATAATTGTAATTATCTTTGCTTATAATGAGTTTTGGCGCAAAAGTATCATTAACTATATACTTATCATTTTGTTGAATTTGTCTTATATCTTCCGTTGTTGTCTTTCTTGGAGCAATACGCATTTCTACATACCTTTTTGATTTTGAATCATTCATAAAGGTGCCAACAGCCATCTGTGCCAAAAGATGCTCATAAACACTTCCCTCCTGAATAAACATTGATTTTCTTGACTGATAATCAGAAAAATTCTCGAAACCAAGCGAATGATTTACCTGAACCATTTCTCTTCTCAATTCGTCTTTTATCAGAATGTATAAATAGAACAACGCACTCTTCTTTTCACAAAAATATTCACCAGAATAGATTTTCTGAAAGATATTGTACATCAGTCGTCGTTCTCCACCTAACACAGAGAAAACAGACTGATCATTGCCTAAAATTGCATAATCAGGAATATATTTAGTTTGACAAGAAGGATTAACATATATCCTAGCCATAGAGTACCCTAATGAATCTATATATTCCTGAGCGACCTTAGCATAGGACAACATCTCTATCAAATTGTCACAACTCAAGACATCATTGATGCGTAGCTTAATCATAATATCATTGCTCCAGGCTTCAGATACCGTATCCAAAAACAGATATAGCCGAATAATAGCAGCACATAAGATTTTGACATACATCGGACGTCCATTGGTGTTCAATCTATAATCAACAGAAGGATACACCTTTGACGAATCAAGTTTGGCAAATTGTATTTCATGACCTCCCAAGACATTCATAAGGCTCATCCAATTCAACTCAAAGTTTAACGAAGAACCATAAAGATGAGCATGCAAATCATACATATCCTTATCAAACAGCTCTTTCAGTTCTTTTGCATCATTGGAAAGATAACTATTCCAGTCAAATCTTCCAAGCTTATAATTACGTCTTAGATCATAAGCTGCTCTATATGAAGTAACAAACAAGTCTTCTCCAAACTCCCGAGTTATTTCATGCCAGGAAAGAAGCTCTTCATAACGACATACAGGAGTATCTTTCTCAATATATAGCTTATTGTAAGAGAAATGTAGCAATACATTAAACAAATCTGGATATTTACAATACAACAAGTGATAATCCTGGTCATTAGGCATAGACCATTCATCCCTTAAGACATTATAAATAATTTCAGCATGATTCAAAGTCTTTGCAGCATTCACATGAATAAGCTGACGAGCGAATATGTCAGAATCTACCAAACTATCAAAATTATGAAAAGAATCAGAACCTTTCAGAATATATGAAATGACATCTTCGCTCCGAACTTCTTGAAACAAGACCTTTATAACCTGATTGATTGTTTCCATCGCTTCATTTTTTATAAGTGATCCTCCATTAGCGTTGTTTTTGACATTTGCGGACTATCTCCAAAGATTAGCCTAAAACGATCATTTACATTATCATCCCTTAGCAACTGTGCAACTTTCTCCAGAAAATCATATCTTATCTTATGATAACATTTGCCATTATCTACCAAATCAAAATCATAAGTTGGTATTTCATATTTACTGCAATTTTCGAAAAAACAGGCAAGATTTTCACAATCCTGTCTAGTTCTATCTATCTCTACTTTCTGAATAGTTTTCAAAAAGTCTTGTAAAATTTCTACATTTCTTATCGTACAGAAAGACAGCCATCTCGAATTGTAATAATTGCATTGCTTTGATTCACATGGATCATTTTCTCGAAGAGAACATTTATAGCTACACTTATACTTGTCTTTACCCTTTGTAAAAAGCATAAAGTCATGATACAAAGTATGCTCACTTAATAAAATTCTATCAATCAAATCTTGACCATCTGGCATATTAACTATTCCTCTAAAACGTTGATAGCATTTTTTGATACGTGTAATATTAAAGAAAAAACTGCCAATATCAAAGACTAAATCTACATTTGGAGGTATTGTTGCATCATATACGACAAATTCTCTCTTTCGAAAATCAGCATCCAAAGATCTCTGATGAGAAGTACACAACATAAAAAATTCCAGTAATCTGAGCAAATTTCCATTTTCTGCAGTCTCAAAATTCTCAGAACAAACATTCATTAGACTATATAGTTCTGTTCCTACTATATAACGATAGTCAAGTGCCATATCAGGTGGGAACAAAGGCTGTAACTTTACATTTATATAACTACCTGATATCAGTTTATCAAATTCTTTAATATATGAATACTGACTATTGCGTAGAATCTCCTTTGAATAGGAAGATGAAGAAGTTTCTGTATTACATACAAATGGAGGAAGTTTCTGAGGCTCAGGCATTTTATTGTAAGCTTCATAAATTCTCATAGAATAAACAGTCTTTATAAAGAAATAGAATTTCTGTTCCTTGCTACTATTAGTTTTTCTATACAGATATTCAATGACGCCTAAAACATCACCCAAAGAAATGTTATAAACAGAATTTTCATCGTTTGTATATGGACGAATAAATTCATCAACAGAATAATAGGTATCGTCCAGTTCTTTTACTACAAAAGAATTCAAACGCATCAACTCTTCAGTGGCTAAGATTTGGCGAGCAAAATCCTGTTTATCACTTGACAAATTATTGTTTATCCATACTTCAGCCAAATACTTTTTAAATACCGCCTGATTATAATGCCCAACTTTTACAAGCTGGAAATCATCACTCATATTCTCCTTATAATCATCCATATTCCATAAGAGTTTGATGATTTGTCGCAAATCACGCAAATTTCTTGGCACAATAAAACTTGCATGGACGGGTGAATTATAAAACAAATAGCGTGTCTTTTGAAAAATTAATTCAGGTACACACTGCTGTACAGATGGATACTCTACTTTCTTCTTACAAGATGATATGATTAATTTTCGGTTCAATAGATCCTCTATATCTGGCATATATACCCTCTGACTATGAGGAAAAAGCTTTGTAAGATACCTTTCAGCCATCTCTACTACCTGTTGCCTATCATCTTTTTCTAATTTGAAAAGTTTTTCATACTCATTTTGCTTTATGATTTCCAACTGATTCATTTTCAATGCCATCAAGACTAATACATTTGGCAAAATAAAGTATTTACGAATCATTTCAGCCATCACACCTGCTTCTTTAGCATTCAGATCTATGTCATCAATACGAAGTAACAGTATCTGATTCTCCGAATTCAGGCACTCAAGAAAATTGCTAACCACTTCCCGAATATCCTCTTTCAAATCGACAGCAACTGAAAGACATTCTAGCTCTTCTACCTTATTAGTTATAAGAACATCACTTTTTGCCTCTATAAGTAAGTGAGCATGCTTTTGGGCTCTGGTAAGAGATGCCAAGAAATCCATTTTCTTACTTTCCTTGAGAATCTCTCGCCGATTGGTGAGTGTCTGGTAAGCCTTAAATAGTTTTGCAAGGAATAAAGACAAAATATTGTGCTTTGAATCGAAATAGGAAGGATCCATTAGGTCTAAAGGATAGAAATTAGTGGCAGATATATTGGGATATTTATCCCTAAAAACAGCACGTTCCATTTTATCCTTTGACAAAAAACCACCTACCGAAACCATACACGATGTTTTACCAGAACCACGATCACCTGTGAATGCAAAAACATTATTTGCATATTCCATGTCTTTATCCACAGAATCATCACTCAACGTATTGAGATAAGCCTCTATTTCCGATAAAGACTTCTGATATTGTTCCTTGAATGGAGAGACCTCTAAAGAAGTTGGAGTAATTACCTCTTTTAATGGTCGGTTGTCTTGATCTAAATTAAATATTAATGCATCCATAATTATCTATTAGCTTTTACCCATCCAAACATTTGTGAATCTACTAAAGAAGCCCAATAACCACCCAATTGGGAATCGTATGCAGGAAAGAAATTCGCAAATTCTTCCTTAATATTTGATTTGATAGTTTCAGAAATAATAGTTCCGTTTTTATCATTCATTATTGAATGTTCAGCAAATAGCATAGCCAAGTTTAAAGCTGCACCATGCCAGGTTTCATAAACGTTTTTATCATTTATACTATCGTTTCTCTTTGAATCTTTTCTTTTATCTGTACTATTAGCCTCATTCTCACTCTTATCATATTTATAGTAGCTGGTTTGAACTCTAAACAAAGCACCATAATCACATCCACAATTACCTTGAACATGTATTTTGAACCTTTCATAAAGTTTTATATCTAATACAGATAATGCTGCATTAAGCTTGGCCATAGTAATAATCAGTCCATTTACGTTTGTCGTAACAGGAGCATTATATATGCCGCATAGATACCTTCCTAGACATAATGTATCTATGCAATCATCATTGTCACGAAAGATATCCAATAAAACTTGTTTCACTAATTCATAAGACCTTTGCAATGCTTCCAAATTACTATTATCATACGCTTTCATTCGGACACAGACTGCGATAACACCAGCATAAGCACATTCTGTTGCACTTTTTAAATTAGGAACAAATTGATTTTTGGGTATCAATGGATCATTCTCGGGCTTTAACACAGAATCTATTTCACGTAATGTATCTGTAAAATCGAACTGTTTATATTCTAGTTTCATGATTTATTCTTTATTTTTTAAGTTACCTTTATTTTCCACAGGAAGTTGACCTGTAAGAAGCAGATAACTGATTATAACCTCTTTTATCTGGTTTTCGGCATAACGTTGAGATTCACGTAAACATGCAAATATACCTATCACACTTAACACAAGGCTAACTATATATAATGGAATATTATGAAAGCTGTTATTAGCAGCCTTTTCATATATCGGTAATGTGACAGAGAATACAGATGACAAAAGGAAGGAAAAAAGCAAACCCTCACACACCGCTTGCATCACCCATTGTCTATATAAATCTTGATAGCATTTACCAGAAGCATCTTTTTGTCGAATAACTATCCACATTTGGGAGTATGCCAAAGAAGGATCAGTAAACGAGACTCCATCAATTTGGGGCATATTCAAATGTGTCAGAGTTTCAACATATATATATTTAAACGAACGGATATGATACCATTTTGTAGGCGCTTCATCAACTTCCTGTCTTTTTCTTATTTTATTTCGCAAAAACTTACCTGAAACAAAGGAGATTACACCACTTATATAAATAAGTACTATTGCGACTAAATAATCTACAAAAGTAGAAAAATAAATAATGCGATAAAACAAGACATTGACGGAATAGCATAACACCACAAAGGTCATGAATCCTGAAACAAAGAATGAGAAATCAAAGAAATTCAATCCCTCAGAAACTTTGTTTACTATTGCTTTAAATTCCTCTGCCATAATACAAGACTGATTACCTTTTCTTTTCTATTGATTAAAAAACTCGTCTCTATCTAGTGATCCTTTTGGATCGTCAATGCCAAAGCTCTAAAACTCTTTGCCTCCGAAGAATTGACCTAGAGCGGACATCATGCGGAGTTGCTTGGCTGATGGGGCTTTGATGCCTTTGTTGGCCATATCCAAATAGAAGTTGAGACTGGTGTAAATCACCGTTAGAACGTAACTACTGATTTTCAGCAGTTAGCACATCCAACATTTTTCAAAAAAAGCATATTATTAATTGGTATTGCCAGAGCTGCCAATTAGGCAGCCTTGACATTCACCTTTTTGTTCGAGTTATAATTACATGAGATTAGGGACATGAAGCCTTGAAGCGACGCATAAAATCTGCCTTTTTTTCTTCTATGGTCATAACGTAAGTTTTGTTTCGACTCCCCTGTCCCCCTCTTGCGAAGAGGGGGTCCTTACCCTATACCCAAGCCCTAAATCCCTACTATAGGGATTAGGGATGTAACCGCCCTACTTGGTGCTCGGAACCGCTACGCTCTAAGGTTGGCGGACCATCAAAGGTCTTCGCCATGTTTGCGGGATGGGACCACCAGAATTGTTCCTCATTGCAGTATCGCTCTGCACTTGTCGCCGCTCGAATGAGGATGTTATCTTATAAATATTGTTGCACTATATTTGCTAGTTCATCAGCATAAGAGGATGTATCTGATACATATTCCTTATTTACAAGAATATAAAGTGATAAATCATTTCTTCTAAAATGCTCGAACTTGTCATCAGAAACCGTTGAAAGCACGAAACGACGATAAAGACGGAAACGACGGGATACCATTCCATCCTGATCTTTTTCGTCTTCTGCTCCAATAAAAAAGAAAGAAGCCTTTTCGTCTCGCTTCATTACATCTAACATTATATGAAACATTGTATAGAGTATCGTTCTAACCTCGAAAGTATTGGAACGAAGACTAAACTTATTTTTACTGTTGATGTTTGCCTTATCGAAGAACTTCACACAATAAGCGTGTTTCTTATAACATTCAACTCTTACGATATAGGCATGATGGGATTTGTCTGACTTAAACCGATATTGCAAGGTCTGAATCAGATACTCATCACTCTCACTTTTATCTATCATTTGAAAGATAAAAGGATAACCATCAGACATCAACCGTTCCATTAGATTAACTTTTTGTAAACAGGTATTGCAACCTTATCCATTTCTTCTTTCGAAACCTTAACAACTCCAGGAGTTGCATCGAAATAATCTACAGGATAACGATACTTGCCATTTGGCATCAAAACCTTAGTTACACGGCGAAAGAGAGAGATTCCCTCTTCTGTAACTATCTTTGTTACCGTCTTATCTATGATTTTTCCCATAATTTTTTATTTTTTATTTTAATATCGCCTGCAAATATAAGGGTTTTCTGTGAAACTACCAAATTTTTGGGGTGTTTTTTCAACTCCGCCCAATTACTTGTGGAAATCTACGGTGATATCGAATGGTGAATCGAAATCGTTCAGCATCTCGGTCTTCTTTCTTGATTATTCCTTATCTTTTTTTATCTCGTCAGCAGGTTTCTCCACCAATTTTTGCTCTGCCTGGCTGGCAGTGGGCGCAATGAGATTGTTTCCGCCATGAATATTAAAGATAGCATGGGGATCCTGACACTCCTTGATTTGATCGATGAGGCCATGATACTCCTTGGACATCATCTTGCGTAGCAGACATTGCACTCGGGAGACGTCGGCAAAGTGATTCTCATTCATGAACTCCTGTGCCTTCTGTATCATGTACAAATTTTTATCCTCCATACTAAATTAACCATCTAGAATCAATAAAAGCCAATTTTCAGCAGCAATTGACCATAATCCGCAAGTTTTGCGAGTTGAAAATCCTATAGTTGTACGACTGTAAAGCTTCAGTTGTACGACTATACATGCTATAGTTGTACAACTCTGGAGTTATAGTCGTACAACTATAGGGGTCATAGTCGTACGACTATAGATTTTCAAGAGACCAAGTATATTTTTCAATTTTTACATACTGCTGATTATCAGTAACTTACCTAGCCTCAACATAATTTCAATTCTACAAAACGAATTTGGATTCATTGAAAATTCTGAAATTATGGAGTGCGTAAAAGTGGCTTTTGTCAGTATTTTTCCTCACGCTACTTCATTGGTGATCATTTCCACTTATACCAGGCTTCATTGATATACTTGCGGATATTACTGATGCCCGTAGTAACCTGAGGAGCCAAGGGCTGTAAGACTTCGATGAACTCCTGCTTCACCATAATATCTTGGTCAACCTTTACATCTGAATCATTCACCATATCCATCACCACCTGAGCCAATTCCTTGGCATTGGTGCATGCTGAGAGCTTGGCTACATATTCTGCTAATGCTTCCACATTATTAATATATAAGGAGAGACGGGTTGTTTCGGGTGAGAGAACAGGCTCTTGACTTGTGGTCTTCGCCTTCATCATCTCCTCTATGTACTTGTCGCCATAAAAGTTTTGCTCAGCCTTGATAGCATTGGGCAGAATCTGGTTGTTACCGCCAGAGATATTAAAGACGATATTTGCCTTATTATTATCTTCCATTGCTATGATTTTTATTAAAAGTGAACGTATCGTGAATGAGTAGTAAACTGATGGTGAACGTCAGTGAAGGCATTTGTTTTCGCCTCGCCAATGTTGTATCTTTGCAACGTCAATCAGAACAAACGGGATTGCAAATCTCTTTGGACTGACGATGACTGAACTTTAGTATTAATCTTTTAAATGTTTCAATTATGAGTAAAAGCTACAAAGTTGCAAAGAAGACCATTAACATGGGTGAGAAGAAGGGTCAGACACTCTTTTCTGTTAGACCTTACAGTTACGGAACCTTGACCACCGAGGAGGTTGCTAACCAAATCGCAGTGGAGTCTACAGCTACTCCTGCAGACGTAAAGGCGGTACTCGACCGCTATGCTTACTACGTGAAGGAGAACCTGAAGAAGGGTTACGACATCGAGTTGCTTGGATTCGGCAAGCTCTTCATCCGCTTCATTACCGGCAAAGCTGTAGAAGATGAGAGTAAGGCGAACGCTAAACTCGTCAAGAGTCTCGTTCCTGCCTTCCGTCCTTCTTTCACCAAGTTGCAGAATGGTACTCGTCTCTACAACCTGATTCCTGATTCCATCGAACTCGTCAAGTACGGTGAAGAGAAGAAGGATAAGACCACTGGCGGCGAGACCACTGACGGAAAGAACACTAGCGGTGAGACTACTGGTGGTGAGACCACTGGCGGCGGTTCTGGCACCGAGGCTGGCGGAACTGGTTCCGACAATGGTGACGGATTGGAATAGTCTCCAACTCTGGCAGTGCCTTACCTCTCTGAAAGGGAGGCACTGCTAAACTCTGATAACTTATTGTTTCATTTAAATTTTATTGATTATGAAAATGTTTCGTTCTAACTCTGAATCAAATCCAAACAAGATTTCCTGGACTCAAATCGTGAATGCCATCATACAGGCGCTGATTGCTGCTCTCACGGCACTGGGAGTAAGCTCGTGCGCGAGTGCCTTATAGCAATGTTAAGTGTTGAGTGTTGAGTGTTGAATGTTGAATTATTCCTATGGCGAAAGATACATTTCCAATGAACATTGGCGGGGGGAAGGTACGCTCTGAGTGCATGCTCCTCGCCAAAGTGGAGAACGGCAAGAACATGATGTCTGCTGACTCTGTGAGATTTCTGGTACTGCATTGCTCGGCTAGCCGATGCAATCAGGACTATAGTGTGGAACAGCTGCGCCGTGACCATAAGGCTCGTGGGTTTTATGACATCGGCTACCACTTCTACATCCGTAAGGATGGTACGATGACGCAGCACCGTAAGCTGCTGGAGGTGGGGGCTCATGCCAGACCTTATAATAGATGCTCTATCGGCATCTGCTATGAGGGAGGGCTCGATGAGCAAGGCAAGCCTTGCAACACCATGACCACTGAGCAGGAAACGAGACTCATTGACCTTTTCAGGAATCTGAAGATTCTCTTTCCGAAAGCGAAGATTGTGGGCCATCGGGACTTGCCTGGGACTACTCCAAAGGAGTGTCCGTGTCTGGATGCTGGAAGCTGGGCTGCCCGACACCGCCTTGATTAACTCTTATAACTCCTTTTGGCTGGCATTGCTAGCTAAAGGAGTTTATCATGATACGTCTTTCCAAAGTGCATCGGATCTGTTGCTACAAAACCATTTTCAGCTACATATCCTTCACTTTTTGCCATGGCTTCGCCGTCGTCCCCTGCAATAGTGGACGTAACCTGTGAGTGTATATTTGTCTCTTTCATCATGCGAATCAAGTTCGTTTTTTGATGACGTTCATCTGAATCTCGATATAAGAGACACAGAATCTCCTTGCAAAAATACGAAAATTGTTGGAAACTAGCAAATTATGCGTGTTAAAAAATTAATATCATTCTACGAAAATCAACATTATTTTACTATTCTTTTCGTACATAATTTCCTAAGTCGTTGATTGAACGAAAGTTTTCGGTTTTTCTGTGTCTCTCATGTAAAGATTCAGGAAAAATGGTTCATTTTGGTTCATTTTACAAAATCCCTCTTTTTATTCTTTTTTGTGGCTTATAGGGCTGCCAGTATTTTGGCGTTGGCATCATCTACTTTATTATATATGTCATTTGCGGTGGCTTTGTCTGTCCACAGGAACTCTCCGAGCACTTAAAGCTCAGTCGCCGCACCTTGCAGGAATACCGCAAGCCGATAATTGATGGGAAAATCAGAGATGACAGATACACCTGATACAATTGCCTCTAAACGAACAAAGGGAAACAACCAG
>ERZ1026886.607-NODE-607-length-18156-cov-33.268051_pt1 | contig 18156 bp, 18 predicted proteins | sample MGYA00380173_ERZ1026886 | MGnify/ENA primary metagenome ERZ1026886 (study PRJEB33269, sample SAMEA4719809) | human gut metagenome | biome: human-associated habitat; feature: organic feature; material: feces | place: Cameroon | collected 2013-10 ... | reverse complement strand
TTATACTCTTCTTCCTGAGTTCTGGGAAGATGAGGAACAATAAAAATGAATTTAAAATTTAGTCAAATTAAGGTATAACCTCCATTAGCTTGTGCTGATGGAGGGCTAAACTGCGTATTTTTGTTTCAAAATTAGGAAAATGATGCCGCCGTGCAAAGTTACAACATTATTTTGAGATATACAATACGGAGTTGAGCGGATACTTACGTTAAAACAAATATTGAAGGCGTTCTCATTATAGAGCCACGCCTCTTCCGTGATGCTCGTGGCTACTTCTTCGAGAGCTTCAGCGAGCGAGAGTTTGAAGAAAAGGTTGCCCCAATCCTGGGACACAGTGTTCACTTCTGCCAGGACAATGAGTCTATGAGCAGCTATGGCGTAATGCGTGGCTTGCACTTCCAGCGTCCACCTTATACCCAGAGCAAGCTTGTACGCTGCGTAAAGGGTAGAGTACTTGATGTAGCTGTAGATATTCGCAAAGGTTCACCAACCTATGGCAAGCATGTGGCAGTAGAGTTAACCGAAGACAATCATGTCCAGTTCTTCATTCCAAAGGGCTTTGCCCATGGCTTCGCTGTTCTCTCAGAAACAGCCGTCTTCCAGTACAAGTGTGATAACTTCTATCATCCAGAAGCTGATGGTGGAATCAGCATTCTCGATGATAGCCTTGGTATTGATTGGAAGATACCAACAGAGCATGCTAATCTTTCAGAGAAAGATACGAAGCATGCAATGCTGAAAGATTTTGAAAGTCCATTCGACATCAATGTGGATTTATACAAGTAAACAAGATACTAATCATTTAACATTAAGACAATGAAGGGAATAGTATTAGCAGGTGGTAGCGGTACACGCTTGTATCCTATCACCAAGGGTATCAGCAAGCAGCTGATTCCTATCTTTGATAAACCGATGATATATTATCCTGTCTCGGTTTTGATGTTGGCAGGTATTCGTGAGATATTGATTATTTCAACACCATTTGATCTGCCAGGTTTTAAACGACTTTTAGGTGATGGAAGCCAATTTGGAGTGAAGTTCGAGTATGCGGAGCAGCCTTCTCCGGATGGTTTGGCACAGGCATTTATAATCGGCGAGAAGTTTATTGGTAATGATTCTGCTTGCCTCGTACTTGGCGACAATATCTTCTATGGTGCAGGATTGAACCAGATGTTGCATCAGGCAGTAGTAGATGCTGAGCAGAATAGTAAAGCTACAGTCTTTGGCTATCGAGTAAGTGATCCAGAGCGATATGGTGTGGCTGAGTTTGATGAGCAAGGTAATTGTCTCAGCATTGAAGAGAAGCCAGAGCATCCTAAGAGTAACTATGCAGTGGTAGGTTTGTACTTCTATCCTAACAAGGTGGTGGAGGTAGCCAAGCATATCAAGCCATCTGCTCGTGGTGAGTTGGAAATCACAACGGTGAACCAGGAGTTCTTGAAGGATAAGCAGCTGAAGGTACAGACCATGGCAAGAGGATTCGCCTGGCTCGATACCGGAACCCATGATTCCCTTTCTGAGGCATCCACCTTTATTGAAGTCTTGGAGAAGCGCCAGGGCTTGAAGGTGGCTTGCTTGGAAGGGATCGCATACCGTCAGGGTTGGATTACCGCAGAACAGTTGAGAGAGAATGCTCAGCCTATGCTGAAGAATGACTACGGCAAGTATCTCCTTTCTATTCTTAAAGAAAAAGAACAAACATTAAAAAAAAATTTAGAATATTAGAAGACGATGAATATAATAAAGACAGATATAGAGGGCGTTCTCATGATAGAACCTAACCTCTTCCGTGATGATAGAGGCTACTTTTTGGAGAGTTTTAATGAGCGAGAGTTCAATGACAAGATTTCTCCAATACTAGGGCATAAGATAAACTTCTGTCAAGATAATGAAAGTATGAGTTTTTATGGAGTGTTGCGAGGCTTGCACTTTCAGCGTCCACCATACTCTCAAAGTAAGTTGGTTCGTTGCGTAAAAGGAAGAGTACTTGATGTTGCTGTGGATATTCGCAAAGGTTCACCTACATATGGTAAACATGTGGCTATAGAGTTGACTGAAGATAATCATCGCCAGTTCTTTATCCCAAAAGGATTTGCTCATGGTTTTGTTGTCCTTTCAGAAACTGCAATCTTCCAATACAAGTGTGATGAATTCTATCATCCTGAGGCCGATAGTGGTATTTCTATTTTCGATAGTACTCTCGGTATAGATTGGAAAATACCATCAGAGCATGCCAAACTCTCAGAGAAAGATACTAAGCAAGCGATGTTTAAAGACTTTGATAGTCCGTTTGAGATTAATGATGGAATATTGTATCATAATAATTTAAATAAATGAAACTTTCAAAATCAAAAATACAGGTATTATATTTATATGTTTGTACCCTTGTTGGGGTAATACTCGGTGTACTCATTTCTATAATTAATACCCGATATCTTGATCCTGTGGATTATGGTGATGTGCATTATGTACAGAATATCATCAATTTTTTCTCAGGATTGATGCTATTTGGTTACTTTGTGTCGGGGTGTCGATTGTTAGCAATAGCTAAAGATAAGAAAGAGGCGAATGAAATAAAAGGCGCTATGACTTTGATACTTGGTATTACGGTAGTGGCAATGATGGTTATAATGGTTATTTGTGGATTGATACATACTTATATATTACATAAACCCTTTTCGCATCTTTTTTATTATGTGGTACCTTTTAGTGGTTATATGCTATGTTTAAATTACATCAATACCTCTTCACAAGGTGATAATAGTATTGGAACAATAGCCATGGCAAGATTGTTGCCTTCTGTTGTTTATTTGGCTTCGATAGCAGTTGTCTTTAAAACTTTCGGAGCAACAAGTACAATAGCTTTGTTGCTTAATACAGGTATCTCGTTTATTATTTTGGTATTCTTAATACTCCATAATAATCCGTCTTTCCATAATTTTAAAGAATCCTGGCAGAAATTACAAGTGGAAAACAAAAAATATGGATTTCATGTTTATCTTGGAAGTGTTAGTAATGTTTCGGTTCAGTATATTGCTGGAGTTACTTTGGGATTGTTTGCTGTTAATAATGTTAATGTGGGATACTATTCCTTAGCCTTGACAGCTACTGGACCTTTAATGATGCTACCAAATGTAATAGGAACAACATATTTTAAAAGGTTTGCTACTCAAAATCAGATAGAGAGGAAAGTTTTAGTAGGAACATTGGCAATGTCCATTGTTACGCTAATTGGATTTATTATATTGATTTATCCTGTTGTAGATTTTCTATTCAATGAGAAATATCAGTCTGTAGCAACCTACGCCTCATTCTTGGCCTTTGCTTCTACTGCTCATGGTCTTGGCGATGTGTTTAATCGATTTGTAGGTGCCCATGGTTTTGGTAAGTATCTAAGAAATGGAGCTTTTATTTCTGGAGGCGTGGCATTTATAGGCTATACTTTAGGTGTTTGGTTATGGGGGATAAATGGAGCAATAGTGACTCGTATAGCTTTTGCTGTAACATATATGGCACTGATGATATTATATTATAATAAAGTTAGGAGGAAAACTCATGAATAATCAAATGTTACATAAGAAAACGTCATGGTTTAACTATTTCTATATGCTTGTTATGGTTATCTATATGGGACAAGCTACAAGAGAAACTGCTTGTATGACAGGTGGAAGTCTTGTTAAACAGTTTATTCCTATTTTTATTCCTATTTTTTTAACGTTAGTACTTTTATATAAGAATAAAAAGATTAGTTACAAAAGTAAAAATTTGCGATTAGTTTCTATAATATTTGTTATTTGGAGTATTGCAGTCTCATTTAAGTATGGTTTTAGTATAAGCAATAATGAGGCAATATCAAAACTTTTCTTTCTTTTTTACGCTTTCATTTTAGCATATATACATACCAATATATTTGGGAAGAGTTTTTTTTCTCTTTACGAAAAGATAATAGTATATATAAGTGCTTTGTCAATAATATTTTGGACGTTTTCTATAATGATGCCGTCTTTGTCAGCATCCTTTTTTAGGCAATTTCCTGAGGCTAATATGTCTACTTATGGTAATACTTTCTTATATCTGTTTACATGGATGGATCCTGTAAAAGGGCAAGTTTTTGGTAATTTGAATAGAAATGCAGGATGTGCATGGGAGCCTGGACGCTTTGCAATAATGTTGTGTTTGGCAATTTTAATTAATTTGTTAAGAAATGGTATCAAGTTTCATAATAATAAAAGCATTTGGATTTTATTGATAGCTTTAGCTACTACTTTTTCAACAACGGGTTATTGTATAACTATCATCATGTATGCTTTATTTGGAATTTCAATAAAAAGCTCAATGTCTATAATTGCTATGCTTTTTATCTTTATCCCATCAGTTTTTTTTATTTCAACTTTTGACTTTATTGGTGCCAAGTTGGATGATCAAACTGATTTTAGAACGGTTTTGCCAGAACTGGAAGCACGTATGAATATTGCTGAGCAAACTATGGATGATGGGGAATATGCTTTTTCTTTAGAAAGGTTTCCTGCTATGTATTTTGAATCTATGAATGTTATTAATGATCCTATCTTGGGTTATACGCAAATGAAGCAGTATTCATATTTTCATAATAATATCTCTAGTCATTGTATCTTGACTGGTGGTATTGTAAAGCTATTTGGATGGTTTGGTATATTTATAGGTGTTTTTTTGTATTGGATACTTTATGAGTCATCTAAATATATTGCCTATTCATATGGTTGGAAAAAACAGCAGGTTGTTGCGATATTCCTGTGTATAGTTCTTTCTTCCATATCTTATGTAATTTATACAGTACCAATCTTCACAACGATTTGGTTCTATGGATATTTTACAAAAAGAAAGCAGATGAATTATTCTGAATCTAGACAAATTAAATAAGTCAATAATTATGAAAGTATATATTATTACAGGTGAGCCTTTTCCTAATGGAATGGCTGCTACAAATAGAATAAAATGTTATGCATGGGCCTTATTAAGTCAAGATATTGATGTTGAAGTTTTGATATTCAGAAGAACAGAAGTTATTGGTTCGATGCTAGGTAATAAAAAAGCTATCGGTGAATTTAAAGGAATTAATTATCGCTATATAGGTAAAACGCCTATTAGAAGCAAGAATCCAATAGTTTGGAGAATAGTTGAAAAAATGGATTATCATCGAACGATAATGTATTTAAACAAAAATCTTAAAAAGGGAGATGTTGTGATATTTTATTGTTCTCCCCAGTTGGATTTGACGCTTCGTATTATTAATAAGACTCGTTATAGTGGTGCTAAATTCGTTCGTGATTTATGTGAATTACCTTTTGGAACAGGGGAAGAGACCTCTAAGAATGTTAATCTTAGAAATAGAACGTATACAGATCAATTTCCTCTTTTAGATGGTATCATAAGTATATCAGAAGCATTATCGGCTTTGGCTGCTAAGTATGTCTCAAAGGATAAAATTATTAAGATTCCAATTCTAGTAGATTATGATAGTTATAAAATGGAAGATAGCTCATCTAAAGCCGAAACTCCATATATTTTTCATTCAGGAACGTTATATGAGCAAAAAGATGGTATCTTAGGAATGCTTGAAGCTTTCGGTATGGCTGTTGAAAGAATTACCATTCCTTTAGAGTTTATACTTACAGGTACAAAAGAAAAATCTCCTCACGCAAAAGAAATTGATGAGATTATCTCTAAATATGATTTAGGTAATAGAGTTAAGTTTACTGGTTATCTCTCAAACGATGAATTGAAATCATATTTGTCAAAAGCCTCATTAGTTATCATTAATAAATATGAAACACAACAAAATGTGTATTGCTTTTCAACAAAGTTGGGAGAATATCTTGCAGCATCTAAACCTTTAATCATAACAAATGTTGGTGAAGCAATGAATTGGTTGAAAGATAAAAAATCGGCTTATATAATTCCTCCTAAAGACAAACAGGCATTGGCTAATGCAATTGTAAAGGCTGTAGATAATCCCATTGAAAGAAAAAGAATAGGTTTAAACGGTCAAGATGTTTGCAAAAACTCCTTTGATTATAGAGTTTGGGGAAAAACATTGGTTGATTTTCTAAAGAAAATATAATGATTTGAATTATTTTAGTTATAAATATTTTGCATATGAAAAATAATAAATATGATTTTTGGGCACATGCTTTGAACCGATTGGTTTATGTGCTCCCTGATAAATGGTATCTCTTCTTTCGCTTTAAAAATCGTGTGGGATACTGGCCACATTTAAATCACCCTCGTACTTTCAATGAGAAGCTGCAATGGTTGAAATTGAATGATAGACATGCTGAATATACCAAAATGGTGGATAAGATTGACGCAAAGAAGTATGTGGCTTCTATTATAGGTGATAAATATATCATTCCAACCTTGGGTGTTTGGAATTCTGTTGATGAGATAGAATGGGATAAGCTTCCAAATCAGTTTGTCATCAAGGTCTCTTCAGATAGTGGTGGAATTGTCGTTTGCAAAGACAAGCAAAAGTTGGACATTGAAAAAGCAAAAGAAAAGCTTACAAATGGGTGGGGTAAGAATTATTATGTACATAATAAGGAATATCCATATCGTGACTTGACTCCACGCATTATAGCAGAAGAGTATAAGGAGGACGAAAGTGGTTATGAATTGAGAGATTATAAAATCTTTTGTTTCAATGGCGAACCAAAGATACTGTTTGTTGCTTCTGACCGTCAAAAAGCTGGTGAAGATACAAAGTTTGATTTCTTTGATTTAAATTGGAACCATCTTCCTTTTACAAATGGACATCCTAATAGCAAAGAATTCATAGCAAAGCCAAAGAATTTTGAAGAGATGTTGGAGATTGCTAAAAAGTTGTCAGTAGGTATTCCACAAGTTCGCATTGACTTGTATAATTGCAATGGACAAATATACTTTGGAGAAATTACATTCTTTCATTGGAGTGGTATGACAGCATTTGATCCCATAGAATGGGACTTTAAGTTGGGTAAGATGATTAAACTTCCTTGTGATAGATGAAAATGAAAGATTTACAAATTTCGGAACGTGGTTTGAAAATGCCTTCATCGCCAATTCGAAAGTTGGCACCTCTTGCTTATGCTGCAGAAGATAAAGGAGTACGAATCTATAGACTGAATATAGGCCAGCCAGATTTACCAACACCTCAAAAGGCATTGGATTCTTTAAAACAAATAGATCGCTCTACTCTCGAATATAGTCCTTCACAAGGTTTTCGCTCTTTACGATTAAAGTTAGTAGAGTATTATAGTCGGTTTAATATCCAACTTTCGCCTGATGATATTATCATTACGAATGGTGGAAGCGAAGCCGTCTTGTTTGCGTTTATGAGTACGCTTAATCCCGGTGATGAAATCATAGTTTCTGAACCTGCCTACGCCAATTATATGGCTTTTGCAGTTTCGTCAGGTGCTGTTATTCGTACTGTGACAACTACGATTGATGAAGGATTTTGTTTACCTAAAGTAGAAAAATTCGAAGAACTTATCAACGAGAAAACACGAGCGATTCTGATATGTAACCCCAATAATCCAACAGGTTATCTTTACAATCAAAACGAAATGCTTCAAATTCGCGACATTGTGAAAAAACATAATCTGTATTTGTTTTCTGATGAGGTTTATCGAGAGTTCATTTATACAGGTTCTCCTTATATATCAGCTATGCATTTAGAAGGTATAGAGAATAATGTTATATTAATAGATTCAGTCAGTAAGAGATACAGTGAGTGTGGTATAAGAATTGGAGCATTGGTTACACGTAATGAAAAGGTACGTCAGACGGTTATGAAATTCTGTCAAGCAAGACTTTCGCCACCATTAATTGGTCAGATTATAGCAGAAGCTTCTATAGAAGGTACTGCTGATTATAGTCGTCAAGTTTATGATGAGTACTTGGAACGTAGAAAAGTGTTGATTGATGGAGTGAATAAAATTCCAGGTTGTTATACACCTATTCCTATGGGAGCATTCTATACGGTAGCTCAATTACCAGTTGACGATACGGAAAAATTCTGTGCGTGGTGTTTGACAGATTTTTGTTATGAAAATGAAACTATCATGATGGCACCTGCTGCGGGCTTTTACTCAACTCCTGGAATGGGTAAGAATGAAGTCAGGCTTGCTTATGTCTTGAATAAAAAAGACTTGAAACGAGCTTTATTCTTATTGGAAAAGGCATTGGAACAATATAAACAATTGAACAATGATTAAGACAAAACAAGATTTGTGCTTTTATATTCAAGAGGATAGAAAGCGAAATGGTCAAGATAGAGGTGTTTTAAGATATTGGTTCAATCTTTTGAGAGGAAATGAACAAGCTCATGCTTTTCGTTATCTCAAAGTCTTGCGATACCAAGAGTTTCATATGAACAATAAGGGTATCTTTCATAAGATAGCTGCATTTTATTATGGCATTAGAAGAGGAAGGTTAGGATTGAGATATTCTATAGAAATTCATCCTAATACTTGTGGTTATGGCCTGAGAATCATGCATCTATCTGCGGGGGGGTACTTTTGAATGTTTGTAAAATTGGTAATTATTGTGGGGTAAATGCAGGAGTTCTTATTGGCAATAATCGTGGAAACGAAAACCGCCCTGTTATTGGAGATTATGTTGCATTCGGACCTGGTTCTAAGGCTTTTGGTAAAATAAAAATTGGAAATCATGTCTTTGTTGCGCCTAATGCTGTGGTGGTAAAAGACGTTCCCGATAGTGTGATTGTTGGTGGAATTCCTGCAAAAATACTAAAGATGAATAATTGAGAACTATGAAGAAAATTGTTTTTTTCTTACCTGCAGCTGTGGGTGGAGCAGAAAGAGTATCCATAAACTACTCTCGTTTATTAGATGAGGACAAATTCCAAAAGGTTTTTGTTTTGATTGGTAAAGATTGTAAAGATATAAGAAAAATTCTTCCTGCACATGCTAGAACTTATGAGATTCACATTAATAATATCAATAGATGGGGCATTTATCGTATTATTAAGATTCTTAAAAAAGAAAAGCCAGATTTTACATTTTCCTCTATGTTTTGGGTAAATGTAAGAGTTCTTGTTGCTGCAAAATTGTTGGGAATAAAAGCTGTAGTTAGGAATAATATTACTTTAGATAGGTTGCAATCTTGGATGAAGACGATAGTAAAGATAACTTATAAGTTTGCATATAAAATCATTGTTCAACAAGAAGAAATGTATGATGAGGTTGCATCGATTATGCCTTCTATTAAGGCAAAAATAATAGTTATCCACAATCCATTTGTTCGTGAAGATATTGACTCAAAGAAAAATGCTCCAAATCCATTTGAAGATAAGAACGTTATCAAAGTATTATGGGTGGGAAGAATTTCTCAAGAAAAAGGGCAAGATGTTTTGATTAAAGCAATCTCACAGATTCAAAGAAATGATGTACATTTGTTCTTGCTTGGCAAATATAATGTAGATTCTACATATTATAAAACTCTGATTGAGTTAGTTATTGAGCTGAATGTCAAAGAACGTATTCATTTTTGTGGTTTTGATTCTAATCCATACCCCTGGATGAATAATTGTGATTGCTTTGTAATGCCGTCAAGGCTTGAAGGCCTTCCAAACGCTTTAGTTGAGGCAATGTATCTTAAAAAGCCTGTAGTTGCAACTAAATGTATACCGATAGTTTCAAGAATGGTGAAGGATGGATATAATGGGTATCTTGTTGAGCCTGAGGATTACCAAGGCATGAGTAAAGCTATTATGCGAGCGTTAGAACTGCAAGATTTTGATATGACTTACAAGCCATCTGGGAAAGATACAATAAATAAAATATTTAAAGAAAAAGAACATGTCAGAAATTAAATTGCCTATATTTAGAAGAATTGCAAATAACATTATTAATAAGACTGCTCCCATGTGGAGTGACAGATTGTTTTTGCAAGTAAAAGGACGTATAAAGTTGGATTATAAATTAAATTTAGATAATCCTCGTTCTTTCAATGAAAAAATAAACTGGTTGAAGCTAAATCATAAAGATGAGAGCTTAACACGTTTGGTTGATAAATATGCCGTGAAAGAATATGTTGCATCTATTATTGGTGTGGAACATGTTATTCCAACTTTGGCAGTATATGATAAGGCCGAGGATATTGATTTTGATAAACTTCCTCAGCAGTTTGTCTTGAAATGTACACATGATAGTGGTGGAATTGTTGTTTGCAAGGATAAAAACAAATTGGATAAGACTAAAGCCGTTAAAATGCTACATAAAGCGTTAAAACGCAATTTTATAGCTTTAACTCGTGAATATCCTTACAAAAATGTTACTCCACGTATTATAGCCGAGCAATATATGGAGGATGAGTATGGGGAGTTACGTGATTATAAGGTTTTCTGTTCTGATGGTAAGCCTTGGATGATGTTCATTGCTTCTAACCGTCAGACTGGTTTAGCAAACTTTGATTTTTATGATATGGAGTTCAATAAACTTCCAATAGTCAATGGGCATCCCAATGCTCCATTTCAGATAGATAAGCCTAAATCTTTTGACAAAATGATAGAATTGGCTTCTAAACTTTCAAAAGGTTTCATCCATGTACGTGTTGATTTTTATGACATTAACGGTCATTTGTATTTTGGAGAATTAACTTTCTTCCATAACTCTGGATTAGAAAGCATCCAGCCAGTGGAATGGGATTATAAAATGGGCGAATATATTCATTTGCCTCAATAAGTATTGTTGTATGAATATTTTGTTTGTTATTCATTCACTTAGAGTCGGCGGTGCGACTAAGCAGTTGGCTTTGATTGCCAACGCCTTGTCAGGTTTTGGACATCATGTTTCGGTCTATGCATATAGTTTTGACCAAAAACCTGCTTTTCCTTTCGATTCCAAGATAGATTATATTAGTGAACGGCACATTGTAAAGAACGCTAAGCTAGAGTATTTGGTTACTCCATGTAAGATTCGTGAGATCGTAAAAAGGACTAATGCAGATGTTGTAATAGGCTGGAGGACAAATGCTGGTTGTTTGGTAGCTCTTGGTTGCTTAGGACTAAAAGTAAAAACCGTCTTTTGTGAGCGTAGTGATCCTTTTATGGAGGATAACTTTATGTTGCATATAGCCAAATGGTTTTGCAATTTGAATGATTTTGGTGTGTTTCAAACTGGGGGTGCACAAAAATATTATAAAATGCTAAAAAAACATAGCATTGTGATACCTAATCCATATAGTTCCGATATTGATGTCTTTGCACTGCAAGCTTTTTCTGAACGTAAGAAAGAAATTGCTTGCGTAGGGCGATTTGAACTAGTTCAAAAAAGGCAGGATATTATGTTGAATGCTTTTAAAATATTTCATAGCAAATATCCTGAATATAAATTGTCTTTTTATGGGGATGGAGCAGACAGAGCAAAAGTTGAATGTTTAGCTAATAATATGGGGTTACAGGATTCTGTAATATTTCATGGTGCAGTATCAAATGTCTTAGACAAGATTGCATCGTCAAAACTTCTTGTACTGAGTTCTGATTACGAAGGTATCCCTAATGTTATTCTAGAGGCTTTTACTGTTGACACTCCTGTTGTTTCTACCGATTGTAGTCCTGGTGGAGCTAGGGTCTTGATTGATAATGGGGAAAATGGTTTAGTTGTTCCTATTGGTGATTATATGGCTTTGGCAGAAGCTATGGAGTGTGTTGTTTCTGATGAAACTTTAGCTATAAAATTCATAAATAATGGTAAAAAGAAAATAAAGGAGTTTGTTCCTGATTTGATTTTTGAAAAGTGGAATAATTATTTGTTGAGTCTATGAAAATATTATTTATACAAGGTGGTTCTAGATTAAAACTTGCTGATAATGGTAAGTGGTACACTGATGGTAATTTTACCGATGAAGTGTGGGAGCGATACATTTCTCTTTGTGATACTTTTACGATAGTCCTTAGACGTGAACAAAAAGTGTATTCTGAGGCCGAGGCTGAAGCTAAATTTAATGTGGTCTTAGATAACCCTAAGATACGTGTTGTTGCTCTTGATGACATTACACACCCGAAAACAAATATGATTAATCCTTTAGTAAGATTTCGTATTAGAAAAACAATATTTGAAGAGGTTAAGAAAACAGACAAGTGTATCATTCGCTCAGGAAGTTTTTATACTATTGCCGCTTATGAAGCTTGCAAGGTTTATGTAAAACCTTATTTGCTTGAGGTTGCAGGATTTGTAAAAGAGGGATTGGAAAATCATAGTCTTTTAGGAAAGCTGATTGCAAATACTTATGAGGCTAGGTTTAAAAATATGGCAAGAGATGCGGCTGCTGCAATTTATGTTACAAATGATGCTTTGCAGAAACGTTATCCTTCTAATGGTGAAATGCTAGGATGTTCAGATGTTCTTTTACGCGAATTTGATGAAACTCTTTTGGAGAATAGAAAGACGAATGTAAAACAGAAGCAAATGATTCGTGTAGGTACGGCAGCTTTCTTGGATGTCAAATGGAAAGGTCAAGAGAATGTAATTAAAGCCCTCGCTGTTTTGAAAGAAAAAGGCATGACAAATGTTATTTATGAATTAATAGGAATTGGTGAAGGCGCTAGGTTAAAAAAAATTGCCAAACAGCTTGGTGTTGAAGATCAAGTAAAATTCTTAGGAGCAAAAAATCATGATGAAGTTTTTAAATGGATTGACAATTTGGATGTTTATATTCAACCTAGTTATCAAGAGGGGCTTTGTCGTTCGATAGTTGAGGCTATGAGTAGAGCTTGTCCTGTAATTTGCAGTGATATTGGAGGTAATTATGAATTGATTGATAGAGACTATTTATTCCCTTGTGGAGATTATCACAAGTTGGCAAAATTGATAGATAAAATGTTAGTTGATTCATATGAGCAATCTTTACATAATTTTGAAAAGTCTAAAAAATATAATAAGAAGGAACTTGATTCTTTGCGTTATGGCTTTTTGAAGAAATTTATAGAATCATGATAGAGTTGATTGGGCTTCCAGGTTGTGGAAAAACAACCTATTTAAATAACTTATCTTCCAAAGAAGATTTCATAAATCCTTTAGATATTATTTACAATGATAATCATTTAATTCAAAATCTAAGTAAATTGATACCTATTGTTTTTTTCTTCTTTTTATATCCTATAGTTTCTATAAAGACTATATATTTGCTAATTCACTTGAATTATACTAGTATTTTTAGAAGAGTTAAAATGTTTTCTTATGTATTCTCAGTTCTTGGAGCAATTTCTTTATGTAAAAAAAAGTATCCTCATAAGAGATTGATAGTTGACGAAGGAATTAACCAAGTTCTTATATATGTTATGTATGAATCGAAAGATTCTGAGTTTCTTGTAAAGCGGCTTTGGGTATTGTTACGACCATTTATGTCTGATGAAATTTTATATTTGAAAATTGATAAAGATATAGTGTTGCAAAGATTGATGAAGCGTAATGGAAAACATGGATCGGAAGTAAATAGGGATGTGATTAATAACCCAAAAGCTTTGGATAAAGCAATTTATTGTCAAGAGATAATTTTAGACATGATAAAGTCTCATGAATTAAAGCTAAATATAAAACAATTATGATTAAAGTAGCTGTTATAGGTGGTCCTATCTTGTCTGGCGGTAAGAAGAATCTCATTATGGAGTACTTCCGTCATATTGATAAGACCCAAGTGCAGATGGACATCGTATGCAACGATGACTCTAATGCCATTCCACAGGAGGAGATTGAAGCATTAGGTGGTCGTGTGTTTATTGTTCCATCTTTCAAAAAACTCAAGGGGCATACAGATGCCTTGTATGAACTCTTCATGAAAGAAAAGTATGATGTGGTTCATGCTTACAACAGCATGATGAATTTCTTCCCAATGTATGCAGCCAAGAAAGCTGGTGTAAAGGTTCGTATCTCTGAGTCTTTATCAATGGCAGCTCCTGGTGAGTGGAAGACATACGTAAAGTATATGCTTCGTCCGCTTTCTCATCTCTATGCCACTCATTATATGGCATGCGGAGAGGACTGTGGTATCTTCCAGTTCGGTAAGAAGGCTTTTGATGAAGGAAAGATAGCAATCTTCAAGACGGCTATCAATACTGAGTTTAATTCTTATCAGCCAGAACTTCGTAACGAGACCCGAAAGAAGTTTGGTTGGGAAGATAAGGTGGTATATGGCTTTATCGGAAGATTTGAGCATCAGAAGAATCCTCTGTTCCTGATAGATGTGATGAGTGAAATCTATAAGCGTCAGAAAACAGCCCAGTTTGTTATCATTGGTGCTGGCGTTTTAGAGGAGAAGATGAAAGAGCGTATCAAGGAAACCGGTATTGAACCTGCAATGTCCTGGCTTGGAAGAAGAGAGGATATCCAGCAGTTCTATAATGCTTTTGATGCCTTCCTGTTGCCTTCCCGCTATGAAGGATTGCCTGTTGTGGGATTGGAAAGCCAAAGTTGTGGTTTGCCTATGTTCTTTTCAACGGCTGTAACTCCAGAAGCTAGTGCTTGTGAACTGGGACATTTCATCAACTTGGATAAAGGTGCAGCAGCGTGGGCAGAGAAGATTATCCCTGTTGTTGAGAAGAATATTCCTGTTCGCAGAAGTCATGCCAAGGAAGTGGCTGATGCAGGATTTGATTCAAAGACTGAAGCAGAAAAGATGCTTCAATATTACTTGAATGCATTAAAGGGTTAGAGTTCTTTCTGACCGGTTATACGAAAATATATGGAGAGAATAAAGGCAAGAGACTTCGCAAACACATCTTGGATGCGTTCGGATAAGTTCTTCTTTATGTCTTTGTTTTGCTTCATATTCGATAAACGCAATATCTTTCAAAATATTGTATTCACGTGCAATTTGTAAATAACATTAAATTTTATAAGTTATGATTCCATTTAATAAACCCTATTTCTCTGGAAGAGAATTGAAGTATTTGGAGGAAGTTTGTCATTCAACAACCATGAGTGGCAATGGTGATTTTACTAAGAAGTGTCATACCTTCTTTGAGCAGAAGTATGGCTTCAAGAAGTGTCTTCTGGCTACATCTGGTACTGATGCCTTGGAGATGTGCGCTATGCTTTGTAACTTGAAGCCAGGCGATGAGGTGATTGTACCTTCTTATACATTCGTATCTACAGCATTGGCATTCCTTCGTGAAGGTGCAAAGGTTGTATTTGCAGATAGCTCTGCTGAAAATCCTAATATGGAGGTTGAGCAGATTGAGCCATTAATCAATGAAAAGACCAAGGTAATTGCTGTGGTTCATTATGCAGGTGTTGCTTGTGATATGGATGCTATTATGGCTCTTGCAGAGAAGCATAATTTGCTAGTTGTTGAGGATGCTGCTCATTGCATCGATTCATTCTATAAAGGCCGTGCATTGGGTAGCATCGGTCATTTGGGTGCTTTCTCTTTCCATGAGACCAAGAACATCAGCAGTGGTGAAGGTGGTATGTGCGTCATCAATGATGAGCGTTTCATCCGTCGTGCAGAGATTATCTGGGAGAAGGGTACCAACCGTGCCGAGTTCTATCGTGGAATGGTTAACAAGTATGGTTGGGTAGATATGGGTTCTTCATTCTTGCCATCAGAATTCAATGCAGCATATCTTTGGGCTCAGTTGGAGCAACTTGATGATATTCAGGGTAAGCGCAAGCATATCTGGAATCGTTATTTCGAGGGCTTGAATGGTAAGATTGGCAATGAGGTGAAGTTGCCTTATATTCCTGAGTATGCTACCAATAATGCTCACATGTTCTATCTGCTCTGTCCAAGTTTGGAGTATCGTACAGCTTTGATGAAGTTCTTGAAGGAGAATGATGTACAGACCACATTCCACTACCTGCCATTGCATAGCAGCAAGTTCTATGAAAACAAGCATGATGGCCGAGAGTTGCCAAATTGTGACAGATATGGTGATACCTTGGTAAGATTGCCATTGTTCTATGAATTGTCTGATATGGAAATCGACAAGATTGTGAAACTGATTATTGAATTCTGCAATAAATGATTCTTTGCATATCATTGATATGCGACACAACTTCCTTCATTGAGGGAGAACATGATAATGACGGAAACTTATTTTAAATTTATTCGTTATTCTCTTGATGAGGGAATGGCATGGGACAGCTCGTTCCAAAATCTTGATTGGGACGAACTGTTCCGTTTTGCTAAAAGGCAAACGATAGTAGGTGTTTTATTCGAGGGTATAAAAAGGATTCCCAAAGAATATGCTCTTTCTTTTAATACTTTGATGTCATGGATGGGATATAGTGAGCAGATTCGTAAACGAAATCTGATGATGAATGAAGCGGCTCATTCCATTTATGAGATCTTATCAAAAGATGGTTTTAGGTGTTTCGTGCTTAAAGGACAAGGGAATACGTTGATGTATCCTAACCCTTATTCTCGTACGCCTGGTGATATTGATCTGTTGCTTTGTGCAGATAGGAATACTATAGATGTTTATTTAGAGTCTCATTTTAAGATTGAGTCAAAGAATTTGCAACATGCAGAGTTCGAATATCATGGAGCTTGTGTGGAAGCGCATTATTTCCCTGCATATATGAATAATGTGTTTTACAATAGAAGATTGCAGCGATGGTTCAAAAAGAATAATGATTTGCAATGTTCTAATATTGTGGATTTACCTAATGGGGCTGGAAATATAGCTATTCCGACTTCTTCGTATAATCTGATATTCCAACTGTGTCATTTGTATGAGCATTTCTTTGATGAAGGAATTGGAATGAGGCAAATCATAGATTACTACTATGTAGTGATTAGTGATTACTTATTAGTGATTAATGATGAGTCATTAGGGATTAGGGATACTTTGCAGAAGGAATTGAAGCATCTGGGATTGTGGAAGTTTGCAGGGGCGGTGATGTATGTGCTGCATGAGGCATTGGGACTATCAGAGGAGAAGATGATAGCTCCGATGGATGAAAAGCGAGGAAAGTTGTTGTTAGCAGAGATTCTGAATGGTGGTAACTTCGGAAAGCATTTCACCAAGTATGGGAATTTTACACAGCAAGGAATGGCAAAGAAATACTTCCTGAAGATATGGAGAAATATGCACTTCGTGAGATATTATCCTGCTGAGGCTTTGAGTGAGCCAATCTCCAGGACATGGCACTTCTTTTGGAGGAAAATACATTAAAAGGTTATGCGGGCTGGGACCGCCTTGATAAAGATGGGGATAGTCTGGGAAACAAAAAGCCCAACCGGGTGATTCACATCAGCGGGTTGGGCAAATAAAAAGGAGAAATATTAAAGAAAAGAGATGAGATGAAGAATGATTGCTAGAGATGGAAGTTAATTTCCTTCAGCCACTTCTTGACATCGAGGCAGGGACACTCCTTGCGGACGCCGGGGAGATCTCGATGGCCTAGGATGTCGGCATCGGGATAGTCTATGGCTAGACTGTAGAGGAGTGCCTCTAGGGACTCCTTTTGGGCTGGAGTGAGCGTGTTGGCGGGACGGCCGTTCTTGTCGAGACCGCCTTCGTAACAGATGCCTATTGAGTGGGCGTTGTAGTGGCGGGCATGTGCGCCGACTTCACTCTCGGGACGACCGGGGTAGATTACTCCATCTTTCGTAATGTAGTAGTGGTAACCGATGGTGGTGAAAATTATCTTGTTACTAAATTCTACTAATTTGCTTAAAGTTGGGTGCAGCTCTGTACACAGAATGCACTGATGGCGGCGGTGAGGACGGTGATGATGAAATTAATGACGGATTTCCAGTTTATTTTCATATTCTTCTTTTGATTTTAATGTTTAACAATATACTGATAAATCTGAAGAAAGGACAGGATGAGCAAGTACCCGTTCATGACGGTGTTTCATTCCTGTTTGCTGATGTCAGCCATGGGTGTCATCGGAATACTCCGGACTGCATCCTGCCCTGTCTTCAGATGCTATCAAATGCTTACAGAACCGTTATCGCCAGTTCCGGAATCTGTTCCAGAATCTGTTCCTGCATCGGTTCCGGTATCACCACCGCTTGGAGTATCACCACCGCTTGGGGTTGTACCTCCACCGCTTGGAGTGGTGTTACCACCACCAGGAGTGGTATCTCCAGGCGTACCATCATCGGATGGATTCTTGGAGCTGCTGCTCTTTACGGCATCCACACGCTTGATGGTGGTGTCGAGGT
>ERZ1026886.605-NODE-605-length-18176-cov-4.237956_pt1 | contig 18176 bp, 13 predicted proteins | sample MGYA00380173_ERZ1026886 | MGnify/ENA primary metagenome ERZ1026886 (study PRJEB33269, sample SAMEA4719809) | human gut metagenome | biome: human-associated habitat; feature: organic feature; material: feces | place: Cameroon | collected 2013-10 ... | reverse complement strand
TACGAACGCGGACCTACGAGTTTTGCAACTACGTATGCACCCACTACCAATACAACAGCCGTCAAGATGACTGTGATAAATAAAATAGAAAAGTTCATAAAATATTAAAACAATAATTTTTTGTCTTCGCGTAGAATATTCTTTAAATATGTGAATTGCAATTTTCAGTTTGCAAAGTTAGCAATAATTATTGGAACGATGTGAAAAATAAAGGAAAAAATGATTAATTTTGCAGTCACAGACAAGCGTCAATGGCTTGTTTTTTAAAAAAGCGATGAAGATGAAGCAAGAAGAAGCAATTATAAGATTAAGACACAAAGGTGTTGGAGCAACAGCAAACCGAATTCTTGTGCTGAAAAAGCTCGAAGAAGAACAGCGCCCCATGAGCCTTTCCTCTTTAGAGGCGGCAATGCCGAACATGGACAAGTCGAGCATTTTTCGTGTACTCACGCTCTTCCTCGAACACGATGTTGTTCATGCGTTTGAAGATGGCCGTGGCCTCCTCAACTATGAGCTTTGTGCCAACGATGGTGCCTGCCACCATAACGACGGGCACATTCATTTTTATTGTGAGACATGCCACCAGTCGTTCTGTCTTGACGACATCCATGTACCTCAATTCTCTCTACCCTCTGGCTTCGTTGCCCGCTCCATGTCTTTCGTAATCAAAGGACAATGTGAGAAATGTAGCAAGAAGAGAAAAGGATAACTAAGAAATGTCCCTATCAACAACTGCTTGACAACACCTCAAACAACATTTCGAACGACAACACCTCAAACAACAATATCTCTATAAAAACAGTTTTTACAAGATTATTATTATGAAGAAAACAATACCGGTCATAGGCATGGCTTGCTCAGCCTGTTCGGCTCATGTAGAGCGAAAGCTCAATTCGTTAAAAGGCGTAAATGAAGCCAACGTGTCTTTGGCCACACGCACAGCATTAGTAGACTACGACCCAAAGGAGATATCCCTTGAGGACATGAAACGCGAGATAAGCAAGGCAGGTTATGACCTTGTCATTGAAACAGGACGAAGCGCCGATGAGATCAACCGCCGTGAGTTTTCCATCCTCAGACGCAAGACCGTTATATCATGGATTTTCTCTATATTGGTCATGTCTATAAGCATGGGGTGGATAGATCTAACAAGCAGCAACATAGCCTTCACCAACCAGATTTGTCTTATCATAGCTTTTATAAACATCTATTGGTGCGGTCGACAATTCTATGTGTCGGCATGGCGACAGTTGCTCCACGGTTCTGCCAACATGGACACACTTGTTGCTTTTAGCACCATCATAGCTTTTCTCTTCAGCACATTCAACACCTTTTGGGGCGACAAGACGTGGGGAGCCCGCGGCATAGAGTGGCACACTTATTTTGACGCCTCCGTCATGATTATAACCTTCGTTCTCACAGGTCGTTGTCTTGAGGAACGCGCCAAGGACGGCACAGCGAGCAGCATACGTCAGCTCATGGGTTTACGACCTAAAACCGCACGTCTTGTCAACGGCACATCAACGGAAGAGGTGCCGTTGTCCACAATCTCTAAAGGCGACATTATAGAGGTGAGAGCTGGCGAGAAAATTCCTGTCGACGGCATCGTGACCAAGGCAGAGAGTTTCATGACCTCAGATGCAGCTTATGTGGACGAGTCGATGATTAGCGGCGAGCCCACACCTGCCGAGAAGCGTGCAGGCTCCAAGGTGCTTGCAGGCACCATTCCCAGTCAAGGCAAATTGTGCATGCGAGCTCAGCAGATTGGCGAAGACACGGCCTTGGCAACTATCATACGCATGGTGCAAGAAGCTCAGGGCAGTAAGGCCCCCGTTCAACGTATCGTCGACAAAGCTGCCATGGTGTTTGTGCCTGTCGTGGCAACCATAGCTCTCATTACGTTCCTCGCTTGGTGGGCCATTGGTGGCAACGCCGCCCTACCCCACGCCATCTTGTCTGCCGTTTCGGTTCTTGTTGTAGCCTGTCCCTGTGCCATGGGTCTTGCCACACCAACAGCCTTGATGGTGGGCATGGGCAAAGCTGCCCAGAAACAAATTCTTATCAAGGACGCTTCTGCCCTTGAGAACATGCGTAAGGTCAACGCCCTGGTCATAGACAAAACTGGCACGCTGACCATCCCCAACCCCAACATCGATTTTACCAAGGCAGACAATATACCGTTTGAGGAGCGTGAGCAACTTAAGCCCAATGCAGCCAAAGCCATGGCGCGTCTTAAGGAAGAAGGAATAGATGTGTTCATGATGAGCGGCGACAAGGAAGCCGCAGCGCACTATTGGGCAGAGAAAGCAGGAATAGAACATTACAGAAGCGAGGTACGGCCCGACGACAAGCAAAAGCTTGTTAGTCAGCTACAACAAGAAGGTAAGATTGTGGCAATGGTTGGAGACGGCATAAACGACACCCAGGCGCTTGCCACAGCCGATGTGGGCATAGCGATTGGTCGAGGCACAGACGTGGCTATGGACGTGGCACAGGTTACGCTCATGGGAAACGACCTTATGGCTCTTCCCGAAGCTGTAAACATGAGCAGACGCACGGTTCGTATGATTTGGCAGAACCTCTTCTGGGCGTTTATCTACAACCTCGTGTGCATTCCGTTAGCAGCTGGAGCGCTCTATCTCTTTGACATTAATTTCCAAATTACGCCCATGTGGGCAAGCGCGTTAATGGCTTTCTCGAGCGTGAGCGTGGTACTCAATTCGTTGCGACTGAAATGGTTATAATGCTGCGGATGGTTTGTTAAACGAAACAAACTTTCGCTAGTATAGAAATTATTGGAAGTTAAAAGGAAGTTAACTCGCTTCGCGAATGAAGTTCATGGACGAAACTTGAGTAAAATTATTATTGCGCTTCGCGCTTTTAAAAACATTAATTTCCATCAATTGAACATTAATGAGACATCATTTTTTCCGCGCGAAGCGCGTATTAATTACAATTAATGGGCCATTAATGGAAATTAATGTTTAAAAAACAACGAGCGCGAAGCGCGATGTAAACCTTACTCAGCAGGCTGATGCTGCGGACGAAGCAGATCGTTAACGGTCTTCACGGGGTTGAATGTTTCAATGGGAACCTCTACAAACACGGTACTCCAATCGCTCATCGCTCCGTTCCAAAGACCGGGAAGTTCAAGAGCCTTCAGTTCACGGCCGTTCTTGCTCTTCGAGCTGATGAAGCCTGTCGACTTGTCCACAAAAGCAGGCAGGTCAAACTGCTCACCCTTATAGTTGCGTGTGCCGCAAACAAGGTCAACGGGATTAAAGTGGGTTCCGTTCTTGAACATTGCAACATACTCCTCGTTAGTCGTATCTATCTGGCTCGACTCCAGAATCTGCAACGAAACGGTTCCGTCGGCGTTGTAGCAGAGGAACGGGCCACCACCAGGCTCACCAACGTTCTTAACCACGCCACACACGCGCATCGGGCGGTTAAGCTTCTTCTTAAGATAAATCACGAGGTCTGCATCCTCAAGTTCCTTAATGTCAGCCTTGCGGCAGCAGAGGTCGCGTTGCACGAAACGAATGATCTCTTCAAGATCCTCATGTGTATACTCGCCACTCTCAAGCTTCTCAAGATACGCAAAAGCCTGCTTCTGCAAATGAACCAATATACCGGCCAGCAGTTTCTTGTTGTCGGTAGTTACGGGTTTCAGACGGTCTGGCACCACGTTGTCGATATTCTTTATGAACACCACGTCGGCCTTGATGTCGTTAAGGTTCTCGATGAGCGCACCATGACCGCCCGGACGGAACAGCAGCGACCCATCCTCGTTGCGGAACGGCGTGTTGTCTGTATTGGCAGCTATTGTGTCAGTACTGGGCTTCTGTTCCGAGAAGCTAACATTATATTTCACGCCAAACATTTTCTCATACAACGGCAATTTCTCCTCAACCGTCTTCTCGAAAAACTCAAGATGTTCATGAGACACGGTAAAATGTACGTTTGCCTTGCCGTCCGACTGTGCATAGAGAGCAGCCTCCACCAGATGCTCCTCAACGGGTGTGCGCATGCCTTCCTCATATTCGTGGAAGAGCAACAGACCCTTTGGCAGCTGACCATAGTTAAGCCCCTTTGGCAACAGCAGGTTTGCCACAACATCCTTATAACGTCCTGCCTCGATGAGCTTACAAACGCTCATACCCTCGTTGGCCTTGCATTTCTCGCATAGAGCCTTACGGAAGGCAAAATGTTTGATGTCGTCGAAGAATTTCTTCTCAAAATCGGTTGTCGGCACGTCATAGGGTGCGTCAAGGAACGCAAAAAGGTTCTTGAACATGCGGCTGGCGGCTCCGCTGGCAGGCACAAACTTAACGACCTCATGGCCATCGGCAAGATACTGTCCCCACTCCTCAGCATAAGCCTTGCTCTCCTCCTCCGTGGGTTTCATAATGCCTTTACCCACAGCGGCAGCAGCCTCTATTCGAAGGAACGGGAAACCGTTCTTTATCTGCTCCAACTGACGCTCCACTTGCTCTTTCGAGATACCACGCTGTGATATCTGCTTCAAATCCTGTTCTGATAGCATATTTTCTTTAGATTGAATGATGTTTATTTAATAGAATTGTTGTTCTTAATAGACGTTATGGTAAAGGCAAAGATACAAATATATTCTGACACGCAATCACAGTTTAACTATTTTAACGTTGAACAATTTGCATCTTTAACGTTGAACAAAATTTGCCTTGCCTCTACCCAACCGCGAACCGCGCAATCATTCTTTTATCTTGAACCTGTTTTTGCGTTGTGCCTTACGCGGCTCATAGTTACCGCCACCCATATTAAAATGTGTGCCAATGCCTCCTCCGCCTTTGACCTTGCCACAGTATTGCTCCCAACGTGAACGTATGCGTGCCACATAATCGACCGTCTCCGTTCCACGCATGTAGCCATACTTAACCACAGGATCGTTATAATAAGCAGGCTGCGTAAGCTTCAACACATAGTCGGCCACGTCAGCCCATCTGTAAGGGTTACGTCCATTCTTTCGCGCCAGGGCCATAGCGTCACGCACATGAAAGTGGCCGCCATTATAGCTTGCCAACACAAAGTTTATGCGCTCATCATAGCTGCGCACATCGCTAAACAGCCCGTTCAGCTTCACGATGTAACGTGCCGCCGCCGCAATATTGGCCTCGGGATTATACATCTCGCCCTCTGACAGACCCAAGCTGGCGGCGGTAGAAGGCATAATCTGCATCAGTCCGCGTGCTCCAGCCCACGAGTAGGCTTTCGGGTCGAAGGTCGACTCCTGATAACATTGCGCAGCCATCAGTCGCCAGTCCCATCGACAAGCGGCAGCATACATCTTAAAATAATGGTCATAAGATGAGATCTCGCCCTTCGCGGCGTTCAGCATAGGAGCATAAACATGTCTGCGCACATTGGCTGTAGAGAAAGCGTAGCGTTCCTCCTTTTTCACTTGAGCCAAGAGCGCGGGCCTGTACCATCCTCTCAACGAGTCGGCAAGCTGCTTGCTGTCGCGTCTCACCACCCACGACGTGCTGTCGGTCGAGGCTCCACATGCAAGCAACCCTTTCGTTTGCTTGCGCGCGAGCTGCCACACTATGATGTCGCCATCGCCGTTCTGCAGTTTCTTTATCATGTCTGCCGTGTCCTTGCACACCTCCACGCGCACGCTCACACCTATTTTTTGTGCGAACCGTTCACACAAAAGATATTGTGTTCCCATCGCTCTACCATGATAGTCGAAATAGCTGTCAGGCCCCGACATCGTGAGCATGATTATCTCTCCTGCATCGAGGATGTCGTTATACGAAAAGTTTTGCGCCACAACCGCCGTGTCGCCTTCTTCATCGCCGATGGTTTCTCCCCACGGCGTGGTCACAGCTTGTTGCTTGCGCGCACAGGCCGTAACAAATAATAATGCGGATAATATGAGTAAATTTCTTAAATACATAAGTTCAAGACACAAAATTACGACATTTTTTTGGAAATATCATCAAAAATAATTACTTTTGCTACGATTTTACACAAAAAAGAGAGATTATGTTACGGATAGCAGTACAATCGAAAGGCCGACTCTTTGAAGATTCGATGAATCTTTTAGCCGAAGCCGACATCAAAGTGAGCACCAGCAAGCGCACATTGCTCGTGCAGTCAAGCAATTTCCCCCTTGAAGTGTTGTATCTTCGCGATGACGATATTCCGCAGAGCGTAGCCACAGGCGTAGCCGACCTTGGCATCGTGGGTGAAAACGAGTTTATGGAACGTGGCGAGGACGCCGAGATCATCTGGCGCCTTGGCTTCAGCAAGTGTCGTCTGTCACTTGCCATTCCCAAGGAGACCGATTATCCAGGTCTTGAATGGTTCAACGGACGCCGCATCGCCACATCTTATCCTGGCATCTTACGCCATTTTCTTGAGCAGCACAACATAAAAGCCGACATCCACGTCATCACGGGAAGCGTTGAGATCAGCCCGGGCATAGGTTTGGCAGACGGCATCTTCGACATTGTAAGTTCAGGCAGCACTCTCATAAGCAACAACTTGCGCGAGGTTGAGGTTGTCATGAAGAGCGAGGCTTTGCTCATAGCCAACCGCAACCTGAGCGATGAGAAGCGCAAGGTGCTCGACGAGATGCTGTTCCGTTTTGAGGCTGTTCAGTCGGCCACAGACAAGAAATATGTCATGATGAACGCCCCCAAGGCACAGATTGACAACATCATAGAGGTGCTTCCTGGCATCAAGAGTCCTACCATCATTCCATTGGCCGACAAAGACTGGTGTTCTATCCATACCGTGCTTGACGAGAAGCGCTTCTGGGAGATAATAGGCAAGCTGAAGGAGCTGGGGGCACAGGGCATTCTCGTGACACCCATTGAGAAAATGATTCTATAAGCCGCCGCTTCTCTTCTTGTCAGACGAAGACAAAAGGGAGAGAAGAAGCCCCTACAAAAGAGAAAACCGTCAAGATAAAGGGAACCTCCAAGGGAGAAACCTCTCCCAAAGAGGTAAGCGTTGTCGCGCTTGCTTGAGATTCGCAGCCTTATAGAGAAGGAAACTGCTTGTATCTCTTTTATCAAGCATTTGCGAAAACTCAGTTTAGAAATTAATTTAAGTCGTAAACAAAGTCGTAAAAAGGAATATGAACATTATAAAATATCCAGCCCGTGCCGACTGGAAAACCATAACTGTGCGTCCGCACATCGACATGTCAAAGCTCAACGCCACGGTGAGCGAGGTGCTCAACGACATACGGGCAAACGGCGACGAAGCCGTTAAACGCTACGAACAGAAGTTTGACCATGTAGAGCTACACGATCTACAGGTTAGCGAGAGCGAACTGCATGAGGCTCAACACCTTGTAAGCGACGATTTAAGACAAGCTTTAATGCTTGCCCACGACAACATACGCAAGTTTCATGAAGCACAAGCCTTTCGGCCCATCCGTGTTCAGACGGCGCCGGGCGTAGAGTGTTGGCAGAAGAGCGTGGCCATAGAGAAGGTTGGTCTCTACATCCCCGGAGGCACAGCCCCCCTCTTTTCTACCGTTCTTATGCTCGCCACGCCAGCCAAGATTGCGGGATGCAAGGAGATTGTGCTCTGCACCCCACCCGACAGCACAGGACACGTCAACCCCGCTATCCTCGTGGCAGCCCACACAGCAGGCGTAAGCCGCATCTACAAGATTGGTGGCGTGCAAGCCATCGGAGCTATGGCCTACGGCACAGAGAGCGTGCCCAAGGTGAGCAAGATCTTCGGTCCCGGTAACCAGTATGTCATGGCTGCCAAGCAGCATGTGAGTCTCGGCAACGTGGCCATAGACATGCCTGCCGGACCGTCTGAGGTGTGCGTCATAGCCGACGACACAAGCAACCCCCGCTACGTTGCCGCCGACCTTCTGTCTCAAGCCGAGCATGGGGTCGACTCGCAGGTGCTCCTCATCTCCACATCTGAACCCATGCTCTACGCCGTGCAGAAAGAGGTCGAGACGCAGCTTCAGGCGCTTCCACGCAAAGAGATTGCAGCCAAAACCTTGGAAAACAGCAAGCTTGTGCTCGTCCGCGATGCCGATGAAGCCATGGATCTTAGCAACGCCTATGCCCCAGAACATCTCATCATAGCTACAGACCATTATGAAGCTCTTGAGTCAAAGGTTGTGAATGCGGGTAGCGTGTTCCTCGGCAAGTATGCCTGTGAGAGTGCGGGCGACTATGCCAGCGGCACCAACCACACGCTTCCAACACACGGCTATGCCGATGCCTACAGCGGCGTAAACCTCGACAGCTTCATGCGCAAGATAACGTTCCAGCATCTTGACGAGCAGGGCATTCGCTCCATTGGCCATGCCGTGGAGGTGATGGCTGAGAACGAGCAACTCTTCGCCCACAAGAACGCCATGACCTTGCGTTGCAACGATGTTGCCAACAACCAATAGACACATCCCTCATTCACCAACCCTTTATTTTTTATATGAAACCATTAACAGAACTTCTGCGCCCCAACATCCGTCACTTAGAGCCTTACAGCTGTGCCCGTAACGACTATAGCGGACGCGCTGCGCATGTGTTTCTCGATGCAAACGAAAACCCCTACAACGCCCCGCTAAACCGCTATCCCGACCCCCTGCAGGTTGACCTGAAGAAGGTCATAGCACGCATTAAAGGCGTGAAAGAAGAGCAGATTTGCCTCGGCAACGGCAGCGACGAGACCATAGACCTTGCCTATCGTTGCTTCTGCCAGCCTGGCATCGACAACGTGGTGGCCATAGAACCCACATATGGCATGTATAAGGTGTGTGCTGCCATCAACGACATCGAGTATCGTCCTGTTACGCTCAACAACCGTTTCGACATCGAAGCCGACCGCATTTTGGAGACGTGCGACGAGCACACCAAGCTCATCTGGATCTGCACGCCCAACAACCCCACGGGAAACGACCTGAACCATGATGAGATTGAAAAAATATTGGACACATTCCAAGGCATAGTGGTGGTTGACGAGGCTTACTCCGACTTCACTCATCGTCGCGCCTTCCGCTACGAGCTTTCTGACCATCCCAACATGATCGTGCTCAACACCATGAGCAAGGCGTGGGCGCTGGCTGGCGTGCGCCTCGGAATGGCGTTTGCAAGCAAGGAGATCATCGATGTGTTCAACAAGGTAAAATATCCTTACAACATCAACATCCTAACGCAGAAAGAAGCGTTCAAAGCTTTCGAAAATGCCATGGAGGTAAGCAAATGGGTGAGCACCATCATCCTTGAGCGCAACCGCATGATGGAGGCGTTCAAGATGCTGCCGTCGTGCAAGCAGGTCTTCCATTCTGACGCCAACTTCTTCCTTGCCCGTATGACCGATGCCGACCGCATTTACCGCTACCTCGTGAACGAGGGCATAATTGTGAGAAACAGGTCTAAGGTGACGCTCTGCCGCGACTGCCTGCGCATAACGGTAGGAGCAAAATCGGAAAACAACGAGCTGCTCTCGGCCCTGCGTGTGCTCGAATAGGCACCCGCAAAGCGCAAGCGAGAGGGCTTACCAAACTTATTTACAACATCTAAAGCAATACTTTCACGGTTAAAGTATTGCTTTAAGCATTTAATGTAAACAACCTATTTTTCAAAATGATTTCAGACAACAAGACAGCCCAAACCACCCAGCAAAGACCGACCCAAGCACCAGAAAGCAAAACAACAGACCTTTCAACCATAGCAACCCTCATAAGCAAAGAGCTTCAGCTCCCCCTGCGAGGCGTGGAGAACACCCTCACGTTGCTCTCTGAAGGCTGTACCGTGCCCTTCATAGCACGCTACCGAAAGGAGCGCACGGGGGCTCTCGACGAGGTGAGCATCATAAATATCAAAGATCTCAACGACAAGCTTACAGACATAAACAAACGCCGCGCAACCATTCTCTCAACAATCGAAGCTCAAGGCAAGCTAACACCCGAGCTCGAAGCAAAGATTGTCAGTTGTTGGGACGCTGCCACACTCGAAGACCTATACCTGCCCTACAAGCCCAAGAAGCGCACAAGGGCGCAAATGGCACGCGAGCACGGCCTGGAGCCTCTTGCCCAAGCCATCATGCTGGGCGCGTGCCGCGACCCCTACTCCTACGCACGCCAGTTCTGCAACAAAGACGTGACTACGGCAGACGACGCCATAAAGGGAGCACAGGACATCATGGCCGAAGACATTGCCAACAACGAGGAGTCGCGCAAGACCGTAAGAGCCGAGTTCAGACGCACGGCCATGATCACCTCGAAGGTGGTAAAGAGCAAGAAGGACGAGGAAGAGAGTGCAAAATATGCCGACTATTTCGAGTTTTCAGAGCCTCTAAAGCGCTGTCCCTCGCATCGTGTCATGGCCATGCTTCGGGCCGAGAAAGAGGGCGTGGTGAAGATAAATATCGCGACCGACGGCAACGCTGTGGAACGTATATCAAGATACTACTCAAAAGGTTATACCGACTGCTCTAAACTAACGCGCGAAGCTTCTGAAGACGCCTACAAGCGCCTCATACGCCCATCCATAGAGAACGAGTTTGTGAAGGAGGGCCGCGAGAGAGCCGAGGACGAAGCCATAAACGTGTTCAGCACCAACCTGCGACAGCTCCTCCTCTCGGCACCCTTGGGACAGAAGGCCGTCATGGGCATAGACCCTGGCTTCAGGACAGGCTGCAAGGTGGCGTGCATAAATGCCGAAGGTGCATACCTCCATTACGAGGCAATCTTCCCGTTCAGAGAGGCCAACCGCGCCGCCGAACAGCTGAAAAGGATGGCTGACCGCTTCCGCCCGCAAGCCATAGCCATAGGCAACGGAACGGCAAGCCGCGAGACAGAGGCGTTTGTGAGGGGCATCAGTTTCGGGCGCGACATCGACATCTTCGTGGTGAGCGAGGACGGAGCATCGGTCTACTCGGCTTCCGACGTGGCACGAAAAGAGTTTCCTGACCTCGACATCACGGTAAGAGGAGCCATAAGCATTGCCCGCCGACTGATGGATCCGCTCGCAGAACTGGTAAAGATAGACCCCAAGAGCATAGGCGTGGGACAGTATCAGCACGACGTTGACCAGACAAAGCTCCGCACACGCCTGGAGCAGACCGTCGAGAGCTGCGTCAACACCGTGGGCGTGAACCTCAACACGGCAAGCGCCATGCTGCTGAGCTACGTCAGCGGCATCGGACCGGCTTTGGCAGCCAACATCATCGACTACCGCAACGAGCACGGAGCGTTCAAGTCGAGAGCCGAACTGAAGAAGGTGAAGCGTCTTGGTGACAACGCCTTCACCCAATGTGCGGGCTTTCTGCGCATTCCCGGAGCCGCCAACCCGCTCGACAACACGGCCGTGCACCCCGAGCGCTACCCCATCGTCAAGCAGATGGCTGCCGACCTCCATTGCTCTGTAGCGCAGCTCATTGCCGACAAGGACAAGCAGAAGACTATCGACATAAAGCGTTACGCCACAGCCGAGGTGGGAGCGCCAACCCTGCTCGACATCATGCAGGAGCTCAACAAACCCGGACGCGACCCGCGAGAAAAACTTGAGGCGTTCCGTTTCGACGAGCGCGTGTCTACTGTCGACGACCTTGCCGAGGGAATGGTCCTGCCTGGCATCGTAACCAACATAACCAACTTTGGTGCCTTCGTCAACATTGGCGTCCACCAAGACGGCCTTGTGCACGTCTCGCAGCTCAGCAAGCGCTTCGTGGCCTCGCCTCTCGACGCCGTGAAGCTCCATCAGCAGGTCATGGTCAAGGTAACGGGCGTGGACCGCAAGCGCAACCGCATCTCGCTTTCCATGATTGTCGACTGACGCTTCCACACGATGTAAACAACAACTATAACGAACATTGCGAAAAAATTTTGCATAATTCGGATAAAAGCTATAACTTTGCATAGGAAAACGTAAGTTTTGTTTAGACTGCAATTTAAACCGCAATTCAAGCTGCAAATCAAGCCGCAATTCAAGCGTAAATTAAGCTGCAATTTAAACCGCAAAAAAGACAATAAAATTAGCGTCAGGATATAAAAACTATGAAACAAACCAAGATTGTTGCTTCAATTAGCGATAGAAAATGTGATAAAGAGTTCATCCGCAAGCTGTTCTTTGCCGGAGTGAACGTGGTGCGCATGAACACAGCCCACGCCACACCCGACGGCATAAAGAACATCATAAAGAACGTGCGTGAGGTGTCGCCACACCTCGCCCTCATGATCGACACCAAGGGTCCCGAGGTGCGTACAACAGGCGTGGAAGAACCCATCGAATATAAGGCAGGCGACACCGTGCGCATTTTCGGCCGTCCCGAGATCGACTCTACCCACGACATTCTGAACGTGTCGTACCCCGACTTTGCCAAGGACGTGAAGGTGGGCGACGACATCCTGTTCGACGACGGCGAAATCGACATGAAGGTAACAGGCTGCGACGGCCCGATGGTCATAGCCGAGGTGCAGAACGACGGCGTGCTCGGCGCCCACAAGAGCGTGAACGTGCCGGGTGAGCACATTGACCTGCCAGCCATCACGAAGAAAGACCACGACAACATTCTGCTTGCCATAGAGCAAGACATCGACTTCATTGCCCACTCGTTCGTGCGCTCTGCCGCCGACGTAAAGGCCGTGCAAGACATCCTTGACGAGCACCATAGCGACATCAAGATCATCTCAAAGATCGAGAACCAGGAGGGCGTCGACAACATTGACGAGATCATAGACGCCTCTTACGGCATCATGATCGCCCGTGGCGACCTCGGCATAGAGGTACCCATAGAGCAGATTCCCGGCATCCAGCGCCAGATCATACGCAAGTGTGTCATGAAGCACAAGCCCGTGATCGTGGCAACGCAGATGCTCCACACCATGATCAAGAACCCGCGCCCCACACGCGCCGAAGTTACCGACATCGCCAACGCCATCTACTCTTATACCGACGCCCTCATGCTCAGCGGCGAGACAGCATCGGGCAAATATCCGCTCGAAGCCGTGCAGACCATGGCAGCCATAGCCGAGCAGGCAGAGAAAGACCGTGCCAAGCTGTTCAACATGGACATACCCATGAACGAGCGCTGCACACAGAAAGAGTTTCTTGCCCACGCAGCCATCGAGGCCACACGCAAGCTCGGCGTGGCAGGCATCATTACCGACAGCGAGACGGGCGAGACAGCACGCAACCTCGCATCGTTCAGAGGCCCCAGCCCTGTGCTCGCCATCTGCTACCGTGAGAAGACCCAACGCTGGCTCAACCTCAGCTTCGGCGTCATACCCATCTACCAGAAGGAACACACCACAGCCGAGCACATGTTCATGGCAGCCCTCCGCATGCTGCACATGAAGCGCTACATCAAGCTCGACGACAAGATTGCCTACCTCAGCGGCAGCTTCGGCGAGAGCGGCGGCACGACCTTCCTTGAGATCAACAAGGTGAAACAGGTGTTCGACCGTTCATACGAGTTCCATCTGCCGCAGCATGTTGACAGAACAAAGAAATAAGAACAGTTTTTAATTTATCTCAAGTTTTCGCATGTCTTTCACTTGCGGAAACTTGAGCATATTTTTTTCGAACGTCAAAGAAACATTACGAGACATGAGACAGCAGAAAATTTATGAGGCCGACGACAAGATGATAACCCTCATCAAGGACAACTATAACGTGTTGCAGAGCCTGGGATGCTTCGGCATAAGCCTCGGCTTCGGCGACAAGACCGTCAGCCAGGTGTGCGAAGAGCAGCAGGTCGACACCACCACCTTCCTTGCCGTGGTCAACTACACCATAAACGGCGAGCGGCCCGACATATCGTCCCTGAACCTCTCCCTGCCAACCCTGCTGCGCTATCTCAAGGCAAGCCACGACTATTATACCGGCTTTCAGCTGCCCTTCATACGCAAAGAGCTCAACGACGCCATAGACCCCACCAACAACCTCGGAAAGCTCATCATGAAGCTCTACGACCAATACTCCCACTCCATAACCTCACACATGAAGTATGAGGAGAAAAACGTCTTCCCCTATGTGGAGCAGCTCATGAACGGCACACCTGACCCTGCCTACGACATCGACACCTACTCGAAGCACCACGGCCAGGAAACCGACAAGCTCTACGAGCTCAAGAGCATCATCATCAAGTATCTTCCTTCCGACGGTCTGCACAACAACAAGCTCTCAGCCACGCTCTACGACATCTACAACAACGAAGACTGGCTCCGTCTACACGCCGAGGTAGAAGAATATTTCTTCATACCCGCCATACGGCAGATAGAAGAAAAAAACAGGAAAGGCGGCATAGGCATGAAGATATCAGGCATGTTGCAGAAGTCGGCCGAAGGCAGCGAGCTCCTTGGCGAACGCGAGAAAGAGGTCATCGTGGCGCTCGTGCAGGGAATGTCAAACAAGCAGATTGCCGACCACCTCTGCATATCGACCAACACGGTCATAACCCACCGCCGCAACATAGCCCGCAAGCTGCAGATCCACAGCGCGGCAGGCCTCACCATCTACGCCATCGTGAACAATCTGGTTGACATCTCGATGGTAAAGCTTTAAGAAACTCTCACCCAATACTCTCCACGTTTTGCAACCCACAGGAAAACAGCCGTTAATGAAAGTGGCCATCATTGATGGCAACATTCTTGCCGCCATAGGTCTCAAGCAGATTCTGTCGACGGTCATGCCCATGATGCACATCGACACCTTCGGCACCATGGCAGAGCTTCATGCCAACGCCCCCGATACCTATTTCCATTTCTTCGCCAACACCACCATCGTGCTCCAAGACATGGCGTTCTTCTCAAGACATCGCCACAAGACCATCGTGCTCACCACCTCCACCTCCGATGCTACCCAATTGACTGGCTTCCACAGCCTCTGCACCAGCCAGAGCGAGGACAAGTTTATAAAAGACCTTCTCGTCCTTGAACAGCACGCCCACGGCCACGGCCGCAACCTGCCGCCGCAAAGCCTGCAGCCGTCAGTCTCCGACAGCCCCACACTTCTAAGCTCACGCGAGATAGAGGTACTCTCCCACATAGCCTACGGCAAGACCAACAAGGAGATAGCCAACACCCTCTGTATCAGCCTTTCCACGGTTGTGTCTCACCGTAAGCACATCATGGACAAGCTCAACATCCACAACCTCTCAGCCCTCACCATCTACGCCGTGATGCACGGCTATGTGGATGTGAATATGATTTAAGAATATCTTTATGACCAATAACTGAAATAGTTCGTATGTATAAAAAGCGTTAACATGTTTACAATAACCGTTTTGTATAAAAAATATCTTGATTCTTCAACAGAAAGCAAATATAGCCGGCTACCCCCATTTGAGCTGTGAGAACAGCTTTTTGCCCCTCAGATAATAGCAGGCAAGAAGGCTACCAGGATAAATTTCTGCTATGCGGTCAACCTTCCGCGAGTTCTGAATGAGCAGTCGGTCTTGACGGAAAAGAGGCTTCCACTTGGCAAAATCGCGGCGAGCCTTTATCACCGCCTTCATTTCCCCCGGCTTTCCCGTAAGAAGCATCTGAAGAGCAGCCACATAATCGAGCACACGCCTTACACGCATGACCTTTTTCAGCTCCTGCTCAGACAGGTTTTTATAGAGCATGGTGAGGTTGTTGCGGAAGTTGAGATAGGTCTTCATGGGGTTGCTCTTTGGCAACGTGCCGCCGCCCACATGCCACACGGTGCTCTCAGGCACACAGGCTATGCGCCGCCCGGCAAGCCTAAGGCGCCAGCACAGGTCAATCTCCTCGTTGTGAGCGAAGAACCGCGCATCGAGACCGCCAGCACGCCAGTAGTCATCGCTGCGTATCACCAGACAGGCACCCGTGGCCCACAACACATCGGTTATGGTGTCATACTGACCCTCGTCTTTCTCAACCGTTGAGAACAGCCGTCCGCGGCAGAACGGATAGCCGTAACGGTCTAAGAAGCCGCCTGAGGCACCGGCATATTCGAAGCTGTCGGGCGCATGATAAGCCCGAAGCTTAGGCTGGCAAGCACAGTAATCGGCATGTTTGTCGAGGAAGGCCACAAGGGGTTGCAGCCATCCCTCTCCCACCTCCACGTCGCTGTTGAGCAGCACATAATATTGTGCTTTAACCTGTTCGAGCGCCTTGTTGTAGCCCTCAGCAAAACCATAGTTGCGGTCGAGCACGATGAGACGTACCTCCGGAAAACTGCTACGCAGCAAGTCGAGCGAGCCGTCCGTAGATGCGTTGTCTGCCACCACCACCTCGGCGTTGGCAGAGCATGCGAGAACCGACGGCAGAAACTTCTTGAGCATGTTGCTGCCGTTCCAATTGAGAATAACGATGGAGGTTTTACTGTCCATATTGTCTGTTCTTATGCTTTTTTCACTTGTTGTTTTTTGCATGCAGCAGTTTTTATTCTACCACGTCCATTGCCACACTGTCATCCACCATGAGCGCATCGTGCTTGGCGTTGAAGCCTGCGAGTCTTACCTTGACGATCATGTTGTCAAGACTCTCGTCGGCCAGACGGGCAGGAAGCTCCACCCGCACATAGTCGGGTGTGAAACCGTGCATGGCTTTTCCCCTCGTCGCCTTTTCGAACAGCACCTCCGTGTCGTGACCAATGTGAGCCTCGTAGAAAGCATGAAGCTTCCGGTCGCTCATGTCGAGCAGAAGCTTGCTGCGGCGCTTCTTCTCCTGCTCGTCAACGGTATAGGGTATGCGCAAGGCCGCCGTGCCCGGTCGCTCGCTGTAGGGGAAGACATGGAGCTGTGTGACGTCGAGCCCGTCAATAAACCTGTAACACTCGTCGAAGAGCTCAGGCTTCTCGCCCCTGCACCCCACCATCACGTCTACCCCGATAAAGGCATTGGGCATCTTCTCCTTTATAAGCTGTATCTTGTGGGCGAAGAGCGCCTTGTCGTAGCGTCTGTGCATGAGGCGCAGCACCTCGTCGGAACCGCTCTGAAGAGGTATGTGGAAATGGGGCATGAAGGCCCGGCTTGAAGCGCAATAGCTTATAACCTCATCGGTCAGGAGCTCAGGCTCCATGCTGCTTATGCGGTAACGCTTCACGCCCTCCACGGCATCGAGCGCCTTGACAAGGTCAAGAAAGCTCTCGCCTGTGGTCTTGCCGAAGTCGCCAATGTTGACACCCGTGAGCACAATCTCCTTGCCACCTTCAGCGGCAGCCTGACGCGCCTGCTCCACAAGTTCACTTATGGGAGCATTGCGCGAGAAGCCACGGGCAAAGGGAATGGTGCAATAGGTGCAGAAATGGTCACAGCCGTCTTGCACCTTCAGGAAGAAGCGTGTGCGGTTGCCCCTGGAGCACGATTTCGCAAACGAGCGAATGTCCTTGGTCTTCACGGAAAAATGGCGATGCAAGCCGTCGCAGCTATCCTTGCCGACAGCCTGTTTCTCCATCCATGCGTCGTTAAGAAACTGTATGAGGTTGGCCTTCTCGTTAGATCCCAGCACAAGGTCAACCCCTTCAATGGCGCTCACCTTTGCGGGCTCAAGCTGGGCGTAACAACCTGTGACGACCATGAGCGCACCAGGGTTTTTGCGCACCATCTTGTGTATGGCCTGACGGCATTTATGGTCTGCCACATCGGTCACGGAGCAGGTGTTTATAAGACATATATCGGCTTTCTCGTCTTCATCTGCCGTGCTGACGCCAAGCTGTTGGAGCATTTGACCAAAGGTTGAGGTTTCGGAGAAGTTGAGCTTGCATCCGAGGGTATAATAACTTGCTTTCTTTCCTTGAAAAACAGAACTGTCTATCATTATTATATATAAATAGGTATAAAAATGTTTACCGCTTGAGACCTCCAACCACACAGATACATCACGTCAACGCAGGTTCTAAGAACTCAAAGCTTGCTACAAAGGTAATAGAAATTGGGCGTACACACAAGAAAAACATGAAAAAACATGCGAAACAGAGGCTCTGATCTCCTTGCCAGCTCGTCAATTGTTCATTTGTCAACGGTTTCACATATTGAAGAAACGATAAACTTGAGTTAATTTATGACAAAGGAGAAAGGGTGTTGTGTGCGTTAACATTTATTATACTTTTGTATGCTATTGATTTTCAATACTTTACAAAAAAGTTACAAAAACACGCAAAAAAAAGTCTTAAAACATTATCGCCGTATTGAAAAAATACTTACCTTTGCAACGTTTTAATAAACAAATGATTGTTTTACAG
>ERZ1026886.595-NODE-595-length-18260-cov-9.066081_pt1 | contig 18260 bp, 15 predicted proteins | sample MGYA00380173_ERZ1026886 | MGnify/ENA primary metagenome ERZ1026886 (study PRJEB33269, sample SAMEA4719809) | human gut metagenome | biome: human-associated habitat; feature: organic feature; material: feces | place: Cameroon | collected 2013-10 ... | reverse complement strand
TTTGATGTTATGAAAAAGGAAATTGACAATGATAAATATTTCTTTAAGGATAGAAGTGAATGTATAGACGTTATTTATTATTTTGATAAGAATGAGAAAAAAATAAATTCAATTGAGTTTATCAGACATGACATCAATATTAGGTTGGTTTTCTTGGAGTCTGATATCAACGAGAATGTCTATAAAGAACTTGTAGTTGACAATGTTTCTACGTCGGAAGAAATGCGCAATGTTTACCCAGAAAGGATATTCAGCGATGATAAACTTGAAGATGAGATTGATACTTTTGAAAACAGAGTTGAAACAACACAAGAATATCTTACGGATGAAGATGATCCAACTGTAAGAGGCGTACTGGCAAGTAGGTTAAGTGTTTATAGGCAGGCACTTCGTCAACTCCTTGCTGAAAAGCAAAGAAGAAGATTATAGTATTATGACTTTAATTTAATAATAAAAAAATGGCAAAACTTAAATACCACAATGGTATTGCTCACCATATTATCGAGGAAGCAAGAAATAGAATATTCAATTCTTTTATGGAGGAAGGATATATAGGTGATTCGGAGTTAATTCCTATAAAATCCATAGAGGATTGTTCCATTGAGATTTGTAGTAGTATTTAATGAAGATGACGGCTTTTTTTATGAAGACAAAGCCTAATGAGGTGAATATATATGCCCCTATCTATTCCTCACTTTTATCAGTGTTAATTGGTATGGCACTTACAAATGAGTGGGCTAAAGGAAACAACGAAATTCCAGAAAACATTTATGATGAAATGATTGAAAAATCATCTATTGATACATTTGACGAATATCTTCTTGAGCAAATTGGTATTGAATACGAATCAGAGGATTATAAAGAACTTCTTTCTTTTATAAATAAAACCTATTGCGATAACTGGATTTTTATAAACGAAGAGGCCAAAAGGCAAGGTATTGGAACTCAAGTTTTATTTGTTGTAGATAGTCTAATAATAATGTTATCAGTAGGAGTACAAATAGAAAAGAAGAGACTTGGGTTGTAATAAATATTCTTTGTAATTTACATGAAAGTTTACGCATAAAAATGAACATATGCCAAAAGAAACAAGGTAGTAGAATACATCATTCATATTTTTATTGAGAACATATAATGTCATAGAAAATGGAAATTTCATAATAAGGTGCTTATGATAACGTTGCTCCACCTCTTCCCCTTCCGAACAGAGAAGTGAAATGCGTTAATGCCAATGGTACAGCAATTGTGGGAGAGTAGGTTGGCGCCAGCCCAGAAGCAAACAGGGATGATAACATGTGATGCATAATCTAATTTAAACAATCATTATGAATAATATGCTTTTTGTTATTTTTAATGGTGGCTTATAGTTGAATCAGTCCGAAACCGAAAGGGCTGATTCCAAGAAGTCATCTCCTTTTGGGGAGTCGTTTTAGACACAACTTGGAAAGCGGTCTGCAGACCTTGTATGGTTACTTGTCTTAATGGGGCTAATTATGTTCTCTAATAAGGACCTCCTGAGCATGAGGGTAAAAGGCTCATTTTAATAAAATTCTTAGAAATGCTAGAACTCGAACTACAACAATGTCTTCAACGTGAGTATCCACAAGAAAATGCTTGCTGCGAATGGAAGGAATATAAGAATTTGAGAAACTCGTTCTGTGGGGACGAGAAGAATGATGTCATTTCCTACGTGTCGGCTATTGCTAACATGGAGGGAGGACATCTTGTGATTGGTGTTAAGGACAAGACACTTGAAATAGTTGGGACTGACATTTCAAGGCTTACCTTTAATGGGCAACCTGCAAATACACAGTCTGCAACTTTCAAACTGGCGGAACAATGCACTTATCTTTCTTCAGAAGGATTAAGCATAGAGGAGTTTGTAACAGAAGATACAGACAAGCGAGTATGGATAATACATATCCCAAAGCACTTGCCTCGCCGTCCTGTCCTTGCCCACAAGAAGGCATGGCAGCGGATAGAAGATTCTTTGGTTGAAATGACTAACGAAAGGATGAGTGTCATCCTCGAAGAGCCAATCTATACAGCTAAGGATTGGTCTGCCGAGATTGTATCTGATGCTACAATAGACGATTTGGATGAGGTGGCCATTGCCAAGGCTCGAATGATGTTCAAGAAGGTTCATAGTCGCATACCTACGGAAGAAGTGAACGCTTGGAGCGTTCAGACATTCCTTGGCAAGTGTGGTCTGATACGGAATGGGGGTATTTCTCTTAGCATTGCAAAGAATACTAACCAACTGCCTTCTTATACAAAAACGAAAGGATTGGATAAGGAGAGGTTGCGTCAAATGATTCTACAATATCTCAGCAATGCTGGCAGTGAAGGTGCCAAGCGAGATAGTATCTACGAATATATCAAAGATGTGCTGCCACGGAATAAAACGGAAGAGCAACAACTTCGTATGCTCGTAGATTTGCTGAAAAACATGAGTAAAGAGTGTTTAATAAAAGCGGAAGGGCGAACTTGGTATACCATGCCTCAATCATAAGAGGAGCTATTATAGCGACTTTTTACGGAATTATAACGGAGAATCTTTTTGAATCCGTCAAAAAATGACGAGATTTATAGCGAAATCAACTGATTATAGCGAATTGTATCAAAACAACAACCAATGTCAAAATTTAGATTTATACGGCTATGGAGCATAAAACTATTGACAGATTTAGAGGTTGCCTTTATGGTCAAGCCATAGGCGATGCACTCGGATTGGGGACAGAATTCATGACAGATGAGGATATCGCTGGGAAATATCCTCATGGATTACAACACTACAAGCAGATATACCAAGACAGATATCGGAAACGTTGGGAAATTGGCGACTGGACGGACGATACCGACATGATGCTCTGTATTGCTGATGAGGTCATTGAAGACAAGGGTGTTAATTTTTACAACATCGCCCGACACTTCAAAGACTGGGCCAATGGCACTCCTATGGGTATTGGAGAAAATACCTATAAGGTGCTGATGATTGGCGACTATGTGGAGCATCCGTTTGATGTATCCCACAAGGTATGGGAAATGAACAAGTTTCAGTCTGCAGCAAATGGTGGGCTGATGCGTACCTCAGTCGTCGGCCTTTTTCCAAAAGAAGTAAGGACTTGCGCAGAAAATATTTGTCGGCTCACCCATTACGATCCAAGATGTGTCGGCTCATGCGTAATAGTGTCCGAACTTATACACGCATTGGTTTATGGTATGCAACCACCGACATTATTTCAAATAAAAAGTTTGGCACAGTTATATGATGCAGAAATCTGCGAATACGTGGACAAAGCATGGTGTGAATCAGATGTTAAGAATTTGGTAGACTATGACCACATGGGCTATACTTTAGTTACATTATCAGTGGCTCTTTGGACTTACTGGCATACGACTTCATTTGTTGATGGGCTTCTTGTTGTGGTGAATGCAGGAGGCGATGCAGATACAAATGCGGCAGTGGCATGTGCAGTACTTGGAGCGAAATACGGCTACTCCTCCATTCCCAACGAATATATTGAAGGCCTTTTATATAAAGAGTCCTTGGACAAAACGATAGATAGCCTTTTGAACATTTGTATAAAATAAACAATATGGCACTGGCAATAAACATAAACGACCTGCTTAACAAGCAGAAAATAGAATCCAATCGCATTGAGTTCAAGAATGGTTGGAATCCAGGCAGCATATACCATAGTATATGTGCTTTCGCAAACGACCTCGATGACCTTGGTGGTGGATATATCATCGTAGGTGTTGATACAGATGATAAAACAGGCATGGCTATTCGCCCTGTAGAGGGTGTGCCAATGGAAAAAATTGACGGCATCTTGCAGGAGATGGTAGGATATAACAACAAAATGGCTCCATACTACTTGCCTCGAACTTCTGTTGAGGAGATTGATGGTAAACAACTGATTGTGATATGGTGTCCTGCAGGTAGCTATCGTCCATATTCAGTTCCTGTAAACGTAACAGCCAAAGGCTCAAAAGAATATTTCTATATACGAAGTGGCACAAGTAGCATTGAAGCAAAAGGTGACGCTCTCGATGAATTACGAGAGCTAGCTAATCGTGTTCCTTTTGACGAACGTGGCAATAGCGGAATTCAGTTGGAGGACATATCGCTGGTACTTCTCCGTGATTATCTCGTAAAAGTGGGTAGCAAATTGGCTGACGATGTGATTGCGACACCACTTCCTACCATACTTGACCAAATGGAGCTTTACACAGGTCCGAAAGAAAATCGCTTGCTTCGCAACGTGGCAGCCATGATGTTCTGTGAAAATCCAAGCAAGTTCTTCCCTTACACTCAGATTGATGTAGTGACATTCCCTAACGGAAAGATGAATGATCCAAACAATTTCACAGAAGTTACATTCAAAGGCAGTGTTCCGCAGATGATAAAACAGACAATGGATTACATCAAGAGCAATGTACTCAAAGAGCATGTGCGTAAGATTTCCGGTAGGCAGGAGGCAGAACGTTTTTGGAACTATCCATACGATGCTATTGAGGAAGCAGTTGTAAACTCTGTATATCACAGAGATTTCTTGCAGCATGAACCAATAGAGATTACCATTGAACCAAGCGGAATCTCTATACTCAATTGTCCTGGACCTGACAGAAGCATCTCCAAGGAGGATATAGAAAAGGGCGATATGCTAAAAAGCCGTCGCTATCGCAACCGTCGTTTGGGTGATTTCTTAAAAGAACTTGACCTTACAGAAGGTCGCTCAACTGGTGTTCCAACAATACAAACAAAGTTAGCAGAGAATGGTTCACCACGTGCCATCTTTGAAACTACAGATGACCGCTTGACGTTCTTGGTTACTATTCCTGTTCATGAAGGATGTCGTGAAAGTTCGGAAACGAATAGCAACAGTTCGGAAACAGACATACTTGGTTCGGAAAGAAGTTCGGAAACAAAGGACTTGATTATAGATATTATAAAACAAGACCCACATATAACAGCCGCTGAAATCGCAATGCAATTGAATATGTCTTCACGAGGAGTTGAGAAGCAAATACGTAAACTTCGTGAATTAGGCAAAATAAAACGAACAGGTGGTAGATTTGGAGGCTATTGGGAAATCGTAATATTAGACAAAGAATAAAACGGATATGTTATTAGGAAACAAGATAAGGTCTCTTAGAGACGAACAAGGAATATTGCAGCGTCAAGTAGCTGCATACTTAGAAATAGACACACCCATGTTCAGTAAGATTGAACGCGGGGATAGGCGAGCGAAAAGAAGCCAAGTAATTCAAATGGCAACATACTTCAAAGTGGATGAAAAGGAAATGCTCACCCTTTGGCTTGCCGACAAAGTATTGGATGCTTTGGAAGGTGAAGACGAATTGAAACTTACAGCCATTGAAACAGCAAAAGACGAGTTAATGGATGTTAATCGCTAACATGTACTTCTTGCCTTCCAACCTATACAATATTTGCATTTCTAACGCTCAATACGCCTCGTTCAGCGCACTAAGAAATCTTTGGTGCGAAATTCTTGAGTTTTGAGCGCACAGCGTTAGTATACTGACGCACAGACGATTATGCTGCTAAGAAGAGAAGTGTGCAATGAATAACGGTGCTAAACAAGCATCTTTGGGTTGCTATAGAGCCACTTTTACACTCCAATACAGCCTCTCTTGTCATGCAATACAGCCTCTATTGCACTCTTATAGCGTTACTATAGGAGTGGAAAAGAGGCTGTATTGATAAATCAGGGTGTCAGAAGCATAACACAAACCATAAAAAACGGCTCTCAAAAACTCTATAATCATTTTTTATTTTGTAACATGTTTTTACTCTTTGTACAATATTTGCATAGCGGACGGCGTCCGCCGTCCGAATTAGGAGTTAGGAGTTTTGAATTAGGAGTTATTCTCGACTTCGCCTGCGATTTTGAATTATTCAGTTTTGAATTAATAGAACAATCTGCCTGGAACAACGAGGGGATGCAGTCTATACACTGCATCTTTTAACGGAATTATGCAGTGTACGGACTGCATCTTTACGGAAAAGATGCGGTTTAGCTCTTGCCTATGCTTTAGGAAGATTTCATCTCAGTTTTGCCTATGTTTTAGGAAAGTTTTACCCTTATTTTGCCTATGCTTTAGGAAATTATCGTTATCTTTGCAGAAAGAAACAACGATATAACCACTATGATACACAGACAATTAATTGACGATCTTACAGAATGGAGCAAGCGCGAGAATCATAAGCCTCTTGTACTGCGTGGTGCCCGTCAAGTAGGAAAGACTACATTGATTGACGAATTCAGCAAGCAATACGACTGTTACATAAAGCTGAATCTTGAACAGAGTGCTGATGCAATGGCATTCAGCATTTCAGACAACGTGTCAGAAATATTCCAATATCTGTGTCTGCAAAGAAAGATTGTTGTTGATAAAAACAAGCGCACCTTGCTGTTTATTGACGAGATTCAGAACGAGCCTAAGGCTGTAGGACTGTTACGCTATTTCTATGAAGAAATGCCGTGGCTGCACATCATCGCTGCCGGTTCAAGACTACAGACGCTCATAAAGCAACGCATATCGTTCCCCGTAGGACGTGTGGAGTATATGTCGTTACGTCCTTGCTCGTTTCTGGAATTTCTGAACGCCACCGGAAACGAGCCTTTGGCTGAGATGATACGCCGACTGGACGTTTCGCCTATTTATCATGATATGCTCATAAGCCTTTTCAATCGCTATACTCTCGTCGGAGGAATGCCCGAGGCGCTTGTGGAATATGCCGCTCATGAGGACGTGACAAGACTATCGCCTATCTATCGTTCTTTGCTAAACGGATATAACGAAGATGTGGAGAAATATGCCAAGAACACCAATCAGGTGAACATCATACACCATCTGCTCACACATGGTTGGGCTGAAGCAGGACAAACCATCACATTCAATCGTTTCGGAGGAAGCAACTACACGAGCAAGGAGGTGCACGAGGCGCTTGAAGTATTGCAGAAAGCTTTCCTTCTGAATCTCGACTATCCAATAACCACAGTAAAGGCTCCTACGATTCCTGCCCTTACACGACAGCCCAAACTGATATGGCTCGACTCTGGCATAATGAATTTCTCGGTTGACATCCAGACAGAATACTTACAAAACCGATCTCTTCTGGATGTATGGAAAGGTCATGCTGCCGAGCAGATTGTCGCTCAAGAGCTACGCATAGTGCTCGACCGCAACTACAGAAACGAACAGTTCTTCTGGGTAAGAGACAAGAAAGGGGCTACAGCAGAAGTGGATTTCGTATGGCAACACCATGCATCCATCGTCCCAATAGAAGTAAAGTCAGGGACGAACGCTCACTTACGCTCACTACATTCTTTCATGGACACAGCCGACTCCACCGACATCGCCGTCAGAGTATGGCCTGGCAAATACGGAGTGGACGAGGTAACAACTCCTAACGGCAAGACATTCAGACTCTTAAACATCCCGTTCTATTATGTAGGAATGATAGACAAAATACTTGACAAGACACTATGACCATAACTGAACAATTCATTTGCGGCAAGCATACTGCTACTGACTGTGAGGACGGCATTGTAATTACACCTCACTATATTTTTTAGACAAAAAATACAGCAATAAAATGTTCTGGTTAGAATATCTTGTTAATATATAACCCCATTCTTATCCCATCGAATTCGAGGGGGTAAGAATGGAAACATATTGATACGGCGGAACGTATTCTATTTCCTTCACTTCACAAACCGCAGCCTTGTCCATAGCCAGCGTGGTATCATTGCCCATGCTGCAACAAGCAGACGGTAGCGCCAATCTATTGTTACTGTCTCTTTGCCTCGCAATACTGCCTTGACGATGGTGTCTGCCACGCGTTCTGCTGACAGCTGCAAGGGGAAGTTGCTGCCAGCTATCAGGTCGGTGGCAACGAAGCCGGGGCGGATGTCGGTGATGCGGATGCCGAGGCGGCGCATGCGCGACTGCTGCGAAAGACACTCGAGATAATGCGACTGGAAGCGCTTCGTGGCAGAATAAGCCGGCGCTGCTCCCAGTCCGCGCGTGCGGGCAATGGAGGTGATGCAGGCTATCTGACCTCTCACGTTGTTGTCCGCAAACCATCTGTACGCAGCCGTAACCATACGGGTGAAGCCGACGCCATTTGTTTCGACGGTCTTCATCTCGCGCTCTACGTCAAGCCCAACGTTCTCCCACCCTATTCCTGAACTATGGAAATAGAGGTCGATGCCGCCAAGCTCTGCTATAAGGTCGTTCAGCTTCTCCGGCGCCGCCTCGTCGTTAACGTCAATCTGACGATACGCCATGATGCCGTCCGTCTTACGCACAGCCTCCGCAAGACGCTCCACACGTCGTCCTGCCACGCCCACCTTATATCCTCGCTCCGCAAGGAGACGCGCCACCTCCAGTCCGATGCCGGACGTGGCTCCCATTACTATTGCTTTCTTCATTGCCTTGTCTGCCTACATTATATTATAAGGGAACCCTGACCACGTCCACCACATGACTGCCGGCTCCTATCAGGTCGGCACGCTCCGAGATGATCTTCTGGTACTCTATGAAGTGTGCGAATGTCTCGTCACTCATACGGTTGAGTCGGGTGCGCATATAGTCGGACGCTCCGTCGGGCGAGAAGATGGTGACGCGCTCCAGCCCTGCACTTTCGTCCAGACGGTTTATGTCGTCCAAACGGACATAGTCGTAAAGTTCGTCTGCCGATGCCTGTATGTGGAAGTTCTTGTCCACGGCTCCACGCTCCAGCAGTCCGCCAATGCGGTCTTCGTCGAAGCAATACGAGAGGATGCTGTATTCGTTCATGAGATAAGCCACGAAAATCAATCCGCCGGGTTTGGTCACACGTTTCGCCTCGTTCAGCGCCTTGAGCTTCTCCTCGTCGCCGATGAGATGATAGAGCGGACCGAGCAGCAGCGTCACGTCTGCCGTTGCCGTGGGGATAAACGGCATGTCGCGTGCGTCGCCCTGCACCACGTCGGCTCCCGGCTCGCGCTTGAGGAACACCTCGATGTTGCGGCGCACCAGTTCCACTGCCTTCACCCTATAGCCTTCAGCCATGAGCGCAGAGGTATAGCGACCGGTTCCTGCTCCGATGTCGAGCAGGAACGAGTCGGGATGGATGAAGCGGCGCAAGTGATGCATTGTGGTTTCGAACTCCACGATGCCGTGTCTGCGCTGCAAACGAAGGTCTTCAGGATGCTTGTTATAATGTTTCTCTATGTTGGATAATGCCATATATATGAATTGAGAGTTGATGGTTGAAAGTTGAGAGTTATGATATGCTGCTTCTTCTATCAACGATATTGCCAGACAAAGGTAATCATAACTTTCAACTTTCAACCCTCAACTCCCAACTTTTTCTTCTATCAACTCCTAACTCAAAATTCCTAATTCAAAATTCGAGCTACGTCATCTACAATCTGCTCGTCCAGCAGACGATTGTCCGAAAGCAGCTGCTCCACGTCGTATCGGTCATACAGTCCCTTCTTCACTCCACCCACAAGCACCTTCATGTCCGACGTGCCGTAATATGAAGCGATGCGCTCTCCGAAGCCGCCGTCCTTGCTGCCGTCCTCCAGCGTCACCACCAGCTGATGGTCTGCCTTCAGCGCTTCCAGCGTCTCAGCATCCACCTCGTTAAGGTAGCGAGGATTGACGAGCGTAGCGTCTATGCCCTTGTCGGCAAGCATTCGCATAACGTTCTCGCCCTTCTGATAGAACGATCCGGCTGCGATAATCGCCACCTCAGAACCCTTGTGCATAACCTTATACTTGGCTTCATAGCCATATTCCTCGTCCACCTTCTCCGTCGTGTGCACCACGCCGTTGCTCGGCATGCGGATGGCTATCGGCTTCCGGTCTTGAAGTATAGCCCAACGCATCATGGCGAAGTATTCCTCGCAGGTGGTCGGAGCCAGATACACGAGGCCCGGGATGCTGCAGAGCATCGGAATGTCGAAGAGGCAGATGTGCGTGATGTCGTTCATCGAGTTGACACCGCCACCCACTACGTTGATGACAGCCGGATTGCTGTTGATGCACAGGTCCTGCGCTATCTGGTCGTAGGTGCGCTGCAAGAAGGTGCTGTATACGGACCAGACGGGGTGAAGTCCGCCCTTTGCCATTCCCGAAATCATAGCCACAGCCTGTTCCTCGGCTATGCCCATGTCGATGTGCTGTGAGCCAGCCTCCTTGCGCTTGTCGGCTGTGAAGCCGGCTGCTGTCGGCGTTCCTGATGTCACGGCGATGAGCGTCTTGTCCTGCTTCATCTCGCGGAGCATCCAGTCGCTGAAGAGGTCCTGATATGTCTCGCACGGCTTCACCTCCGGCATGGTTCCGTCTGCGTTTCTTACCGGTCGGCTACCGTCGTCCAGATTGAACGGCAGTCCCCAATGCCATGCCTCCTTGTTCTTCACAGCGGGAGCATAACCGTGGCCCTTCTCCGTGTGGATATGCACTACGGTCGGACGGTCAGTATCCTTAACGCTACGGAACACCTCAATGAGCTTAGCGATGTTGTTGCCCTGCTCCAGATATTTATAGTCGAAGCCCCACGCCTTAAACCAGTTGTGCTCGCACATGCCGTTGCTCTCGCGCAGCGCACGAAGGTTCTTGTATATTCCTCCGTGGTTCTCGGCTATCGACATCTCGTTGTCGTTCACCACGATGATGATGCCCGTGCCCAGCTCCGACGCCTCGTCCAGTCCTTCGAAAGCCTCGCCGCCCGACAACGATCCGTCGCCGATAACGGCAATGATGTTCTCCTTCGTGCCCTTCACGTCGCGTGCCTTCTGCAGTCCCGTGGCAAGGCTGATGGATGTGGAGGTATGTCCCACCTCAAAGTTGTCGTACTCAGGACACTCCGCCGGAGACGAATATCCCGATATGGCGTTCATGTCGTCCACATTGCCGAGGAATCCGGCAGCACGTCCTGTCAGCACCTTATGCGGATAACACTGGTGGCTGACGTCAAACACCAGCTTGTCCTTCGGTGCATCAAAGACGTAATGCAATGCCACCGTAGCCTCCACGAAACCAAGGTTGGGTCCCACGTGTCCGCCATGCTTGCTGACACGATTGAGCACAGCCTGACGTGTCTCGTCAGCCACAATGTTAAGTGTCTCGATGTCCATGCCCTTAAGGTCGGCAGGTGTCTTTATCTTCTCTATATACATATCTTATAGCTGTTATTTGGTTATCAAAAAAACTTTCACGCTGCAAAGTTAAGCATTTTACCAAATAACAGCCATACCTCAATTTCAGAATTTATTACCAGTTGGGCGGTATTATCCCAAACGATACGAGCCTTCGTCCCAGTTGGTACGAAGGCTCGTTACATTTGGTGCACGCGATGCTTACTCCAGCGTCAGCACATGGCTGGTGCCGTCCTGCGCAGTAAACACGTTAAGGCCCACCTTCATCAGATAGTCGCCGCTATACTGCTTGCCGTCGCACTCCAGCTCCGACTGCTTGCCCGGCATCAGATTGGTCTCCTTTACGGTGTATGTCTTGCTGGCGTCCAGACCCTGCAGCTTCACGTTGTGCTGCGGCTCCTTATAGCGAGGATGCAGGTCGTAGGCGAAAAGCACAGCACGCTGCTTGTCCTTGCTGACATAATTGATGGCGCAATGGCTGCCCTCGTAGGGCGACACAAGGCGATACTGGTCGCCCTCCAGAATCATCGGCTTCATGCTGTTGTAGTTCTTTACTGCCTGCTGCACAAACTTATAGTCGTCAGCAGAGAGCGACTTGAGGTCGATGTCGAAGCCAAGCTTGCATGAGCTGCAGACGTCAGTGCGGAACTTCACGGACGTGTTCTTGTTCCAGTTTGTCACATGCGAACCCATTGTCTTCGCAGGGAAGAACTTCGACAGGCTCCACTGGATGTAGAGACGCTCGTACGGGTCGGTGTCGTCCGAGCACCAGAACTCGGTGAAGTACTTCAGCATCTCGTAGTCCATTCTGCCGCCACCGCCTGAGCAGAGCATCATCGGCAGCTTCGGATACTTCTTGTGAATGCGTGTAAGCACATTGTAGATGCCACGTACGTGGTCGATGTAGAAGTTGCCCTGGTTCTGCTTGTGGTAGGGCGAGTAGATGTTCGTGATGACGCTGTTGCAGTCCCACTTAAAGTAAGCCACGTCGGGATTCTCGGTCATTATGCGGTCTACGATGCCGAACACATAGTCCTGCACCTTTGGATTAGAGATGTCGAGCACCAGCTGGTTGCGATAGTAATATGTCTCGCGCTGTGGCTGCATAATCACCCAATCAGGATGTTTCTCGAAGAGTTCGCTCTTGGGGTTGACCATCTCCGGCTCAATCCATATTCCGAACTTCACTCCTGCCTTCTTAGCGTCTCTCACCAATCCTGGTATTCCCTCTGGCAGCTTGCTCTTAGTAGCTTCCCAGTCGCCGAGTCCGGCATGGTCGTCCTTGCGTGGATACTTGTTGGCAAACCATCCATCGTCCAGCAGGAACATATCCACGCCCAGATCCTTGGCGTCCTTCATCAACTCGGCAAGACTCTGCTGATTGAAATCGAAGCCCGTGTTCTCCCAGTTGTTAAGAAGAGTGAGGCGGTCGTCCATGCCCATGTTCACCTGATACTGGCGTGCCCAGTTATGCAGGTTGCGCGAAGCCTCGCCCATGCCGTTGTCGCTCATGGCGAAGATAAATTCAGGTGTCGTAAACACCTCGCCAGCCTTCAGCTTATAGTCGGAAGCATAAGGATTGATGGCAGGAATAACACGCAGAGCGCCCACGTTGTCCACCTCGAAGGTGAAGCGGAAGTTGCCGGGCCATCCTATCGTTCCGAGCATCACCTTGCCCTCGTTCTCCTTTGCAGGCTCGTCGAAGCCAAGCTCGAAGAAGGGTTCGACGTGCATGGCAGCGCGTGTGCCGAGCTTGGTGTCGATTATCTTCTTGCCGCTGCTCAGCTGCGTGGTCTCGGGCTGACCTTCCTTCGCCCAGTCGCTATGATAGTTGGTGAGGAAATACTTGTTGGCGTTAAAGTAGAGCATCGTCGAGCTATAGCGCCACAATGTAATGGGCGACTTCTCCTTATGTGATATCTCGCTCCAAGCCTTGATGACGTTCTCCTTGGCGTAAGCCACGTAATGGAGCTTCACGGTCAGAGGATAAACCTTGTCCTGAAGAGTGATAATGGTCTCCGTGCCACCCTTGACGGCTCTCTGTTCAGATGACTGATAATACAGATAGGTGGTCATATTGCCATCAGCGTGCGTTACGGCTACGGCTGGCTCGAAGTAGTCCTCGGCGCCTGATGTGGCATACACCTCGTATCCGCGCTGGCTGACGGCTCCGTCCGAAGCCGCATACACGTCCCACTTGAGGTTGTCATAATCAGACGGATTAAGCATCTTGTCGCCGAGATAAACCTGATAGAGGCGGCCCTTCGGCGAAACTTTCATCACAAGGTCAGTCTTGTCCGTTGACACACGGATGGTCTTTTGGGCGAATGTCATGACCGAGGTCATACACATTGCCGCAATCAGCATTAATGATTTTCTCATTGTTGTATGGTTTTTATTATTGGTAGATAATTCTTGTTCTTGCTCTTTCTCACATCATCAGAACTTGATGCCTGCGCTGAACTCCACTGTGAACGGACGCAGATAGTTGCCGCTCATATACTTGCCGGCATACTTGCCAGCCTCTTCCTTCGTGATAAGCTCCGAGCCGCTGATGGTTCCCTTGGCTCCCTTCTCATTCAAGAAGTTGACAACGCTCACACCGAGGCTGAGATTCTTGTTGACATTCCAGTTGATTCCGCCGAACGTCTCCCAGTGACCGTTGAAGTAGAGCGCCTCCTGAAGGTTGGCGTAAGTCTTGCCGAAGTAGCGGAAGCTGAGCCATGCGTTGAGGTTCTTGGTGATGTCATACTTGGGATCCAGCTCGATGAGCACCTGCGGTATCTCCTTCACTATCTTGTTGTTGGCATTGACGCTCATGGTCTGACCGTCGCTGAACGTCACGCTGGCGTTATAGTTCTTATACACCGGCTTCTGATAAGTGAAGAGGGCGTGCATGTGGAAGTTCTTGAACGGAGTGATCTCGGCTGACGTGGTCCATCCCAAAGTCTGGATGTTGTAGATGAGCAGCACGGTCTTGCCCTCTGATGTGCCGGGCTTCGTGAGGTTCTGCTGATCGATGTTGTTGCTCTTCGATATGTATGTCACCATCGATGAGAGGTCAATCCAGTTGTTTCTGTAGAATATTCCTCCACGAATCAACGGGATGGTCACACGCTTATACTGCTCCTCTGTAGGGCCGGTTCCGGCATACTCGCTGATGCGCGGGAAGCGGGTGGCTACGGTGGCGTCGGCTGTAAGACCGAACTGATTGGTGACGTTATATGTCATCTGCAATGTCGCAGCATAATTGAGCTTGTCCTTCGTTACGTTGGCAGGCGCGATGCTGTGCTCGGCAGCCACGACAGAACCGTCGGCAGCGGTGGAGTAAGTGTTGTAGTTGCCAAGATGGAAGCCGCTGAAGCGTGATGTGGCTATCTGGTCGGCAGCCATGCGGTAATACTCCAGACGTCCGCCATAGAACACCTTGAACTTAGGCGAAACTCTCCATTCGTCGGTGAAATAGAGCGCCAGCTTGTTCTCCGAACCTTTCGTATATTCAGGGCTGAGCTCGTTATAGCCGAACGTCTCAGAGCGACGGGCGGTCTGCGTGGGGTCGAGCGGATTGACGTACATCTGGCTGAGAGTGCGCGGATAAGCCTCCACGGTGCCAGCCCACTGGAATGATGACGAATAATAATTGAGATGGTAATACCATTCGTTTAAACCTATCATCAGCTTATGACTGCCTATCTGCTTGCTCATCTCTGTGGTCAGAAGGGCGTTGCTCACCTTACCGAAGTGGAGCCACGTGCGACGACCCTCTATGAGGCCGCTGTATGCCGTACCGTCGGAGAGCTGATAGCCGTCTGCCTCGCTCACCTCTGAGATGGTGCTGCCTCCGTAGTCCACGTAGTTGGCACGTGGAGCGTCCATGTATTTGGCGTTGAGCTTCCACAGCCAGCCGTTGTCAAACTGATACTGGCTAATCAATGCCACCTCGTTGGCGTGGTTGTCGTTGACGTCGGTCATGTTCCATGTCTCCATCTTGCCCGTCTTGGTGTTGAGATATCTGAACGATCCCTGACGCTGAACATACGAATCAAGGCCCGGATCGAAGCCGGCAAGCTTCTTGATGCTGCCGTCACCGGCATAGATGAAGGGAGCGGCATTGGCGAAGTTGCCGGGATTCTTGCTGTTAGAATACTTATATAATAAGGAGATTCTGCCCTTGCCGTCGCCGAGGATGCGGGTCAGACCAAAGTGATAAATCTGTGTGCGGTCGGCGTAATCGGTGAAGCGGAGCTTGAAGCTGCCCGGATCGAAGTTCTGATACATGCCGGCGGTGTAGAGCCAGCGGTCGCCGATGCCACCGGAGAGGTTGAGGTCGAAGTTCTGCATGCCGAAGTGATTGGCCTTATAGTTGAGCTTTCCGCTGAACTTCTTTTCGCCCAACTCGCTGAAAGCCGAAACGGCATAAGCGATGTTACCAGTACGGATGGCGCTCTCGGAGGGCGTCATAAGGTCGGTGCCTTTTAGCGAAGCGTCGCTGCGCCAGTGGGCGGACAGCCTGTGCACGGACGAAGAATAGACGGCTGGCAAGCCGTTCTCATACACGGTGACGTCCTCACTCGGCAGACCAATCTGAATTTCGCGAGGCTTGTTGGCGTCAGCTGCGTTGAGCATGACGTTGCGTTCTTCCTTCTTAGGCTGCTCCGAATCGTTGGCAGAATTGTTTTCTGTATGCGTTTGTGCATACACGCCCGTTGAGGCTGAAGCCATAAGGGCAAAAGAGAATGTTTTGAGTTTAAGGTTCATATGTGTGATGCGTTATTGTTTTCGATTGCAAAATTACTTGCTATATCGGCAGAATGTATGCCTACGTAAACGCAAAGTAGATAATAATGAGAAAACACAAAAGCATAACTTGCTAATAATCAAAATGTTCGTATGTTTAGAATTTTTTATCAAAGTAGATGGTTTTATTTCGGATATAAATGCTAAATTTGCAGCATTAAACCCAATAAACCATAGTTATGCGACTGTTTCTTTACATTCTTCTTATCCTTATGCCCGTGTCTGCTATGGCAAAACAGACTTTGGCTACTACGGACATCACGGACGAACGACACCTTCTGGAGCTTCTCGACAGCTATATTGAGAAGCGTGACGTTTATGCAAAACAGAAGGAAGAAAAGCTGAAACAGCTGAAGCTGTGCCTAAGGACTGCCGACAACAATACGGCACGACTCGCCATTCTCGACAAGATTTATCGCGAATACTATACCTATCGTTACGACTCGGCTTTGGTCTACGCAGACCGCGGACTGGCTCTTTCGCAGAGCGACAACGACGCTTACTTTACCATGCTCAACCGCATCAACCGTGCAGCCGTGCTGTCGACGGGCGGACTCTACAGCCAGTCGGAAGCTCTTCTGAACGAAATAGGCAAGGAGGGCGTTCCGCCACGTCTCAGACAATACTATTATTACACCTTCACGTGGCTATATAGTTACTGGGAGTCGTTCTGCGACAAGTCGGAATTCAAGGACGATCTGCACAAGAAGAAGCATCACTATCTGAAGCTGACGGTCAGCGCCACCAGCAATGACAATACTGCCCTGCATGCTTATCTCAACGCCGAACTTGCCTTCATGCAGAATCCTTTGGGCAAGAACGTGCTGAGCCTGTATACCACAGCCCTTATGCATAGCCCGGTCAACAGCCGTGTGCACGCCTCGGCGGCATACTGCATAGCACGCTATTATCGCGAGATTGGCAAGACGCAGTTCTACGAGAAATACATCATAGAAGCAGCTATATCTGATATGGTGTGTCCGTTGAAGGAAAATCTGGCGCTGCAGGAGTTTTCCACATATTTATATAAGAAGGATGCAAAATACGCTGACCATGCAGCACGATACATTTATTGCTCCATGGAAGACGCAAAGTTCTATAACAACCGCCTGCGAATGCTCGAGATTTCGAACATCCTCCCCATCATCGCCACTGCCAACCAAGAGGCATTGGCGCATAAGGAGCGCATCGTGAGGGGCGTGCTGGCTGTGGTCAGCTTTATGTCGCTCGTACTGTTCGCAATGGCTATATTCGGATATAAGCAGAACAAGTGGCTGGCAGGAAGCCGACGCGAGGTGAGAAGCCAGAACAGACAGCTCACCGAACTGAACGAAAAACTCATTGCCACCAACCACCGACGCGAAACTTACATGCGGCTGTTCATGGACATCAGCGCCGTGTATATCCGCAAGCTCATCGAATACCGCAAGCTCGTGAGCCGTAAGATTAAGACCAATCAGGCGGCGGACCTTCTCAAGACCATCAACAGCTATAAGCTGGCGGAAGAGGAAGCCACCACTTTCCATACCCGATTCGATCGGGCATTCATCGAACTCTATCCCGGCTTCGTGGACGAGCTGAACGCCTTGCTCCTGCCTGAAGCCAAAATAGAACTGCCATCCCCTAACTCGCTCACCACAGAAGCACGCATTTATGCCCTTATGCGACTGGGTGTGACGGACAGTCAGGAGATAGCCACGCTGCTCTTCTATTCCACGCAGACCATCTACAACTACAAGTCGGCAATGCGTACGCGTGCCATTAACCGCGACACGTTTGACGAGGACATCAGCAGACTTTGCCATATTGGATAGCATTGTTCTCCCACACAGCAAAAAAAAACTATTTTTTCTTGCAGAAAGCTTGCACGATTAAATCCATTACACTATATTTGCATCCGAAAACTAAGCGGAGTGACATAAATCACACCGTAGGCTACGACTATGCTTAATGACGAAGAAGCACAAAAACAAATAACTAAACACAATAATTAAAAACTTGACTAATACAAGACTACTATATGATAAGATTTATAGCACTCTTCTTCTTGGCGCTCGCCATGCAGACCGCATCAGCCCAAGACAACAACAAGAAGGAAGTCTGTATCAGATTTAGGGTGGCATCGAGCGTTCTCGACACAAAATTCGCTGACAACGAAGCCAACCTTAACAATGTTATAGAGTTTCTTAACGAAGTCACTAACGACACCACACTCGAACTTAGGATCAAATAATATTGTTGTGTTTTTAACAATCCAATATTATTGTTTATCTTTGC
>ERZ1026886.594-NODE-594-length-18284-cov-5.758023_pt1 | contig 18284 bp, 16 predicted proteins | sample MGYA00380173_ERZ1026886 | MGnify/ENA primary metagenome ERZ1026886 (study PRJEB33269, sample SAMEA4719809) | human gut metagenome | biome: human-associated habitat; feature: organic feature; material: feces | place: Cameroon | collected 2013-10 ... | reverse complement strand
GGCATTTTCTTACCGCAAAACATTAGCTCTGCTCTGTAATACAGAAAAAGGCGGAAAAACCTTTTGTGATGTTTTTCCACCTTTTTTATTTTATTATTCTTTTTCAAAGAAGAAAGATTTATCCCGGACAAATCCAAGTTCCTTGTAATTCATAATCTGTTCTGTACTTCCGATAAAGAGAACTCCTCCCTTTGTCATGCACTGATTGAACTTTTTATAAATCTCATCCTTGGCTTCCTCGGTAAAGTAGATCACAACATTTCTACATACGATCAGATTACAGCCAGCCGGATATGGATCTTTCAGCAGATTGTGTTCTTTGAATTCCACCCTGCGTTTGATCTCATCTGAGATCTGATAAGATGCTCCAATCTTCTTAAAGTATTTATCCTTTAGATCCTTCGGAACATTCGCAATACTCTTCTCATTGTAGAGTCCCATTCTTGCTTTATCCAAAACCTGCTTGTCAATATCTGTAGCAATTACTTTGATATTAGCAAGTGGTATCTGTCTCGACAACGCCATAACTAGAGAATATGGTTCGTCTCCGGTAGAACATGCCGCACTCCAGACTTTCAGATTCTTTCCATAGGTTTTGATCAGTTTTGGGAATACTTCACCTTCTAAGATCTTCCACTGCTCCGGATTACGATAAAATTCAGAGACATTGATGGTCAAAAAGTTGACGAACTGTTCGAATTTTTCTTTATCCTTTTTGATCAGATCCACATATGCATCGTATGTAGAGATCCCATTCTTATTAATAAGCGTATCAATTCTACGGCGCATCTGTTTTTCCTTATAACAGTTCAGATCGATCTTAGTTAACACATATACATCTTTTTTGAATTTTTCATAATTATCAAGCATATTATTCCTCTGTATGAACTTCAGCAGCTTCTACAGTATCCTCTTCCGGTGCCTCTAAGGCTTTGATTGATAAGCTGATTTTCTTGTCATCTTCGTTGAAATCTACCACTTTTGCTTCGATTTCCTGTCCGATCTTTAATACATCAGCCGGTTTTTCTACATGATCCTTGGAGATCTGGGAAACATGAAGTAATGCATCAACACCTGGAGCAAGCTCAACGAATGCACCAAAATCTGTCATTCTTGCAACTTTTCCTTTTACAATATTGCCAACTGCAAACTTCTCTGCTGCTCCGTTCCATGGATTCTCAGAAGGGAATTTCATGCTGAGTGCGATCTTTGTTTCGTTGATATCTTTGATGAATACTTTTACAGTATCTCCAACATTAAATACTTTCTTAGGACTTTCTACTCTGCCCCAGGACATCTCTGAAATATGAAGTAATCCGTCTGCTCCGCCTAAATCAATGAATGCACCGAAGTCTGTTACATTCTTAACAGTTCCTTCCATGACATCACCGACTTTGATTTTTGCAAACAGTTCTTTCTGCTGCTCTAATTTCTTCTCAACTAATAACTGTTTTCTGTCACCGATGATTCTTCTGCGTTTTGGATTGAACTCGCTGATCACGAACTGGATCTCCTGATCTTTGTATTTGGAAAGATCTTTCTCATAAGAATCAGATACAAGGCTTGCCGGGATGAATACTCTCGTCTCATCAACAACAACACATAAACCGCCATCTAATACCTGGGAAACTTTTGCTGTTAAAACTTCTTTGTTCTCAAAAGCTTCCTCTAATCTCTTGCTTCCTTTTTCAGCAGCGAGACGTTTGTAAGTTAAGAGAACCTGTCCCTCGCCATCGTTTACTTTTAATACTTTTGCTTCCATTGTATCACCAACAGAAACCATAGTTGTAAGATCTGCGTTAGACTCGTTTGTATACTCATTGCGAGTGATGATTCCGTCTGATTTGTATCCGATATTTAAAACGATCTCATCAGGTTTCACATCGATAACGGTACCTTCAACTACCTCTCCATTTCTTATTGTTTTAAATGATTCCTCCAACATTTGTTCAAAACTCATTTCTGACATTCTTTTGAACCTCCTCAATAATATTGTTTGGGGTAGATGCCCCTGCGGTAATACCTACGTTATCGGTGGATTTTAATCTGGTCAAATCAAGATCCTTTATTGTTTGTATATAGTAAGTATTTTCACATTCTTTTTTACAGATTTCAAATAACTTCTGCGTATTAGAACTAGCCCTGCCGCCAATGACGATCATGGCATCGACTTCTTTTGCAATATGTTCTGCTTCAGTCTGTCTTTCCTCTGTAGCATTGCAGATAGTATTTAAAACAATAATATCATAACCTTTTTCGTTCACAATTTCAACTAATTCTTGAAATTTATTGTAATTAAATGTCGTTTGTGATACAATACACACTTTTTTTTCGGATGAAAGCGTAAATTTTTCCGCCTCCTCACATGTTCCGATCACGGTTGTCTCCGCTGGATCAGACCATCCTTTAATGCCTTCCACTTCCGGATGTGTCTCATTTCCAATAATAATAATATGATATCCTTCTCTGCTGTACTGTTCCACAAGACGGTGGATCTTCAACACAAACGGACAGGTTGCATCTACGATCTCAAATCCCTGTGCCTTGATCTCATCATAGATTTTTTTCTCCACACCGTGTGACCTTATGATCACGGTTCCCTTTGGTCTGCCCTTCAATTCATCGGTCGAATGGATGACCTGCACACCTTTTTTTTCAAGATCTGCAACAACCTCCTCATTATGGATGATCGGGCCGAAGGTATAGATCGGTGTCTGATTTTTTTCTGCCTCTTTGTATACCGTTTCCACGGCTCTTTTTACGCCAAAACAAAACCCGGCACTTTTTGCTAAAATAATATTCATAAATCATTCCTTATCTATTCGTTTTCTGACGCCTGCTTCTCTCAGCCGTTTTCCTGCTAACAGCTTTTTTTCTCTTCATAAATAGAGCGGATTGCTTCCACGACCTCATCAATATCCATCTCAGAAGAATCTACTAAAACCGCATCTTCTGCCTGTTTTAACGGAGAAGTCTCACGATGCATATCCCGGTAGTCGCGGTCGATGATATCCTTCTCGATCTCATCAAAATCACAGGAAACACCTTTTGCAGTCAATTCATCGTATCTTCTCTGCGCTCTTGTCTTAGAACTTGCGGTCAGATAAATCTTCACCTGCGCATTTGGAAGCACGCATGTTCCGATATCTCTTCCGTCCATGATAACATCTGTGTTCTCTGCAAGTTTTCTCTGCAGTTCCACTAATTTGGTACGGACAACCGGATACACGCTTGTCGCAGAAGCCATATTGCCCACTTCCTCCGTGCGGATAAATCCGTTTATATTTTTACCATTTAAAATAACCTGCTGTTCATTATTTTCATATGCAATGGTCACATCCACATCCTGACATGCTTCTGCGATTTTTGCTTCATCTGAAGAGGCGATTCCGTTTGTCAGGAAATAATATGCCATGGCACGGTACATCGCACCGGTATCTACATAGATAAAACCAAGCTCCTTTGCCAGTTTTTTTGCGATTGTACTTTTTCCAGCTCCGGCTGGTCCGTCGATTGCAATATTCATACTCATAATATATCCATTCCTCTCTTTTTTATCTACTTTTAAGTGATTGCGAAACTCTTATTTACGTTGAGAAGTTCCGCATTACCTATTATTTGTTTTCGTTATTCGATGCATGTCCCCGCGAGATGTCCGGTAGACCATGCGATCTGGAGATTGAAACCACCTGTCACAGCATCTAAATCCAACACCTCTCCACAGAAATATAAATGTCTGACAAGTTTTGACTCCATCGTCGATGGATTTACCTCGCTGACTCTGACCCCGCCTTTCGTGATGATTGCCTCATTAAAATCACGCAGTCCATTTAACGTTAACGGGAAAGCCTTGATGAGCCGCACAAATTTCAGTCGCTCCTCTTTTGTGATCTCGTTTACTTTTTTATCCGGATCGATCCCGGATAATCTGATCATGACCGGGATCATTTTTGCCGGGAAAAGCTTTCCAATGGAATTTTTGAACTGTTTGTTCTTTGCTTCCTCAAAATCTTTCAACACACGCTTGTCTAACTGTTCTTCCGCCAATGCCGGCTTTAAGTCGATCTCCATTGCAAGAGGCTCTTTTGCGATATCCGGCCTGATCATCGCACTTGCAGTCAGAATCAATGGTCCGCTGACGCCAAAATGCGTAAATAGCATTTCTCCAAATTCATCGTAAAGTACCTTCTTTCCACGGTAAATACGGACATTGACATTTTTTAAAGAAAGTCCCTGCATCTCCCTGACATAGTCTTCTTTTGCGTTAAACGGCACAAGGGAAGGTCTTATCTCCGTCACAGTATGTCCTGCCTCTTTTGCAAAGCGGTAGCCATCCCCGGTTGATCCTGTTGTCTGGTAGGAAAAGCCTCCGGTGGCAACGATCACGTCATCCGCCTGGATTTTCTCTCCGTCAGAAAGCCGCACACCACATACTTTTTTTTGTCCCTCTTCCCCGGGATCTTCATATAATAATGTGTCCACTTCACTGTGAAGTCTGATCTCCACCTGATCTTTTTTTAATACACGCTGCAGTGCTGCGATCACGTCCGAAGAATGATCTGAAACCGGGAAAATGCGGTTTCCGCGTTCATTTTTTACCGGCAGCCCAGCCTGTTCAAAAAAATCAATGACCATCTGGTTATCATATGCGTAAAATGCACTGTATAAAAACTTCCGATTGGTCATGACACTGTTAAAAAGTACATCCATATCACTGGAATTGGTAATATTACACCGGCCTTTTCCTGTGATAAAAAGCTTCTTTCCCAGTTTCTCATTTTTTTCCAATAATGTTACATGATGACCATTTTCTGCTGCAGCGATTGCCGCAAACATTCCGGCAGGTCCTCCGCCGATCACAACTACTCTACTCATTAAATTCGGTATCTCCTATTTTTCCATATCGCATTTTAATGGAGTCATCAATATAATTAATCTCATCACTCTCATATACCTGATATTCATCCCAGATATCTTCCAACATCTCCAGCGTTTTTGCAACTTTTTTGCGGTTCTTCATGCAAAGTGCAACGATCAGCGCATTGATGACACTGAGCGGTGCTACCAGAGAATCCACGATTGAAGCCATATCACTGTCTGCAATCAGATTGCAGGAGGAATACAGATTCATTGGGGAATGTACACTGTCTGTCAATGTGATTACTTTTGCATTGCGGTTATTTGCAAATTCCATTGCCTTTAAAGTTCGCATGGAATAGCGTGGGAAACTGATCCCGATAATCACATCATCCTTTCCAATCCGGACCATCTGTTCAAAAATCTCACTGGAACTGCTTGTCTGAAGCAAATGCACATTATCAAACATCAGGTTAAAATAGAATGACATAAAGGATGCTAACGGCGCACAACTCCGGATTCCAATAATATAAATGTGCTTTGCATTTAAAATCGTATTCACTGCAACCTCAAATGCTTCCTGATCGATTTTCTCCAACGTGGAATTGATTTTGTCTGCATCCGAGTGCAATACCGATTCCAGTATTTTTGACTGGCTGATTCTTCCATAGGTCACTTCCATACGCTGGATCGAATTCAGCTTATTTCTCACAAGTTCTTCTAATGCATTCTGAAATTCCGGATACCCTTTGTATCCCAAATGTGTTGCAAAACGCACAACGGTTGATTCACTGACACCAACTACTTCGCCTAATTTGGCTGCTGTCAAAAAAACTGCTTTATCATAATTATCTGTAATATATGTAGCTAATAACTTTTGTCCTTTGCTTAATCTGCTGTAAGATTCATTAATACGATTACTCAGATCGTTCGTATTACCCATAGTTCCCCATCCTGTTATTCAATTTCTGTCCCCGGCAGCTTTTACATGGTATCTGCCACTTTCGGAACACGTTCAAAATACCAACATTCTAATTATAGCAAATAGGAACTTTTTTGCAAGAAAAAAGAGGCTGAAAACCAGCCTCTTTTCTGTCCTGTCTTATACCGGATATGCTCCGTTCTTTGTATCTGCTACCGTTGCATCTACTTTTTTCTGCTGAGCTTCTCTGTATTTGAAGAAATCTGTGGCAACCTGTGGGAATAAAGCATATGTTAATACATCTTCATCCTGCTGTTTCCACTGTTTCATCTCAGCTTCGATCTTGTCTAATTCAGGTTCAAGTAAGTCTGCATATCTGCATGTGATTGCATTCTTCTTATCCTCGCCAAGAACCTTGTCAACAACCTCTGGATTGAAAGGTTTTACAGTCTGACCATATTTTCCAAGTAAAACGTCTTTTGTCTCTTTTGTAGCAACTTTGTAACGTTCACCCATCAATACGTTAAATACTGCCTGCGTACCAACGATCTGGGAAGAAGGAGTTACAAGAGGTGGCTCACCAAGGTCTTTACGAACTCTTGGGATCTCCTTTAATACTTCTTCGTATTTATCCTCTGCATGCTGCTCTTTTAACTGGGAAACCATGTTGGATAACATACCACCTGGTACCTGGTATAATAAAGTCTTAATGTTAACGCCAAGTACTTTTGTATTCATCAAACCGCTCTCTAATGCTTCTTCTCTCATTGGTCTGAAGTAATCAGCGATCTCTGCAAGTAAGTTCTGGTCTAAACCGGTATCAAATTCTGTTCCCTTGAATGCCTCCACCATAACTTCTGTTGCAGGCTGGCTTGTTCCCATAGAGAATGGAGAGATTGCAGTATCAATGATATCGCATCCTGCCTCTACTGCTTTCATGTATGTCATGGAAGCAACACCGGAAGTATAGTGTGTGTGAAGCTCGATCGGTAATGATGTAGAATCTTTCAAAGCCTGAACTAACTCTGTTGCTTTGGAAGGAACTAACAGTCCGGCCATATCTTTGATACATAAAGAATTAGCTCCCATATCTTCTACTCTCTTAGCCATATCCATCCAGTATTCCAGTGTATATGCATCACCTAATGTATAAGATAATGCAACCTGTGCATGTCCGTTCTCTTTATTGCAGGCTGTAACTGCTGTCTGAAGATTACGGATATCGTTTAAACAGTCAAAAATACGGATAATATCAATACCGTTTGCGATAGATTTCTGTACAAAATACTCTACAACATCATCTGCGTAAGGACGGTATCCCAAGATATTCTGTCCACGGAATAACATCTGTAATTTTGTATTTTTGAATCCATCTCTTAATTTACGAAGACGCTCCCATGGATCTTCTTTTAAGAAACGAAGGGATGCATCGAATGTAGCACCACCCCAGCACTCAACAGCGTTGTATCCGACTTTATCCATTTTATCAACGATCGGAAGCATCTGTTCTGTTGTCATACGTGTTGCGATCAGGGACTGATGCGCATCACGCAGAACGGTTTCTGTTATTTTTAAAGGTTTTTTAACAACTTCTGCCATGATTTTCTATTCCTCCTAAATTCCAAAGATTGCCATGAATACACCGGCCGCTACTGCAGTACCGATAACACCGGCAACGTTTGGTCCCATTGCATGCATAAGTAAAAAGTTTGTCGGGTCTTCTTCTGCTCCGACTTTCTGAGATACACGGGCTGCCATTGGAACGGCAGAAACACCTGCAGAACCAATCAGTGGATTGATCTTGCCCCTTGTGATCCAGCATAATAATTTACCAAATAATACACCGGCCGCAGTACCGAACATGAATGCTACAAGACCAAGGATAACGATCTTGATCGTTGTCCAGTTTAAGAATGCTTCTGCACTTGTGGAAGCACCAACTGATGTACCGAGTAAAATTACTACGATATACATTAACGCATTGGATGCTGTCTCTGATAACTGACGGACAACTCCGGATTCGCGGAATAAGTTACCAAGCATTAACATACCAACCAGTGGAGCTGTTGTAGGAAGGATCAGGCACACCACAATTGTTACCACGATAGGGAATAAAATCCTCTCCAGCTTTGATACCGGACGCAGGTTCTCCATCTTGATTGCACGCTCTTTTTTGGTTGTAAATAATTTCATGATCGGAGGCTGGATAATAGGAACTAACGCCATGTAGGAATACGCTGCCACTGCGATCGGTCCCATCAGACCTGACTGTCCTAATTTTCCTGCAAGGAAAATAGAAGTAGGTCCGTCTGCACCACCAATGATAGAAACAGCCGCTGCTGCCTTATCATTAAAACCTAATAAAATTGCAAGGAAGTATGCGCCAAAGATACCAAACTGTGCCGCTGCTCCAAGCAGGAAGCTGATCGGGTTTGCGATCAATGGTCCAAAGTCTGTCATCGCACCTACACCGAGGAAGATCAGTGAAGGCAGGATCGACCATTCATCTAACGTGTAAAAATAATGGAATAAACCACCGACACCATTGCTCATCATTTCAGGTTCTGCAAAAATATCCGGGTAGATATTTACAAGCAACATACCAAATGCGATTGGAACCAGAAGTAATGGTTCAAATCCTTTGGCGATTGCAAGGTAAAGGAATACGCAGGCAACAAGGATCATGATGAAATTTCCGACTGTCAGGTTAAAGAAGGCAGTCTGGTGAAGGAGATTGTCCATTGTCTCCATAAAATAACTCATAGTTATCCTCCTAAAATACTAGTTTAATGTAGCAAGTAAAGCGCCTGCTTCTACCATATCACCAACATTTACATTGATACTTGCAACAGTACCATCCTGTGGTGCAACAACTGGTGTTTCCATTTTCATGATCTCTAAAACAAGGACAGCATCACCTTTTTTCACTGCCTGGCCTACAGAAGCTTCGATCTTAAATACTTTTCCTGCTGCTCCTGCCTCAATCTTAACGCTTCCTGCGCCACCTGCCGGTGCTGCTGCCTTTGGAGCTGCTGCCGGAGCGGCTGGTGCTGCTGCACGTCTTGGTGCTGCTACCGGAGCACTTACGCTTCCGTTCTCTTCTACTGTAACATCATAAACATTTCCATTTACGGTAATTGTATAGCTTTTCATTTAATAAATCCTCCTGATCATAAAGGTAATCAATATCTTTTATTTCATATTGTGACTGGTTCTTTTATCTTCTGTGGATAGAACGAACGACAAAAGAATCTGTGGATGTTCCTTCGCTTGCTGCGATCGCTGCAGAAATAACAGCTACAAGTTCAAGGTCATCTGTAAGGTTTTCATTTACTGTCTCAACTGCCGGTGCTTTTGTTGCTTCTGTTTTTGCAGTTTCTTTCTTCGGAGCACCAACTTTTGAAATAAACTTAAAGCAGTAAATGATCAGACTGATAAGTATTAATACACAGAATACAGTTCCCATTCCCATCAAAGTATTGAGAGCTGCCTTTTCTAACTTCTCGCCTAATGTATACACGATATCTGCTGTTGCATCAGTCATCTCAATCTCTTCTGTCAGATAATTGTATTCATAGACGAATGTTACGTCCACATCTCTCTCAGAAAAATTTACGATCTGGTCAACGGTAACAGTATCGCTTGTCTTATCAATAGAGAACTCACCCAGACCAACAAATGTACCCACATCAGATGTCGTGTCCAGCCATGACTGTAAAAGACTGATCACAGCTTCTGCCTCTGTGTATTCTCTTCCATACTGTTTTGCATACTGCTTTGCATACTGCTCATTTGTCTCAATTGCCGCAGATAACTCCTCCTCAGAAGATGCTGCAATTGAAGTTACCAAGTTCTGTGCGCTGCTCTGTAGATCAGAGTAACTCATTCCGCCGTAGTCAACATCCTGCGGATCAGCGGATCCACAAGCTGCGAGTGTCAGCGCCATGATGCAAAGACAAAGCATTAAAGATAATTTTTTCTTCATAACTTCACCTTTCTATTTTGTTCCATGTTTCTTATCTGGTGTGCATACACATTTTGTGTAAAGCATCTCAAATGCTGCAACAAGATATTTTCTTGTATCTGCAGGCTCAATGATCAGATCAACATAGCCTCTTCTTGCGGCAGTCACTACATTAGACTGTAATTTTTCATATTCTTTTGCCTTCTCAGCAAGAACATCTGCAGAAGCGTCTGCATACATAATCTTAGCTGCAAGTTCTGCATCCATCATACCAATCTTAGTCTCCGGCCATGCATATACTAAATCTGCTCCGATTGATTTGGAGTTCATTGTCACATAAGCGCTTCCGAAAGCATCGCCTGCGATCAGGTTTACTTTTGGACATGTTGCAGATGCGAATGCAGATGTCATATGAGCAAGTGCTTTTGCAAGTCCTTTTTCTGCACACATGCATGCCTTGAATCCTGTTACATTTGTGATAGATAAAACAGGGATCTCGAATGCATCACAGAAACGGATGAACTCAGATGCTTTCTCGCATCCTTTTACAGTAAGTGCTGCCTCAAAAGTCTCTGCTGTCTTTCCTTCTTCATCATGAATCTCTGTACAGTTTGCAACTGCACCGACCGTCATACCATTTAATTTGATAAATCCTGTTACCATGTTCTTTGCATAATCAGCTTTTGTCTCGAAGAATGCATGTCCATCTGAAATCTCGCTTAAGAGATATCTTGCATCACCCTTCATAACATCCATGCTTGCACATGCACGGTTTAAATCATCCTCACATTCCTCTGTGTAAACGTCTCCCTCATTATTTAAAGGAAGCATGGATACTAACTCACGGATCTGTGCGAGGATGTCATCCTCTGTGCCGACATAGTCAACACATCCTGTCTCTTCACTCTGGAATTTTGCTGCGGATGTATCGCATTTTTCAATTCTGTTGCCCTCGATTGCATTTGGGGAATTGATGAACATTTTAGCCTTGGTTTCTTCCATAAAAGCGAAATCAGATAAAGCTGGAACAACTGCAAGACCGCCGCCACAATTTCCAAATACGGCACTGATCTGTGGAATCACACCGGATGCCTCGATCTCTTTGGCATAAATCCTGCCAAATCCGTCTAATGCATCGACAGACTCCTGTAATCTCATACCTGCACAGTCAATAAAACCGATGACCGGTGCGCCCATTTTCATTGCCATGTCATATACATTGGCAATTTTCTTTGCATGCATCTCACCGATCGTTCCGTTTAATACGGATGCATCCTGGCTGTAAACATATACCAGGTTACCATCGATCAGACCATACCCTGTGATAACACCGTCGGATGGTGTGTCTGTGTTTGCAAGATTAAAGTCTGTATTTCTTGCTGTTACAAGAGAACCAATTTCCATAAAACTGTTCTCATCGACTAACTTGGTAATACGCTGCATTGCCAAGCTATCATTACTACTACTCATTCTTTAGCCCTCCATCTATAAAAATTAACAAATTTCGCTATGATAATTGTATATCTTTTCCAAACAATTTTCAAGTGCATTGTTAATTTTTTGACAGAATTTTTACCAAACCTTTACCACATATTGTCAGACAGCGAGTTTTAACACCTGTCTTAAGCACCACTCAAAATCCAGTTTCTCCATATCTTCTGTGGTCTCCACCTGATATTCCCGCAATACCATGTCGCCCAGTTTATAATAGACAGCTCCGACACAGCTTCTTTTTTTTACCGGTGCACTCAGTTTTTGTGCGATTCGATACTCCACCGTCACCTGTTCCCCCTCTCCGAGCAGCACATGGGAGACATCCTTTTTCAGGACAGCATGCAGTTTCATATACATCTGTTTCCCAATCCTGTCGCCCTGTGCATTTTCAACGGGAACCGGTGCAAATCTGCTCTCATCCAGTGCAATATCGTCCAGATTGCAGCGTTCGTAAGCGGCAAGTCCGTATTCCATAAGCTTTCTCGTATCCGACCATTTATAAGTTTTATTGTTTGGCCAGCCACATGCCAGCAGTGCCACAATATATGTTTTTCCATTCTGTTCCAGTGCCCCCACATAACAGTATCCTGCGTTTCCCGTAAATCCTGTCTTCCCGGAAATTGCCCCATCCATCATTTTCAAAAATGCATTATGGTTGTAACAATGGTAGGCATATTTTCCACTCACATCGGTAAACGCATGCTCTGCCTCCCCGGTGATTTTTAAAAACAGGTCTGCCTTTGGAGATTCCTTAATGCAGTAGCGCATGATCCGCGCAAGGTCTTCCGCGGTCGTGTGATGAAACCGGCTGTCCTTCTGTGCATCCAATCCATTTGGCGTTATAAAAAAAGTGTCAGCGCACCCGATTTTTTTTGCATAGTCATTCATCATCTTTGAAAAATGCTCCGTTGTACCGGCAACCTGCTCTGCGATAACGACTGCACAGTCATTAAAGGACTCTAGCATCATCGCGTAAATGAGATCTTTCATCCGGAATTTCTGTCCTGCCGGTGCACCCAGATGCACTTTTGGCGCCTTCGCTGCCTGCACAGACACCTCGGCGATCTGCTCTAAATCACAGTTTTCCAGTGCAATAATGCAGGTTAATATTTTGGTGGTACTCGCATTGGCAAGTGCTTCTGATCCGTTTTTACTATATAAAACGCGCCCAGAACCGCCATCCATTAAAACTGCCGCCTTTGCAAAAAGTTCCGTTTCTTTCGGCGGCTCCTGCGCTGCCAATATTTTTGCCGGATATGTAAACAAAATGACCAGACATATAATAATCGCAATTACTTTTTTCAAACCAAAAACCTATTTTTTCTCTTCACCCATCTATATGCAGAAATGAAATACGGTATGCTTTTGGATGCTCCGTCCTGCAAAAATAAAAACGTTTTTCCACAAACAAAAATAGCGCAAAAAGTTACTCATGACTCTTTGCGCTCTGTTCTCCTTATATATCCAGTTTTACTTTCATCTCTTCTTCTGCTTCCTGCTTGAACTCCTCGATCTGAACCTGATCTAACATTGGCAGTTCATCCAGGGACTGCACACCAAAGCTTCTTAAGAACTCCTCCGTCGTGCCAAACAAAAGCGGACGTCCCGGTGCATCTAATCTGCCGAGTTCCTTCACCAGATTGTACTCGACTAACTTGTTAACCGCATGGTCGCAGGAAACACCGCGGATCTTCTCAATCTCCACCTTTGTGATTGGCTGCTTGTACGCAATAATGGAGAGTGTCTCTAAAAGTACATCTGTGAGCACATGTTTTTTCGGCTGCTTAGCAATCCGTATCAGGTACTCATACATTTCGCTTTTCGTACACATCTGATAGGCTCCGTCCAGCTCGATGATCTTCATGCCAATGCTCGGCTTCTCATATTCTTTCATGAGATTCTCTATAATTTTCTTTGTCTCTTTTTTATCTAATTCCAATGCAGCGGCAATTTTTTCCAGTTCAACGGATTCTCCCATGGTAAAAAGGATTGCCTCCACGATTGCTTCATAATTCTTTTCTTCCATTCCTCTATTCCCTATACAGCCAAGACCTGTTAAGCAGCTATTTTTGATTCGATCTTAATATCATCAAAAGTGTGTTCCTGCGAGATAAAAATCTTTCCCACCTTCATCAGCTCTAATATCGCCAAAAAAGTAACGATCACTTCCACCTTGCCTGCCTGCGCTTCCAGAAGGTTGCGGAAGCTGAAATTTCTATGTGTTTTGCAGAAGTCCTCCACATGCACCATCTTATCCGAAAGTGAAACTTCTTCCTTCTCGATCTTGCCAAACTTCGAACGAACCGGGTCAATCTTGTCCACCTGTTTTTTCATAATGGACTTAAAAATCTGATCCAGCTTTGCCAGATCCATATCCCCGACTAATTCTGCAAGATCTACCGGTTCCTCATACTCTGCAACCTCCGGTGGGATCGTAGGTTCCTTAAAAAACACCTGCTCCGCATCCATCTGTCTGTCCCTGAGTTCATAAGCCATGCACTTGTACATCTTGTACTCCAGCAGTTGCTGTACAAGTTCTGCCCTCGGATCTTCCTCCTCTTCCTCCTCGGATTCTTTCTTCGGAAGCAGCATCCTGGACTTAATATCGATCAACGTGGCAGCCATGACCAGAAATTCACTCATGACATTTAAGTCATTCCGCTTCATCTCCGCGATATATTCCATGTACTGATTCGTGATCTCTACAATCGGGATATCATAAATATTCACTTTATTTTTTTCCAACAGATGTAAAAGCAGATCCAGTGGACCTTCAAACACCTGAAGTTTTACCGTCAGCTCCATATATGATAACTTCCTTGCAATGTTTCGTCCGGTCTGCCATGACACAAACCATAAGAAATTAATTTGTAAATCGCAACGTATCAATTTTATATGGAAACCGAAAAAAAAGCAAGCATAATGTACAGGTTCTCCGGCTAAAATGAAGTAGGAACGTCGCAGGCTGCGCCTTTTTGCAGATATGTGACACTGAAACCCAAAATTTTCGGAGGTATCCCAAATGCGCTTGTTATGCTCTGCCCTTCTTTCTGCAAACCTGCTCCTTGGAAGCAGTTTTCCCCTCCTGTCACCGTACCATTTTTTGTGTCAGGACAATATTTTCCCAAAAAACATTTTTTCCTTTGAGAGAACCTTTGTTCTTTCCGAGACACCGGCGGAATCCACTCCGGCGGCTGATTCGTCTGACATTCTCAATCTGTCTGCCCCGAGCGTTCTTCTCATGGAAGCATCTACCGGAACGATTCTGTATGAAAAAAATTCCCATACAGTCCTACGCCCTGCAAGTATCACGAAAATCATGACGCTAATTCTCATTTTTGACGCGATCGAATCCGGTCAGATTTCTTTAGAAGATACTGTCACCGTGTCAGAATACGCTGCCAGCATGGGTGGCTCGCAGGTCTTTTTGGAACCGAATGAAACGCAGACCGTCGACACCATGATCAAATGCATCAGCGTTGCAAGTGCCAATGACGCATGCGTTGCCATGGCGGAATTTATCTGCGGCAGTGAAGCCGCTTTCGTAGAAAAAATGAATGAGCGTGCCAAAGGACTTGGCATGAACGACACTACATTTGTAAATTGTTGTGGTCTTGACGTTGACGGACATATGACAAGCGCCTATGATGTTGCCCTGATGTCCCGCGAGCTGACCACGAAATACCCACAGATCCATAATTATTCTACCATCTGGATGGATACGATCACGCACGTCACAAGACGCGGTTCGGAGGAATTTGGTCTGACAAACACCAACAAGCTGATCCGGCAATATCAGTATGCAACCGGGCTTAAGACCGGCTCGACGAGCCTTGCAAAGTACTGTGTCTCCGCCACCGCAGTAAAGGACGGCATGGAACTGATTGCAGTCGTCATGGCCGCCCCGGATTTTAAGATCCGGTTTGCCGATGCAGCCACACTTTTAAATTACGGTTTTTCCAAATGTCGGATTTATTCGGATGAGAACACCGACACACTCGCCGCACTCCCATTAAAAAAAGGAATTTCCGATGAAGTCTCTCTCTGCTACCGCTCCCCATTTCAGTATGTGGTTACAGACGGTTCCGATCTCTCCGGTATCACTAAAGAACTGGAACTGCCGGAATCTGTGGAAGCCCCGGTTGCATCCGGTGATGTCATCGGGCGCGTTGTCTATAAACTGGGCGACAGGGAACTTGGAACGGTCGACATTTTATGCAGCGAGGATATTGTCGCCGCTGTCTACAAAGATTATTTTATGGAATCATTGCAAATGTACCTGCCATAAATCTGCGAATTATTACCGGAACAAAGTGTAAATAAACTGTATCAAAAAGCAAAGGGCAGAGAAACCTCTCACCGGCTCTCCACCCTTTGTTACCATTTTACAGCAACGGCGCAAACAGACGCATCATGCCCTGGAAAATACGAATGAACACATTCTGGCCTCTGCAGAATTCCAATGTCATTTCCTCGGAAGCCGCAAAAGTATCCATACAGTCGTCTTTCAACTGCATCAAGGCTTTCGTTTTATACATAAACACACCACACTCAAAATGCAGGTACAGACTGCGGTAATCGAGATTGATGCTGCCCACAGTTCCAATCTTATCATCACAGAGAAAACTCTTGGCATGAATAAAACCAGGTGTATACTGATAAATTTTTACACCACATTTGAGCAGCGGTTCATAATGGGACTGCGTCAAAAGGAAAATCATTTTCTTATCCGGGATTCCCGGTGTCACGATCCGCACATCCACACCACGCTTTGCAGCGTTGCACAGGCTCACCAACATCTCATTGTCAATGATCAGATACGGCGTGAAAATATATACATACCGCTCTGCATGGTTGATAATGTTCAGATAAATATTCTCTCCTACTGTCTCATGATCTAACGGTGTATCACCATAAGGCTGTACATAGCCGTCTTCCTCAAAAGGTGCTTTCTGGTATACCTGCGGCATGAACTGTTTGTAATCCTCAGAGGAATGGTTAATGTAATTCCACATTTCCAAAAACATTGTGGTCATACTCCACACAGCTTCACCCTCTAAACGGATTCCGGTATCTTTCCAGTAGCCAAACCGTGACGCCACATTGATATATTCGTCCGCAAGATTGATTCCTCCGGTAAATCCAACTTTTCCATCAACCACAAAAATCTTCCTATGATCCCGGTTATTCATAATAACGGACATAATCGGACGGAATGGGTTAAACGCGGCACACTTAATGCCTTTTGCCTGCAATATCTTATAATATTTTGGTGGCAGTGTGTTGATGCAGCCAATATCATCATAGATCAGCCGGACATCCACACCCTCTTTGCTTTTTCGCTCAAGCACTTCCACGATGCGGTCAAACATCGTTCCCATATCTACAATAAAATACTCCAGGAAAATAAAATGTTCTGCCTTTTCCAGCTCCGCAAGCATATCCGGGAACATCTCTTCCCCACAGCGGTAGTATTTTGTGGACGTATTATGATAAAGTGGGAATCCTGCCCAGTCATTGATATACTTGGACTGACGGCAAACAGAGATGTCCTCCCTCTCTAACTGCTCTTTGATCTTCGGTGTCTGATAAAGACACGCACTCACTTCCCGGTTCACAGAATCCATACGTTCCTGCGTTCTCTTTGTAAGACCTGATCTGCCAAAAATCATATATAATAACAGTCCAAGCACCGGGGACAGCAGGATAATGAATGTCCACGAAAGTTTATTTGCCGGATTCGTCCAACGGTTTACGATCACCAGCACCACAATAATTGCGATCACACGAATTGCAAGGTTTGCATAGGTAAACTGATAACTGAACTGATACATGACCATTACAAGCCAGAAAAACTGGAGGATAATGGAAACTGCAACGATTGAAAATCTTCCTAATAATAAATGTGCTATTTTTTTCATCTGTATTCATCGCCCCTTTCCCATTATTCTAATATTAGACTATTAAAATGTCAAACTACAAGGTTGTTCACATGTAGCATTCCCCAGCATTTTCTGCCAATCTGCTCCCCTCTCGGATATACACTCTCATAGAGTTTTAATTTCATCTCTGCCGGCGTATAATCCGGGTGTTTCTGATATGCAAGCGCAACCGCACCGGAAACTACAGGTGCTGCCATCGAGGTTCCGCTTTTCACAACATATCCCTTTGCATCTTTACTGCAGCTTTTCACATTCGTGCCAGGTGCAAGGACTTCCGGTTTCACGATACAGCATTCTGTCGGCCCGGATCCGCTGTAATTTTTTGTCAGTCTCCCACTGTTTCCTGTTTCTGTCACATTATCATCCCAGCTTCCGACCGTCAGCACTTTTCTGGAAATTCCCGGAATTGTGACAGAGTTTTCCTTTGGACCATTATTTCCCGCCGCTGTCACCACCATGATTCCCTGATTCCACGCCTCGTCCACAGCGTGAAGCAGCTGCTCCTGCTCATTTTTTCCTGCACTTGCCATCATCCCGACTGAAATATTTAAAATTTTCACCTGATATTTCTCCCGGTTTTGTAAAAGCCAGTCCATTCCCTCTAACACATGGCTGGTAACTCCGTTCCCCTTCCGGTCCAATACTTTTAGTACCACAAAACGAACCCTTGGCGCCACCCCGCTTAACAGCCGCACGCCGCGCTTATCCTTAGACATCAGTCCACTGCCGCCAATGATTCCTGCGACATGCGTTCCATGCCCATTATCATCATACGCCGCAAGTTTCTTCTGGCAGAAATCCTCAAAATGTAAAATTCTCTGGTCAAAGTCCAGATGTGGGGCAATCCCGGTATCCATGACCGCCACAGTGATATTTTTGCCGTTCAAGCCCATTTTATATGCACGGTCACAATGAATGACACGTTTCACTCGATCCATAAATGTTATCCTTTTTTCTATCAGTATATGAAAATCAGAAACTTCCAGTGACAAAGCCAAAACAATAGCATGCACGCTCCGCGGACATTCTATTGTCAAACAAAATAAGGTGTGGGTATTCAAAGTTGTTGAGGGGCTGGTTTCGTGAGGGTACAACTTGAGGGTTT
>ERZ1026886.587-NODE-587-length-18376-cov-128.794280_pt1 | contig 18376 bp, 9 predicted proteins | sample MGYA00380173_ERZ1026886 | MGnify/ENA primary metagenome ERZ1026886 (study PRJEB33269, sample SAMEA4719809) | human gut metagenome | biome: human-associated habitat; feature: organic feature; material: feces | place: Cameroon | collected 2013-10 ... | reverse complement strand
CATCGGTAGTAACAGTCATACCAGGAACACGACCCTGCAAAGCACGCATCGGGTCTGTCTCTGAACTTGTCTTCAGGTTCTTGGTTGAAACTACAGCCACAGAACCGGTCAAGTCTGCCTTCTTCTGAGTGGTATAACCGGTTACAACTACCTCGTTCAAATCGTTAGCTTCTTCCTGGAGAGTGACCTGCATATCTGGGGCAGCCTTCACCTCTTGAGTCTTATATCCGATATAAGAAATAACGAGTGTGGCACCAGGCTCACATTCTACATGGAACTTACCATCAAAGTCGGTAACAGTTCCGGTCTTGGTGCCTTTTACCATGACAGACGCTCCTATGACCGTCTCTCCAGTTTGGTCGAAAACGACACCACTTACATTTACCTGTTGTGCATTTGCCATGGTGCAAACAGCACAGAGCGCAGAGCTCATTAGTAATCTTGAAAGATTGTTCATACTAATCTAATGTTTTAAGTTTCAAAATTGTTTTATTTCTGCCGCAAAATTAGGCAAAGAACGGTGATATAAATAGAAAAAATCGTTCCAGCAACAGTAATTATGTTACATGAAACGATTTTCAAATCTTTCGTCAAGATTTTAAAGTACTTATTTTAAAGGAGTTAGAAAACTATTCCTTTTTAGATGCCTGTTCATTCCTGAAATCGGTAGGAAGAACGCCAAACTGTTTCTTGAAACATGACGAGAAATAGCCAGGAACGGCAAAGCCTACTTCTGCCGAAATTTCTGAGATGGTCTTGTCGGTTTGCTGCAAGAGGGTATAGGCTCTTTGCAGTCTCATCTCTTTCAGGAGTTCTGCAGGCGTCTTGCCAGTCATCGCCTTCACCTTGCGATAGAGCTGCACCTTGCTCAGTTGCATCTCGGCACCCAAATCATCCATCTTCATATCAGCATTGCCCATATTCTCAAGAATCTTTTTCTTGAAACGATCCATGAAGTAACGCTCGCTCTCATCGAGATGATTCAGTTCGGCAGTCCAGCCCTCCTTGTTCTCGATGAAGCCACGAGTCACGGCTTTCTGTTTCTGGAGTTTCTTTCTATATACCTTATATATATAGTAGATAACAAAGAGCAGAACCAGGACGACAACCAAGGCAACCACAAGCATCCATTTCTGGATACGGGAAACCTCTGAATAGGAATCAAGACTATTAGAAATCTGATCCAGATTCTTCACCTTGGCTTCCAGATCCTGATATTGCAGGGCAATGGCATCACAGTTTTCCGGGGTAGCAAGGAATGATTTCATCACATTATCCTTCTTATAGGGTTTACCCTGAAGGATGTTCATTGCCAATTCCATAATCTTCTCGCCCTGGGTAGGATAGACATAAGAGGCAGCAAACTGGCCTCTCTTCACTCTATCCACTCCTTCCCATTCTCCAGGCAATCCGTCGATACCCACTATAACCACCTGCTTTTCTATTCCCCTTCGCTCTGCTTCTAAAACAGCTCCGATGGCACCGAGGTCACTATGTCCAAACACGCCATCCGCATGTCCGCCCTTATCCAGATATTGCTTCATCAACTCTTGGGCACGCTCCAAAGTCCAGTTGCTATCCAGGGTAACCACCTTGATTCCCGGATAATTCTTCATCACCTCTTGAAAACCACGATGGCGCTCGATGACAGGAGAAGCATCCTTCAAGCCCGTAATCTCAACAACGGAACCTTTTCCATCCAGCTTCCTGGCAAGGAAACGGGCTACTTCCCTACCCGCTTCCACATTATCGCCACCAATGGAGGCTGTATAATGGGATGATTTTACCTTTCTGTCGAAGAGGACAACCGGGATATGGGCACGATAGGCTCGCTCGATGGCGGGAGTCACATCATTCACATTATCTGGAGCCACAACGATTAAATCTACCTTCCTGGCTATCATGCTGTCTATCTGGCGAGCCTGGCGCTGCCCGTCATTCTCTGCCGTGGTAAACAGCAAATCGACATTTTTATACTGATATTGTGCCAAGCGCATCTCCTTATTCACCTTCTCGCGCCAAAGTCCGCCGCAACATTGCGACACACCAATCACCATCTTCTTCTGGGTGCATGAATCCAGAAGAAGAAGCATACTACTAAACAGTACTATTAAGATAATATAGAGTCTTTTCATTGATTTCATACTTCTTCCATCCGTTTAAGTTCCCACCCCTCAAACTGCATGATGATGAGATGGAGTTTTGTGCCTTGGCGCAAAGCCTCAACCCTTGGAGCCTCAGCATATCGATGAATCTGCTCTACAGCCTCACGCCACTGTTTCTCTGCCTTGGTCATAGGCTTGCCATCTTCCGTAAACTCACCTTCAACTATCGCAGAGAAATCTTTCTTAGAAAGAACCTTCAATTCCAGAATGTAGCTATGCTGACTGGCATAATGGGTAAGGTCTGGCAAAAGGAAGAAATCACAATAGCCATGATTCAACTCCAACTCTGGAGCCGTGATATAATAATCATTCAGATTCAGATAAGCCATGAAGAATCCCTGCAGGTTTCGCTCAGCCTCAATGCCATCACGCACCGATGAAACCTTGGCATAGGCATCTGCCATGAAGCGCAATCCTTCTTCCCACTTACCATCGTATGCCATATCATAATAGTAATCGGTGAGCTGGTTGACATCCACATAAGCCTTTGCCTGATACTCCTCTTCCAGATAACCATAATACTGCTTGCGGACATTATTGTTCGGAATGCCCAGAATGAGCTTGGATCCACGAGTTCCCTTGATGGTCAACATGCCATAATAGAACAGAAGACTTGGGAATATCTCTGCCTTTGGAATCTGATACGCAGAAAACGACTCATAAAGCTGGGTAACAATCTGCTCCTCTTCTGCTATCTTGCGGATGATGCCCTTACGTTCTCCATCCAGCTTGTCAAACTGCAACAGTTTCTTCATCTTGCCGTAATCGGTACGGGTATTCGGGTCTATCATTTCTTCCGGTGGACATCCTGCATCCATATAATTGCGAAGGTAATAAAGAACCATATCACAATTAAACATACGAGTTTTCTTCTTCAATGCCTGTTTAGCAAAGCAATAGTTGTCATACCAAGGCTTCATATCATTGACAATGGCATCAATATCACTATCAGCAGGAATACTTCCATGCTCCTTATAATAGGTAAACATCTCCACCACATCGGTGGTAGAGAAGCCCAGCATCTCATCAAACTCTGGCTTGATAGAAATATTCCAACCTATATTGAATCCACTCGTTACATCATCCAGGGTTACAGGGCTCACACCCATCATGAAGATACGCTCAAAATTACCCTTGAACTTCTTGAAGACATCACGATAAAAGCCATCGGCATGGGTAATTGCATGATACACTTTCTCACCACGTTCATTGAGAATGACATTCGTGAAGTTGTCATACTCATCGATAATGAGATACAGATGATACTTGTGCGCCTTGGCTGCCTTGAATATCAGTTCCATCTTTTCCTCGAAATCTTCCTGCGCCAGGATTTCTTCCATCTCTTCCTGATAATATTCTGAATATTGACGGACAAAAGCATCAAGGTTGATGCTGAGATAAGAATTAAACTTAGTCTCAAGCTTGTCGATATTACCCGTAATCTGGGAGAAATCGAGGAACAGCACCTGATACTTTCCCTGCAAAGGAGTAGGATGCTGTCCTATCCACAGATTTCCAAAAAGACTCTGGAACTTATGGCTCTGCGCACAGTCATAGTAAGAATAGAGCATACTCAAGAATATGCTCTTACCAAAACGACGAGGACGGTTGAGGAAAAGATTGCGAGGCTGATTCTCCAGCTCCGGGATAAACATCGTCTTATCCACATAATACTGATTCTGCTCTATCACTTGGGCAAAATCAGCTACACCATAAGGTACTCGTTTTACTTGCTGTTCCATCATGATCTATCTTTTAAAAACTTATCTGTGTGCAAAGATAGCATAAAAAAACGAAAAAGCCACAGTTTGCGTTTACAAACTGCGGCTTTTATTATATTTTATCCAAAACACACGATTTTACGTGATTACAAACCGAGCTTATGAACCTTCAGGTTCTTGAACTCAGCCTTGCCACCCTGGGTGTAAAGCTTCACATTCTCGTATGGAGCTACTGGGAAGACGAGGTTGGTCATGGCGATGCGACCGCCATCTACGAAGAGCTCAACTGATGACTTATCTACGAAGATATCAACATGATAGGTCTTCTTGCCATCCTCACAAAGACTCAATGGTGCCCAAGTAGCCAGAGCGAAATCGTTCTTGTAATTGATGGAGTTGGTGATGCGGGCAGGCTGTTTGCCTTCTGCAGCCAGCTGCTTGTCCCAAGCCAACTCGATATCGTGAGGAACCGACTGCTTGCCGAAATCACTCAGACCACTCTCTGTTCTATCCATCACTACCTTGCCCTGCTTCATATCGAAGTAGATCATAGTACGCTCACGCTTGTTGTTAGAAATCTCGATACCGGCAATGCCGTTGGCATCTGGAGTTACATCAGCCTCAATCTCGAAAGCTCCCTCCATATTGGCTGCAACACCAGCAAGCATCTTTTCGTCTGAAACAGAAGCATCTGCCACATTCTTGGTGTCCTTACGCAATGCATAAACCTCTGGAGCTACATCTTCTGAAATATAATACTTGCCGTTCTTTTCGTAGAGTTTCAACTCACGTGGCAATCCGTTGGCACCACGGTTCTGCTTGAACGGAGTAAGGTTGGCATACTGCCAGTTGCTCATCCAGGTGATACCCAGAACTCGGTCGCCTGTGTTTGAGAAGGTAACGGTAGCATAGTGATCCTTACCCCAATCGAGCCACTTTACTTCGTTGGCATCAGGACAAGTAAACTTCTTGCCATCGAAATCGCCTACGAAATACTCGGTAGCGCTGCCACCAAACCAGCAACCTGGATTGATATTCATGGTCATCACCCACTTCATCTTCTTCTTATCACCATTTACAGGCAACTGGAAGAAGTCTGGACACTCATACTGACATGGCTGCTGACCTATACATTTACCGAAGGCACTGACATAATTCCATTTCTTGAGATTCTTTGACTTGTACAAACGCATCTCCTTATCGGCAGAAACAATCATATACCAGCATTTTCCCTTCTCATACCAGAACACCTTAGGGTCACGGAAATCCTTCAAGCCATCGAATGGAGTCAACACAGGATTGCCCTCGTACTTGGTAAAGGTACGACCATTGTCATTGCTGTAGGCAATGCACTGCACCTCATCGTGGTTCACACTGTTGTTGGTATAGATAGCGATGATGGCATCCTTGCCGAAACCTGCCGTATTCTTCTTGTCGATGACAGAACTACCAGAGAAGATATGACCTACAGGGTCGCGGGCGATAGCTGGATCGAGATGCTCCCAATGAACCAGGTCCTTGCTCACAGCATGTCCCCAGTGCATATTGCCCCACTTACTTCCGTATGGGTTATACTGGAAATAGAGATGATACTCACCATCCTTATACACCATTCCGTTAGGGTCGTTCATCCAACCATAGAGCGGAGTGAAGTGATAAGATGGACGATAGTAATCGGTATTGGTTGTATCGAATGTATTGCTGAGCTTGAGCAAGTTGAGTGCCAAAGCATCTTTCTTCAGACCAAGAATCTTGACTGTTGCAGTCTTACCCTTGCCCAAAGCGAAAGGCACATAGTAATCAGAACCATTCTGAGCCAGGCGAACGTCCATCCAGGTATCATCCTTAGAACCTGTATCGAGCAAAACCTGGGCCTCATCCTTCTCTTCCTGGATAGGGAGAAGAAGATACTTGGTAGGATTCTCCACCTTGATGATAGTAGTATCACCCTTGTGTTCGATGTTCATCTTCTGTGCAAAGGCAGAAGTTGTAGCTGATGCCATCAACATGAGGCAGGCAGCCTTCAACATTTTGTTTGTTTCCATTGTAAAATTATTGTTAATTGTTATTGTTTATATCTATAACGTATTATTGTTTGTCTTATTACCGACAGCCCTATACATTATATTATATATAGGAGCTGTCGATGATGTTTATTGATATTTATATCGCTTAGAACTTCAAAGAAGCTGTAAACTCTACAGTGAATGGACGGAGATAACTTCCCGTCATAATCTGATTCTTGATTCCCTTAGCCTCTTCCTTGGTAATCAGCTCGGCACCTGCGATACTACCCTTGGCACCAGTCTGATTCAAGAAGTTGACCACCGTGCAACCGAGAGCCAAGCGCTTGGTTGCCTGCCAGTTCAAACCACCAAAGGTCTCCCAGTGACCGTTGAAGTAATATGCCTCGTTGATGTTGGCGTAGGTCTTGCTGAAGTAACGGAAGCTGGTCCAGAGCTTGATGTCCTTGGTTATCATGTAGCTTGGGTCCAACTCGATGAGAATCTGAGGAATCTCTGCTACGATATTGCCAGTGGCATTGATTTTGCCAACATAGCCATCGTTGAAGGTGATGCTGGTTTCATACTTCTTGTAAGTAGGCTTCTGATATGTGAAGAGGAAGTGGAAATCGAATCCCTTGAATGGATGAGCCACAGCGTCGGTTGTCCATCCCCATGTCTGGATATCGTAAGTCAAAGGAGCTGCCTTGATCTCACTGCCATGCTGCAAGTTCAGAGTTGAGTTGTTGTTGGTCTTTGAGATGTAAGAGAACAACGATGTCAAACTCAACCATGAGTTATTGTAGTAGATACCTGCACGACCGAGTGGCACAGAAATCTTATCCGTATTTGGCAATGTTGCTGGAGCAAAAGCCTCGAACTTAGGATGCTGAACGATGTAAGTGAAATCACCAGTGAAGCCGAAGTTATCGGTCAACTTATAAGTTGCTGCTACTGAGAAATCGTAGTTGATCCAGTTGTAACTCAAGTCAGCCGGAGCAATCTTGGTTCCATCTGCAGCCTTAGCACCGAGATAGTAATCTGCGAAACGACCTACGTAATCACCCTTGGCATTCTTCACTGCTGCGTTTTCACCCTTCAGCTTCTGCCACTCCAGACGGGCACCATAGTAGAGATTTAACTTGTTGGTAACATCCCAATCGTGAGTGAAGTAGAGAGCCAGCTTGTTTTCGCTTCCCTTGTAATACTCAGAGGCGTTCTTGTTGAAATCGTAGAAGTAGCTGTTGCGCTGGTTGGCATCCCAAACACGCAAGGCATAACTGCCATCTCCTGGAACACTCTGATCATACATGGTTGTATTTGAGCAATAATCGATATGGTAGAACCACTCATTCACACCAAGGCGGAAGGTGGAGGTACTGAATTTCTTGCTGAGCTCGGTGGTGAAGAGAGCCTCATCAATCTTACCGGCATTGAGACATGACATACGGGTCTGGATATACTGACCGTCGTAAGCCTTGGTCTTTCCATCGATGTCACGATACATATAATTATATACGCCCTTATTGGCATCGCTCTTCAAATCGATGATAGACATTGGTGACTGGTAAACCATCGCACCACGTGAGTGATCGTACTTCAAGGTAGCCTTCCAGTTCAAACCGTTGTCAAAACGGTAGTTGTTCATCAGGGTTACCTCGCTTGTCTTGTTCAGACAGGCATCATAGAGAGAAGTCTGCTTCAACTCACCAGTACGCATATCACGATAGGTCATATCATTATCTACAGGAAGATAAGAGGTGGTACCGAGCTTGAAGTCACCATACTCCTTCACGCTTCCATCACCTACATAAATGAATGGAGCACTCTGGGTAGCATAGTTATATACATTATGGCTGTTGGCATACTTATACATAGCGGTAAATTCACCACGGTTGCCGTTATACTTTTTGGTGAGGAGCGCCTTATAAATCTGAGTACGGTCCTGATAAGGAGTTGACTTGATTTTGAAGGTTCCCGGGTCGAAATCCTGATACATATTAAAGCTGTAGTACCAGTCCTTACCCAAATCACCATTCATATTCAAAGAGAATTCCTGCAATCCAAAGTGATTGCTCTTATAGTTCAGAGTACCATTGAATCCTTTCTGTCCCTTCTGGGTAAAAGAGTTCACGGCATAACCAATGTTACCGGTAGTGATGGCTGTCTCCGCAATCTTGAGCAATCCCTGATGGCTTAAACTTGCATCACCACGCCAGATGGTATTCACAGAATGAGGATTGGTTGCGTAAGTAACAGGCAAACCATTCTCCAAAACGTTGACATCGGCAGAAGGCAAGCCTATCTGAATCTCACGAGGACCATTCGCACTGGCTGCATTGAGCATCACATTACGATTACCCTCTTCCTTCGCACTAGAATTATCATCCTGTGCAAAAGCTGCTGTAACATTTACCAATGAAAGTGCAAGCATCATAGCTGCGCTCTTTCCATTTAATAAGTTGTTCATACTTTAAATGTTTAATTTGTTAGCGTTAATGTTTTGATTTCTGCTGCAAAAATACATAAAGGTCTGAACAGCGGCTTAAAAAATCATTTCATAAGATACAAAAATTCGTTCAATGAAACATAATTACCAGCAGATGAACGAATATTAATAAGAATAAAAGAAAAGATTTGCATAAGAAAGAAATAATTCGTATTTTTGCAACAAACAAAGCACGCAATTAATAAAAAGTGCATAACATATAGACAATGGAAGAACGGAAGATTATACATATCGACATGGATGCTTTCTTTGCAGCGGTAGAACAAAGAGACAATCCCGAACTGAGGGGCAAACCCGTAGCGGTGGGCTTCGACGGACCTCGCGGTGTGGTTTCTACTGCAAGCTATGAGGCTCGCAAATGGGGCGTACACTCAGCACAATCTATTGCCCAAGCCAAGCAGCGCTGTCCTGACCTCATCATCGTGCCTTGTCGGCATTCTTATTATGCAGAAATATCTCATCAGATACATCAGATATTCCAGGAATACACCGATCTCATCGAACCCATCTCTATTGATGAAGCCTTTCTAGATGTAACACACAACAAAAAGGACATAGAGATGGCAGTAGATATTGCAAAGGAAATCAAGACTCGTATCAAGGAGGCAACAGGTCTCACAGCCTCGGCAGGTATCAGCTACTGCAAGTTTCTCGCCAAGGTGGCATCCGATTACCGCAAGCCAGACGGCATCTGCACCATCCATCCCGACAAGGCACTCGATTTCATCTCCCAACTCCCTGTAGAAGATTTCTGGGGCGTAGGTAAGAAGACCCTGCAGAAGATGCACTTCATGGGTATCTACAATGGTGCCGACCTACGGCAAGTATCCGAAGAACATCTCGTAGAGGTATTCGGTAAAGCCGGACACATCTTCTACAATTTTGCCAGAGGAATAGACGAACGCCCCGTCGTCACCTATCGGGAACGCAAATCGGTAGGCTGCGAGCAGACCTTCCTGGAAGACATCTATACCAAATCGGCGGTAGTTATTGAACTCTACCATACGGTGCTTGAACTGCTGGAGCGAATCGCCAAGAGCGGTTTCGAAGGAAGGACCTTAACCCTAAAGGTGAAGTTCTCGGATTTCACCCAGATTACCCGCAGCATCTCTCAGGAGAAGATTCTGACGAAAAAGGACGATATCCTTCCCCTTGCCAAGCAACTGCTTCAACTGGTGGATTACTCTTCGAGCCGTCCCATCCGTCTGTTGGGCCTATCCGTAAGCAATGCCACCTCAGAAGAAGCCCGGAAGGAAGACAAGGAGAACAGTACCCTGAAACCTGAGTACCGGGAATTGGAACTCGAGTTTGAGGAATGGAAAGAATGAGAAAAAAGATGAGAAGAAAGAAGGAAAGGAGATTCCCCCGAATAGAATGTGAAAAGCAGCTGACAGGCATATTCCTGCAGCTGCTTTTTCTTTTTTACTGTTTTTTCCAAAAACTAACTATTCATTTTCCCAAAACTAACATAAACCTATCTTAAACAACTAACTAACATTTTCCCAAAACAATCTTTTACCTAAAAGAAACTAATTACCTCTGAAAAACAATCCTATAAACCTAAATAACTAAAACCTATATACTTACTAAACCTATGAACTTACTAAACCTTAAACTTTTAAACCATTAAAACCTAAACTTAAAAACTTGCAAATATTACTACCTCAAATACTTGAAACAACTTATTAACTTCAAATTTCTGGTGCAAAAGTATGAAGATTTAGCGAAAGTCATGGATAATTATCGTTCAAAAACTAGAAAAAAAAAGGTACTTTGCACTCTTTTCATCGAAAATGAACGATTTTTGCACCTTTCCCGAACGATTTTTTGAATCGCTATCGGTTATTTCCTTGAAAAAGAGTAAGGAGCATCATCTTTATGAGTACCTCGCTGCAAGTTTGGTTGCTCAGAAAGTCTATAGGTAATCTGTGTTCCCTGCATCAAAGAACGCATATCAAGATAGTTATGCTGGTAAGATTTGCCATTCAGCAACATTTCATCCACATAGCATCCCTTGCCTACCGACTGGATATCTACTTCCTTGCCGTTCTCCAAATGAAGTTTCATCGACTTGAAATAAGGAGTTCCCAACACATACTGGCCACTACCAGGACAAACAGGATAGAATCCCATCGCCGAGAAAACATACCAGGCTGAAGTCTGACCATTATCTTCATCACCACAATAACCATCTGGAGCTGGCGTATAGAGTTTGTCCATCACCTGGCGAATCCAGTACTGAGTCTTCCAAGGCTGACCGCTATAGCCATAGAGATAGATAGCGTGCTGGACAGGCTGGTTGCCATGTGCATAATTTCCCATATCCATCACCTGCATCTCACGGATTTCATGAATCGTATATCCATAGTAACTGTTGTCGAAGACAGGAGGCAGGATAAAGACAGAGTCGAGCATCTGATTGAAAGCATCCTTACCACCCATCAACTGGATCAATCCCTGAGGATCATGGAACACCGACCAGGTATAATGCCATGCATTACCCTCTGTAAAGGCATCACCCCACTTCAGAGGATTGAAAGGAGACATAAACTTGCCATCCTTCAATCTGCCACGCATCAGCTTCGTTTCCTTATCAAACACCTTCTGATAATTCATCGCACGCTTGGCAAAAGGCTTCAGCTCCTTAGCCGACTTACCCAAAGCCTTACCCAACTGATAGATGCACCAGTCATCGTAAGCATATTCCAAGGTACGGGCTACACTCTCATTGATTTTCACATCGTATGGCACATAACCCAACTTATTGTAATACTCATATCCTAAACGTCCTGTAGAGTTTACCTGAGGATGAACAGCCTGGGTACCATGAACCACAGCCTGCCAAAGCGTTTCCATATCATAACCGCGCAAACCGGAAAGATAGGCATCGGCTACCACGGAGGCTGAATTATTGCCTACCATACAGCCACGATGCCCCGGGCTTGCCCACTCTGGCAGGAAACCACTCTCCTTATAGGTATTGGCAAGACCTTCCTGAATCTTCACGTTTTCAGATGGATACATCAGGTTGAGAAGAGGGAAGAGACAGCGGAAAGTATCCCAGAAACCAGTATCCGTGAACATATAGCCCTTCTGAACCGTACCATTGTAAGGACTGTAATGCACGATTTCGCCAGCAGCATCCTTCTCGTAGAAAGCACGAGGGAAGAGTACCGAACGATAGAGACAGCTATAGAAAGTACGGAGATGATCGATACTCTCATCCTCTACCTCTATCTTTCCCAGAACTTCGTTCCAGCGCTGACGGCCCTGCTGTTTGAGCTGATCCATATCCGCCTGTCCCAGTTCCTTGAGATTCTGCATGGCCTGGGCGCTGCTGATAAACGAAGAAGCTACACGTGCCTGAATCTTTTCGCCACGCTGACTTGTTTTGAAAGTGATGATAGCACCCACGTGGTTTCCCTTCTGTTCGTTAGCAGAAATCAGTTGACCATCCTTCACACTGACAAATGCATCAAAGTCGTGATCGAACTCGATGACAAAGTAATTGCGGAAATTATCAGGTACTCCCCCACTGTTGCGGGTAGAAAAACCGATTACTTTCCGTTCAGCAGGAATCACCTGGATGTAACTTCCCTTGTCGAAGGCATCAATCACGACATTTGCCTGATCAGTCTTCGGGAAGGTGAAAGCCATCAAGGCAGCGCGCTCCGTAGGGCACAACTCTGCCGTTACATCATAGTCTGCCAGATAGACACTATAATAATAAGGTGTAGCCTTCTCTGCCTTGTGAGAGAACCAGCTGGCTCGCTTCGCCTCATCAAAGACCGGTTTACCCACGGTAGGCAAGAGAGAGAACTGACCATAATCATTAATCCAAGGACTTGGCTGATGAGTCTGCTTCAATCCTCTGATTTTCTTAGCCGCATAGGTGTATTGCCATCCATCCCCCATCTTTCCGGTCTGAGGAACCCAGAAGTTCATACCCCAAGGCATTGCTATGGCTGGATAAGTATTTCCTGTAGAAAGCTCGGGATTGGAATCTGAACCCACGAGTGGATTGACGAAATCTACGGCATTCTTTACGTTCACCTTGACAGCATGTGCCAGCAAGGTGAGACATACAAATAGTAATAAAAGTGATTTTCTTTTCATTTTCTTCTGAAAATTAGTTATTATAAGAAACTACGTAAATTATATGATGTCATATTATACATTTCCTACATCTCCCGGCAACATACCATACTCATCCTTAAAACACTTGGTGAAATAAGAAGGAGCAGAGAAGCCCACATCATAGGCAACCTCGGAGACACTCATACTGCGGGATTCCAGCAAACGCTTTGCTTTCGCCAAGCGAGCCTTGCGGAGCAGATCAACGACAGAAGAACCCGTCATCGCCTTCACCTTGCGATAAAGCTGGACGCGGCTCAAGCCTATCTGCTTACCGATATCCTCGACGCCAAACTCACTATCCGAGAGATTCTTCTGAATGATGGCGTGAAGCTGTTTCAGGAACTGCTTATCGCGATCTTCCAGATGAGAATCGGCAATTTCCTGCTCTGCCTCCAGAGTACCCTGGAAAAGATGCTTCAGAAGCTTGCGCTGCCTCAGCAGATTCTCTATACGTGCCAGGAGCACCTTACTGTGGAATGGCTTGGTGATATAGGAATCGGCACCATGTTCATAACCTTCGGCACGATGCTCTTCCAGATTCTTAGCCGTAAGCATAATGACAGGGATATGAGAGGTTGCCGTATGGGTCTTCAGATTCTGCGTAAACTCCAGACCATCCATCACCGGCATCATCACATCACAGATCACCAGGTCAGGAACTTCCTTCTTGGCAACATCCAGACCTTCCTTACCATCGGCAGCTTCCAAAACAATATAATCATCCTGCAGGAGGGTATGTTCGTACTGACGGATATCATTATTGTCGTCAATTACCAAGACGGTTGGCTTATTCGTGTTATCGCTAAGCAACTGCTGTACTTTTCCACTTTTTCTCTCTCCATCATCGATATATTGCAGATTAGCCTCATCTACCAACGTTTTATCATCTGACAAAGAGAAACTTACAGAGTTATCCACATTATCCACATCAGTGTGGACAACTAGCGACTTATCCTCCTGCTCACGAGGAATCACCACGAAGAAGTCGGATCCCTTACCCAACTCACTTTCTACACGAGCCTCGCCATGATGCAATTCTACAAACGACTTCACCAAAGCCAAGCCGATGCCCGTACCGCTTGCCGCTCCCTTAGCCTGGAAGAAACGCTCGAAAATCTTGCCAGCCTCTTCCTGCGAGATACCCTTGCCGGTATCTCGCACATCCAGGCGGAACTTTCCATCCTCATCTTTCAGAGATACGAATATATCGCCACCGGCAGGTGTATATTTCAAGGCATTACTCAGAAGATTGAAGACAACACGAGCTATCTTCTCCTTATCTGCAACCACCTCCTGAGAACCAACAGAGTCAGCTATATCCAAATGGAGCTTGATTTGCTTACGTTCAGCAGTAAGCTGGAAATCGCCTACCCACATTTTCAATGCTTTCACCAGATCGAAGCGATAGAGAATCAACTCCATCTTTCCGTTCTGAATCTTTCGGAAATCGAGGATACTGCTCACCAGTTGCTGCAGAGCTACCGCATTACGCTTCACCATCTTCAAAAGTTCACGACTCTTTCCCTTGATACCACTGTCCTCCAGCAGCATTTCCACAGGATCGGCAATCAATGTCAATGGAGTACGGAGCTCATGACTGATATTCGTAAAGAACACCAGGCGGGAATGGGTGAGTTCCAACACCTCCTCGTTCAGTCGTTTCAACTCCGCATTCTTGCTTTCCAATTCCCCATTCACTCTTTTCAACTCTCCATTGGTTCTCGCCAATTCCTCATTCAGTTTAGCCTTCACCACATAACTGCGGAAAATCATAGCTGCAGCGACAATACAAACCAGCAGGAACAGGCACAAGCCTATCAACATCACTTTCTGGGAATTATAGTCAGAAAGATACCGATCCACCTGTTTATGCAAAGCCTTCAGATTATGTGCCTGTCGCTCAGCGTCTCTGGCTTCCATCAACGTAAGTTCCGCATTTTCCTGGGTAATGATAGATGTACTGAGATAGTTTTTCCGCTCAAAAGGCTGATGCTTCAGGATCTTCATCGCCAAGGCAATTACCTCATCACCCTTGGTAGGATAAAGATAGGAAGCTTCGAAGATGCCATCGCGCACCAGCTCCAGTCCACCACCCTTGGTAGCCATTCCATCAACACCCGTAAATTTATAACGATGCTGCAGCCCCATCTGCTTGGCAGCCTCGTAGGCGCCCCATGCCAGACGATCGTTGTGAGCAAAGACATAATCAAAATCCTGTGTCTTCTTCAGGATGCGCTTCATTGCCTGAACGCCTCCTTCCTCCTTCCAGTTGCCTCCTTCAGAAGCAATCAACTGGATACCCGAATATGGTTTGATGGCATCCATGAAACCAAGATGGCGCTCCATGGCAGGCGAAGATCCATCCAATCCACAGATTTCAACAATGCGTCCCTTACCCTGAAGCTTTTGAGCTATAAAGGTACCCATCGACTTACCGATATGATAGTTGTCGCAGCCGATGAATGCTGTATATTTATCGGTATTGGAGAAACGATCATACAGAATCACCGGGATTCCCTTTTCGTAGGCACGCTCAACCGCCTTGGAAATCGCACTCAACTGATTAGGAGAGATGACCAGCAAGTCCACGCCCTCATCCACGAACTGATTAACCTGCCTGTTCTGCAACACATTGTCATCATTAGAGGAAGCAAGCTTCACGATAATCGAATCATTGAGATACTCTCCCATCTTCAGCTCATCATTGAGCTTGTCGCGCCAGATATCCTCGGAGCATTGGGATACACCAAAGACAAACTTCTTTGGCTGCTGCTTGCATGCTGCCAAAGAAAGTCCCAAACCTATATATACAATAAGGTATAAATATCGTTTCATATATATTGTATTGTTTAAATTTATAGATTGATAGGCTCTAAAAGAGTTGCCTCTATAAGAGTTACGGTGCAAATTTACTATTTTTTTTTGGATTTTAGCGCATTTGGTGCGTTTTTTACAAATTAAGGTTCATTTTTTATAAAGAGAATCTACAGAAATCATCGTATCTTTGCAGCGGACAAAGGAAAAACAACTCCTTCTTCCGAAAACAGAGAATCAATAAAAAAATACAATAACTAGAGAATAGATAACATTAGTATAAACAACAAAACTAACTATATTATGGCTGAAGTTAAAAATTTTAGAATAGAGTCAGACCTTTTAGGTGAACTCAAAGTTCCTGCTGAAGCACTTTACGGTGTACAGACACAGCGCGGTATCAACAACTATCACATTTCCCGTAAGACTATGAGAGCTTACCCTGATTTCATCATCGCTATCGCTTACGTGAAGTTGGCAGCTATCGAGACCAACCATACCCTCGGTGTGATCAACGATGAAATTTCGGGTTCTATCTCTCAGGCTTGCCGCGAGATCATCGAAGGCAAATGGCATGAGAACTTCCCTATCGACATGGTACAGGGCGGTGCAGGTACTTCTGTTAATATGAATGCCAACGAGGTGATTGCTAACCGTGCACTCGAAATCATGGGTCACGAGAAGGGTGACTATCAGTTCTGCTCTCCTAACGACCATTGCAACTGTGGACAGAGCACCAACGACGTTTACCCAACCTCAATCCGTTTGGCTTTGATCCGTATGAACACCCATTTGGTAGGTGCTTTGACTGGTTTGATCAGCGCATTCCGCTACAAGGCAGACGAATATGCAGATGTCATCAAGATGGGCCGTACCCAGTTGCAGGATGCAGTTCCAATGTCTTTCGGTCAGGAATTCAATGCATACGCCAACAACCTGGAAGAGGAAATCCTCAATCTGGAGCGCAACGTGAAGCTCTTGCATGAGATCAATATGGGTGGTACTGCTATCGGTACAGGTTTGAACGCAGTTCCTGGCTTTGCTAAGCTTTGTGCTGCCAACCTCAGCAAGTTGACTGGCGAAAACTTCGAAACAGCTACCGACCTGGTAGAGGCTACCCCTGATACAGGTGCTTACGTAAGCTACTCTTCAGCTCTGAAGCGCTTGGCAATCAAGCTATCTAAAATCTGTAACGACCTCCGCTTGATGGCTTCTGGTCCTCGCTGCGGTCTGAACGAAATCAATCTCCCTGCCAAGGCACCAGGTTCTTCTATCATGCCAGGTAAGGTGAACCCTGTTATCCCTGAGGTAACCAACCAGGTTTGCTTCAAGGTAATCGGTAACGATGCTACTGTAAGCTTCGCAGCAGAGGCTGGTCAGTTGGAGTTGAACGTAATGGAGCCTATCATCACCGAGAGCCTCTTCGAGAGCTTGACATGGATGAAGAACGCTATCGAGACTTTGACTTCTGAGTGTATCCTCGGCATCACCGTCAACAAGGAGCGCTGCTACGAGATGGTAAAGAACAGTATCGGTATCGTTACTGCCCTCAATCCTATCATCGGCTACAAGAAAAGTACGAAGGTTGCCAAGGAAGCTCACGCCACAGGCCGTTCCGTTTATGATATCGTCATCGAACAGGGCATTCTGAGCAAGGAAGAGCTTGACAAGGCACTCGATCCTAAGGAGATGTTGCAGTCACACAAATTTACCCTGAAATAAATTTTCCATAACCAGTCGGCTGATTAACTGACAAACAAAAACCTGTAAGCGTATTCTCACCAAAAGAATATAGCTTACAGGTTATTTGTTATACATAAAGCTTAAACGCCGTGTAAGGGCAAAAGCCTTCAACATCAGCCTTGGTTCCGATATGCTAGCGGCGTCATTCCCGCTCTCATCTTAAAGAAATTCGTCATAGCACTCTGATCACTGAAATGCAGATGGTCTGCTATTTCTCCCATCGTCATGTCCGATTGCTTCAGGAGATTACAGATTTCCTTATAGAGCAGGGAGGTGATGTGATCATTCACGGTGGTTCCCGAAATATCCTTGATCATCCTGGATAGATAAGGTGCAGAGACATTCAACTTGTCGGCATAGAACCTGATTTGTCGCTCGGTCTTGAAATGACGATACAGAAGATGAAGGAAAATCTCATAAACGTCCTTCTTGTGGCGCAAATCGCGAGTCACCGATACATTCTCGTAAGGAAGTTCCGAAACCAGAAGCTTCAGGACATTCACCATCGACTGGATCATCTCTACCTTGTAGATGTGCTGATGACGCACGATATCACGAATCATGTGAAAGATATCGATGGCAGATTTCTGCTTGTCATCCGATAACTGATACACCACATCGGCAGTAATCTCCTCATCCACCAGGATGCACTCAGCCTCAAAATCCGCCGACATCTCGGAAAAAGCAATGACATGCTTGGGCGAGACGACCAGCAATTCACCTGCCGAAAGCGGCCTGTCGGAATTATTGGCTTCAGTACTTTGCTGAAGTACCCCCATTTTGATTTTTCCCCTGGTCACCAACACGAGTTTCGTGAACAAGGTGCGCTCTTGAGCCATCTCTATAAAATCCTTTTCGCATAGATCGTCTATATAAATATGTGCGGCATAAGCCCCAAAGATACTTTCAAGATGGTGTCGAGCGGCAAACTCTTTTAAATTGTAAACTTGTTGCTGCTTCATAAAGACTCAAATTCTTAGTTGGGGGCAAATTTACTATTTATTTTTGAAAAATACAAGAAATGTATGGATAAAAAATGTGAAGAACTTCTAGCAGATTCGGTTATCAACAATCGTTATCCGAACAAGGCTAAACTGATTATCAGGTACTTATATTTCTTTTCCACAGTTATCAACACCCCTGTGGAAAACTTTATCAAGACTTTTGTGGAAAAATGTGGAAAAGTTTGGCGCACAAAAAAGACACTAACTAAAAAGTTAGTGTCTCAATGTAGCGGGAGGGGGCCACGATCCCTCGACCTCCGGATTATGAATCCGACGCTCT
>ERZ1026886.584-NODE-584-length-18421-cov-5.261788_pt1 | contig 18421 bp, 11 predicted proteins | sample MGYA00380173_ERZ1026886 | MGnify/ENA primary metagenome ERZ1026886 (study PRJEB33269, sample SAMEA4719809) | human gut metagenome | biome: human-associated habitat; feature: organic feature; material: feces | place: Cameroon | collected 2013-10 ... | reverse complement strand
TCAACAGAAGAGAACATCTCAACAGAAGAGAACATCTCAACAGAAGAGAACATCTTGATAAAGACAAAGCTTGAGGGAGTGGCGGAGAAAGAAACAAAAAAATTATTAACACTTAAAAAATTAACGAATATGAAGAAGGTATTTTTCGCAGCAATCGCAGCAATCGTAATGGTATCAGTAAGCAACGCATTTGCAAGTAAGAACATCAACGCCAACAGCGATATGGTAGCCATCCAGGCAGACACAACTGTAACCGACTCTGTTGCTCCTGCTGTTGAGCAGCCCGCTACAGAGCAGCCCGCTACAGAGGCTCCTGCCACAGAGCAGCCCGCTACAGAGGCTCCCGCCACAGAGGCTCCCGCCACAGAGCAGCCTGCTACAGAGGCTCCCGCTACAGAGCAGCCTGCTACAGAGGCGCCTGCTACAGAGCAGCCCGCTACAGAGGCTCCTGCCACAGAGCAGCCCGCAGCAGAGGCTCCTGCCACAGAGGCACCCGCAGCAGAGTGATCCTCAACCGGTAGCCCTCGCAGCTGATCCCCCATCAGCAAAAAACGAATAAAGATAAATGTCAAAATTCGGAACAAGTAAGAAAATCATTACAGGCTATATCTTGCTGGCTGTTGTCATAGCTATCGCCACTTGGCAGGTCTATGACAACAGCCGCTTGTTTGTGGCTCTTAACAATGCGTCAGAACAGCTGTTGAAACGCAGAGACGTGGTAGACAGCCTCGTGTGCTCGCTGCTTGAGACAAACAATGCCGAACGGTCGGTGTTGCTTGGCGAAGGCAGCGAGTGGCCGCATTTCAACCGGTCGGTAGCAACGTCTGAGCAGATGGCCAAGCAGCTCAAACCGTTCATTGCCGACCAAGGACAACGCCAACGCATAGACACGCTGGTGGAACTTATACACATGAAACGCGAAAACACAAAGCGCGTAGCACAGCTTATGGCCTTTGACAACCGCGACGCTTTCTACCGAGACAAGGTGCAGGCCTTGCAGAGCGGACGCGACTCGGTGGTCATTCATTCAAAACTGTACGGGCAATACGGTCAAAGGGAAAAGGTGTATGAGATCATTAAAAGCAAACGCGGCTTCTTCCGAAGGCTGGGCGATGCGTTCAGACGACAACATGCCGACACGGTGGGCGTGACCAACATCTTGCACGACACCAAAGCCGACAGCACGGCACAACGAATAAACATTGCCGACTCGGTAGCCAACATCTTGACCGACATACAGAACGAGGAACAAAAACAAAACAGCCGACAACAAGAAAACGTGGCTGCAAGGCTGAACAGGCTGCAAAGGGTTAGCCTGCAACTGTCTCAGCGCACAGGTCTGCTGCTCGAACACATACAACGCGAAGAAAAGAACGCGCTGCAAAAAGCTCTCGGCCACGCCACGCAATCGCGACACAAGATGGTGGTGCGCATTGCCATAATAGGTCTGGTGGCCATACTTATTGCTGCCTTGCTCGTGGCATATATCTTGCGCGACATAAAACGTGAACGCAGAGACCGGCAACGCATCGTTGAAGCGAAAACGGAAACGGAACGCATTATGGCGCAACGCGAACGATTGCTCCTTACCATCACACACGACATAAAAGCGCCGGCAGCATCGATAGCTGGATTTATCGAACTGCTCAGCGAACAGGTGAGCCGACCGAAAGCGCTCGCCTACATCGACAGCATGCGCCACTCTGCCATACACCTTCAACAGCTTGTTGCCGCCCTGCTCGACTATCACTTGCTCGAAAGCGGAAAAGCGGAACGACATGACGTGAGCTTCGTGCCACAACAGTTGGCAAAAAGCTGTGTGGAAGAGTTCAAGCCAATGGCAGCAGAGAAGGGCCTCGACATAACGCTCGGCACACTGACCCCCAACTGTGGCGACCTGTGGCGAAGCGATGCGTTCCGCGTGAAGCAGATCATGAGTAACCTCATCGGCAACGCCGTGAAATATACTGACCGGGGCGGCGTGAAGGTGGAAATAAGAATTTCGCCTCGACAACACCTTATTATATATGTAAGCGACACGGGACGCGGCATGAGCCAAGCCGACTGCCAGCGCATCTTCGATGCCTTCACACGTCTGCCCAACGGGCAAGGCAAGGAGGGTGTCGGACTGGGCCTGTCTATCACCCGCGAGGTGGTACAGATGCTCGGCGGCACCATAACCGTGACATCGGAAGAAGGCAAGGGCTCTTGCTTCACCGTGAGTCTGCCTATAAAGAAAGAAGAAAAGAAACAGAAGAAAGACGTTGAAGAAAATGTTGCATCTGTAGAAACAAACCGGTCTTCAACAGAAGCAAAAGAAGCGACAACAGAAATAAACATTCTTGCTGTTGATGACGACGCTCTTCAACTTGAGCTTTTCAAGGAGATGGCACAGAAAATTGGCGGAGCAAAACTGAACATCAGTACAACGACATCGGCATCAGAGGCCATTAAGCTTGCAGAAGAGACAAAACCGCAAATAATGTTCACCGACATAGAGATGCCGGAGATGAGCGGCAAGGACATGCTCAAGCATGTAAAGAACAGCGACATGAGCACCGTTGCCATGACGGCCCATGACCCGAGCATCATGACAAGCCTGAAAAAAGCCGGCTTCTCAACCTGTCTGTTCAAGCCGTTCAATGCTGCCACGCTCGCTGCCACACTTGCCCAGATAACACGTCTGCCCCTTTCGGTAAAAGCGGCAGAGCAAAAAGCATCGTTCTTCGCACCTCTCACGGCCTTTGCCGAAGGCGACACGGAGGCAGAGCGGGAGATCCTTACACAAGTGGGCGAATCGATAAAAGAATACAGACAGATGCTTGAGCAAGGTCTGAAAAGCAACGGTGAAGAGCTACAACGCGACAGCATATCGCGCGCCGATCACAAAGCCATGCCGCTGCTCACCATGCTGAAACCCGGACAATGTGGCTGGCTACAGGCCATAACGCCTGAGCACATTAAAGACACATCGGCTGAAAACAGCACGGCGCTGGCCATGCGTTTAGAAAAAGAGCTGGAGGAGATAAGCAAAAAATTGAGAGAAGAAGGCATAGAAAACGCATGACATGTTTTTGATGTTAAATACAAGCAAGCCCTAACGACCGATTTGGATTAAAGGCAGAAAAAGCGTGTCATGCAAACCATTGTGCAACTAATAAAAGTAAAAAACTGCAAAAAAATTTGGTGTTAACACACAAAAAAGCTATATTTGCAGCGTGAACATTACAGAAAGTCACAACTACCAGACCTTATTCTAAACAAAAATATTACTACTATGGATGTTGAGAAAATCATTCAAGACCTGGAACGCAGACATCCAGGTGAGCCTGAATACATACAGGCTGTGAGAGAAGTGCTCACCTCAATTGAGGACGTTTACAACAAGCATCCTGAGTTTGAGCGTGCAAAGCTTATCGAACGACTGGTTGAACCCGAACGCATCATAACATTCCGTGTGCCATGGACCGACGACAAGGGCGAGGTGCACGTCAATATAGGATACCGAGTGCAGTTTAACAGCGCCATCGGTCCTTACAAGGGAGGCTTGCGCTTCCACCCGTCGGTGAACCTGTCGATACTTAAATTTCTCGGCTTTGAACAGACATTCAAGAACGCGCTGACCACGCTGCCCATGGGTGGCGGCAAGGGAGGTGCCGACTTCTCTATAAGAGGACGGTCAGACGCAGAAGTGATGCGCTTCTGCCAAGCATACATGACCGAACTGTACAGAAACATCGGTCCTAACGAGGACGTGCCTGCCGGCGACATTGGAGTCGGCGCAAGAGAGATTGGATATCTCTTCGGCATGTATAAGAAGCTCACCCATCGCTGGGAGGGTGTGCTCACAGGTAAAGGACTAGAATGGGGAGGCTCCCGCATACGCCCCGAAGCCACGGGCTACGGAGCTCTCTACTTTGTAAAACAGATGCTCGCCACACGCGGTCTCGACCTCAACGGCAAGACGGTGGCGGTGAGCGGATTCGGAAACGTGGCATGGGGTGCCGTGAAGAAAGCCACAGAGCTGGGTGCCAAGGTGGTGACAATAAGCGGACCCGACGGCTACATCTATGATCCCGATGGCATAAGCGGCGAAAAGATCGACTACATGCTTGAGCTCAGAGCCTCTGGCAACGACATCTGCCAACCTTATGCTGAGGAGTTTCCGAACGCCACATTCTACCCTGGCGAGAAACCATGGGGTCAGAAGGTGGACATTGCGCTAACGTGTGCCACACAGAACGAGCTTGGCGGCGCTGATGCCGACAAGCTTATCGCCAACGGAACGCTTTGCGTTGCCGAGGTGTCGAACATGGGTTGCACGGCAGAGGCCGTGGAAAAGTTTGTGGCAGCACATCAACTCTTTGCGCCGGGGAAGGCCGTCAATGCTGGCGGCGTGGCAACCTCGGGATTGGAAATGACACAGAACTCAATGCGTCTGAACTGGAGCGAGCGAGAGGTGGACGAGAAGCTCCACTACATCATGCACTCCATTCACGAGCAATGCGTTAAGTATGGAACACAGCCTGACGGCTACATCGACTATGTGAAGGGCGCCAACGTGGCGGGCTTCATGAAGGTGGCCAACGCCATGATGGCCCAAGGCATCGTGTAACAAGCTAATGGATTCACTGAAGCCACAACATTGTGCTTCGTGAAGGTCTGTGTCAGAACGTACTCCATGACGACAAGGGCATCGCGACAGATGCTCCGCATGGTTTTAGAAAAAACATAAATATTAATAACGTGAAATTTAAAAGAACGGTATTATTAAGCTTAATCATGATTATGGCTTGCGCCCAACTGGCCGCACAGACACAGAAGGGTAAAGCCTCTTACTATTCGAAACGAGCCACAGGCGCACGCACCAGCAGCGGCGAACGACTTCATCACGACAGTCTGACCTGTGCGCACAAAACTTATCCTTTCGGCACACTGCTGAAAGTGACCAACCCCAACAACGGCAAGGAGATTGTCGTTAGGGTGACAGACCGTGGACCCCACCGACGCGGACGCATTATCGACCTTTCATGGGGCGCGGCTAAACAGTTAGGCATCCTGAACCATGGCGTAGCTATGGTCACGGTTGAAGTGGTAGACAAAAACAAGATACCATTCAGACCTGAACCTATGGAAATGCCTGAAATAGATTTCGAGCTTACTTCTGGTGCTCGTTACGCCTCGGCAGAATGGGCAAAGAAAGAAGTGCAGAAGGTGAAGAGAATTAATCATCACAGCACCAGCCCGAACAAAAAAGACGTGCTTATCACAGCTAAGGCAGAAAACCCTGCCGTAGCAAATCGTCCTGCAAGAGCTGAAAGGATAAGATGATAAGATAGCCCCAAGAAAAAGCGGACTCTGCACCGCTCCATCCTAACAGAGATGTGAGCACGGTGCCGAGTCCGCTTATTATGTTATGCTAATCAGTTATTAAACTGCATGAGCCACAGGTTGCGCTGCTCAAAGGCAGGATCGTAGGTCTCATAAGAGTTGACATCAAGGATGAGCTGTGTGGGCTTCTCCTTACCTGTGATAGAGGTCCAGTTGGCCAAGCCGAGACCGTTGGGGTTGCCTGTCTTTATGAAGTTGGCGTAATAGTTGATGAACTGGTCAGACACGCGATAGTCTTCAGGCTGCCAGTCATACACGCGGTTGGTGGGCAGCGTGGCCATAGCATATTCGATGTCTGCCGAATGGACAGCTCCCTTGAACACATCGTTTTCAGGAATGGTCATCACCTCGTTCTTCTTGTCAGCACTTTCATCTTTCTTCTGCACGCCGCCAGCCAGACCTGCCACCAAGCCCTTGTCGCGCATCTCAGGACGCGGACGAGTGAAGCAATAACGGTAGACTGGCTGTCCTGAGGTCTTGGCGTGGAGATAGCCAAAGAGCCATGTGCCGTAGGCGATAAACTGGTCAGAAGCGAAGTCGACGCCTGGCTTTCCCAGCACATCGCGGTCGGTGTTAAGGCCATACATCTTCATAGCCTCATCTGTCTTGTCGCCAAAGGCAGCCTCAAGCACAGGACGAAGGTTTGCCAGCGTGGGTTCCTTAGCACCGAGATAGGCCTGCGGTGTCATCTCCATGCTGTTGCGACCTACGAGCAACGGCACCTTCTGCTGATGGCCGTTAACATAAGCATCGGTAGGATCCTCGGTAAAGAAGTGGCCATCAAGACAATAAGTTGCCAATCCGCCCGTCTGGGTCTTTGCCAGCAGCTCGTCGGCACTCATCTTGCGGGCCTCGGCAATGTTTTTCAATCCAATCTTTTTCAGCTGTTCCACACCTTGCTTCTCAGCATCCTTAAGCGAGAGCAAGCGTCGGCCACACACGGCTCCTGACGATGCCATAGCACGCGCAATCATGCCTCGTGTGAGAGGCGACACGAGCAGCGCGCTCACCGACATGGAACCTGCCGACTCGCCAACGATGGTTATCTGCTTCGGATCACCGCCAAAGGCCTCGATGTTTTCATAGACCCACTTGATGGCAGCCGCCTGGTCCATGAAGCCATAGTTACCTGAACCTTTATAAGATGTTTCCTTCGACAGCTGCGGATGCGAGAAGAAGCCGAAGATGCCCTCACGATAGTTGGCTGTCACAGCCACGATGCCGTGGCGTGCCATCTGTCGACCCGAATAGCGCGGCTCGCTACCCGACCCGGCTATCAGTCCGCCGCCATTAAAGTAGATAACCACGGGCAGACGGTCGGTCATGGTCTTCGAAGGTGTCCACACGTTCAGGTAGAGACAGTCCTCGCTCTTCTTTTCGGCATCAAAGCCCATGTCGCCGAAGGGATTGCCCTGCATGGGGTCATCACCAAACTTCTTTGCGCTGCGCACACCTTGCCACGCCTGTAGCGGCTGCGGCGCACGCCAACGGTTCTCGCCTACGGGCGGTGCGGCAAAGGGCACACCCTTAAACACGTTAACACCCGACTCACAAACACCTTCCAACACGCCGTAGCGCGTGGTGGCTTGTGGTCCTTGCTGTGCATGGCCCATCATTGCACACAGCATGCAAGCCATTAAGAACATAAGTTTTCTCATTGTTTTTATTTTTGATCTATTTTTTGTTATTGTTCTATCACAGAGTAATCGACATATTCGCTCTTGCCTCTACCGCGCTCAATCTCATCGACATGCTTCATGACGTTGGCTGGTGGACGTTTGTTCAAAAGTTCATTTTTCATGAAGTCCATATAAGGAGCCACATGCTCGAAGAACATGCGGTAACCCTCGCACAGGTAGTTCTTTCCGGGGTTGCCGTAACGGTCTTTTATGAAACGGTTCTTGGGGCACTCGCCGTTGCACGCAAACAGCCATTTGCACTCGCGACACTCTTTGGGCAGCGACTGGCTTTTCTGTTTGCTGAACCGCTTTTGCTGGTCGCTATACAGCATCTCGGTGATGGTCTTCTCGCGTATGTTGCCAAGGCGATATTCGGGAAACACGAAATGGTCGCACGAGTAGACATCGCCGTTAAACTCCATCACGCCGGCATGGCCACACTCTTTGGCATAAACGCAGATGCCTGGTGCCTCGCCCACCCAGTTGGCCAGGATGCAATCGAACAGCTCGACGTATGTCTGTCCCACATCATGGCGCACCCACTCGTCGAAGATGGCGCACAGGAAGCGTCCCCACTGCTCTGGCGTCACAGAGAAGTCGGCAAGCGGAGCCTCATCGCTGTCTGTCAATGTGGCGAGATGCCGTCCGTCATCGTGGTTGACGATGCGCTCCACGATGGGCGTTATCTGGATATACTGGCAGCCGTTGTCTTTAAAGAAATGGTAGAAGTCGAGCGGATAGTCGGCATTGAAGTCGTTGACCACCGCCATGGCGTTCCATTCAACATTATGCTTATTCAGGAGCTGTATGCCACGCATGACCTTAGCCCACGATGGTGCACCCGTAGCCGTGCGGCGATACTCGTCGTGAAACTCTTGCGGTCCATCTATAGAGACTCCCACGAGCCAATGGTTCTCATGCAGAAACTCGCACCACTCGTCAGTGAGCAGCGTGCCGTTGGTCTGTATGGTGTTGTCGATGCGTCTGCCTGCACCATATTTTTTTTGCAGTTCCACAGCCTTACGGAAGAACGAGAGGGGGCGCATGAGCGTCTCGCCGCCATGCCATGTGAAGAGCACCTCGTTCATGGTCTGCGCCTCAATGTATTCTTTCGTAAACTGCTCCAGCATCTCTTCGCTCAGCACCCTTGTGGGCGTGTGCTTATAAAGGTTTGCCTTTTCCAGATAATAGCAATATTTGCATCTCAGGTTACATGACGCGCCAACAGGTTTGAGCATCACATAAAGGGGTTTCGCAAACGGATTTATTGTGTTCATAATGTTGTTTTTTTGTTTTTTGGAACTTGTTAAAGGTTTGGTGACGTAAGCGTTGGCGTCTGGTTGCCACCTTAGCAAAAGGCGGTAACGCTGCGGTCAGAGAGCGTTTCGCTCTCTCTCATCGCTCCTACCACTTTTTTTTGCCGTCCGTGTTCCACTTATTGAAATCAACAAAAAAACAGCTTATTTGAACAGCTGCGGGATGAAGAGCAGCGAATACTGACGCCAGTTGCTCCACAAATGACCGCGTGAGCTTTCGTGGAAGACATACTTCAGGCCGTCCTTGTCCATGCGCTCCATGAGCTGCTTGTTGAAAGGCATCAGACGGTCAGCGTCGCCACAAGCGATCCAGTAGAGCTTCGGATTGCTCTGGGCAAGCTTGGTAAGCTTGGCGTCAAGGTTAGCATAAGCCTTTATTTCCTCCATCTTGATATGTGTGAAGTCGACACCTGCCGAGTAGAGACCAATGTAGTTGAACATCTCGGGATAATTGGCTGAGATCATGAGCGTGTGCATGCCACCCATCGACAGACCGGCAATGGCGCGGTGAGCCTTGTCAGGAACGGTGTTGAAGGTTGCGTCCACATAGTTTACAATCTCGGGGAAGGCCAACTCATACATGCCGTCCTTGTAATGAGGCAAGAAGTTGGTCATCACAGGCTTGAAATTGAGGTTCTCGGCTGTCTCGCCGGCAGCGGCCTGCTTGCCGAAGTTGCCGTTAGGCATAACCACAATCATAGGCTCACACTTGCCTTCAGCAATGAGGTTGTCCATGATGCGTGAGATGTTGCCCAGCTCCAGCCAAGCGTTCTCGTCGCCACCGCTGCCGTGGAGCAGATAGAACACAGGATATTTCTTGTCTGTCTTGCCATATCCGGCAGGCAGATATACGTTCATGCGGCGATCGACATTCATTGTATTTGAGTGATACCACACGGTGCGAACCTGACCGTGAGCCACATCCTTGACCTGATATTCGTCGGCAACGCCACCACCCACATAGAAGATGCTGAACACATCGCCCACATCGCGGCGTGTGAACGGGTTCACGGGGTCAATGCCTACCACGCCGTCAACGTCGAAACGATATGTGAACATCTCTGAGGCGAGCTGAGGGGTGGTATACTCCCACACGCCGTCCTTGCCTTTCTTCAGTGTTCCTTGACCGTTGTTCTGCTCCCAGTCGGCGAGCACCTTCACGCTCTTGGCCTTGGGTGCCTTCAGGCGGAAGGTCACGGTTTTGTCGCTGTTAACCTGAGGCGACACCAGTTTGCCCTCACGGAACGAGATGTTCTGTTGTGCACTCATGCTCATTGATGCGAGCACGGCAGCCATTGCTACAAATAGCTTTTTCATAGATTTTGTCTTTAATGTTAAATTTTTATTGGTTAAGAATTATTCTTTTCTTCAGATTGCTTGCTTTCAATGTCGCTGGCCTATGCAAGAAGACCACACAATAACAGACAAACTTGCGCAAGCTCGATGAAAAAAGATAAACGCGCTTGCGCAAGCATATAACGAAGCAGACTTAAAAGAAACTTACTTCGCAGTCTGAATTTTCTTCTTCGACGTAGGCACCTCAAACTCGGTCACCTTCGAGATGGCGTTGTCGCCTTGGAGCACCGACAGGCAGATGCGCACAGAGCCATCGCCCAGACGCGGGCCCGCCTTGAGCATGGCGGTGTAGCGGATGCCAGCACCTGGCATAAGGCGTTCCACATGCATGCCGGGAGAGATGAAAATCTGCTTGTTGCCCGTGGCCTCAACCACAGAGGGCTGAATGTCGTAGAGCGGACGCTGCCCTGTGTTGTAGATTTCGAAGATCACCTTGCACAGCTCGCCACGACTTATCACCTTGTCTTGGTTGTTGTCAACCACGCGCGCGTTCCTTATTTCTATATGCGGCATGTAAGTCATGCCCTCTGTGAGCTGCTCCACGCTCGAGGTGGCAGGCAACGAGGTTGTAGGCTGTTGAGCGGTGTAAGAGCCGGTGTAGTCGGACGAATGGAAATTGTAAACATCAGCCTCGCTGTCCTTAGACCCATACTCGCCGTTGCCCTCGTCAAACATTATGCGGTCATCGCCCGGCTGACCATTATAACCATTGTTGGTCTGACCGTTGCTCTGCGGGCAATAGCCGCCTTGAGAGCTATAGCCATCTTGAGAGCTATAGCCGCCTTGAGAGCTATAACCGCCTTGATTGTCGTAAGCGTTGTTTTTCTGGTTGTGGCGTCGTGCCGCACGGTCAGCCTTGTCGCGCTGATATTGGTCATAGTCGGCTTGGTTCTGTTGGTCGGCTTGATTGCCGATGGCACCGCCTATCACCGCTCCGGCAGCCATGCCCACTATGGTGCCCACATCGCTTCCGCGTGGTCCACCGCTTATGCCCCCTATTGCGGAGCCGAGAATGGACCCTAAAGAAGCGCCCGTGTAAGCGCCTGATCCTGCATAGGTTCCACAGCCTGTTACCGTAAGCACGGCACACATGACAAGAACTGCTGTTTTTTTCATATCCTTATCCTTTCTTTCCTTTTTATACCTTTCCTATTTTTCTGTCTTGTCGAAACATCTTCTTAGACCATGTTGTCTCTGCTGCAAATTTATCTCTTTTTTGCGACAATGCAAAATGAAAGGAATGAAAACCAAGACGAGACAATGAGTTTTTTCGCTATTGGAACATTTTTTAAGCTATTTAAGACAAAGCAAGCATCTATAATTAAGACAACAAGCATAACACATGAAGAAAAACAAGCGTCCAACATTAAGAAAACAAGCAAACAGCGTTAAGAAAACAAGCGCTTACCATTTAAAGAAACAAGCACCTCCACATAAAGAAATGGGAGATGCTTTATTGGATAATAGAAACCATTAAAATGGAACCATTAAAATCAATGGGTTTCGCCATGGTGTGCCGTTGTCTGTAGGAGCAGGAGCGTGCGTTTGTCGCGCTTGCCGTCGAACCACCGGTCAAGACATTGTGCAAAGATGTCGTTGGGCGACACCGAGTCGAAGAGGGTGAGCGACGAGAACGTCTTCTGAGCGTCAATGCTTCCGAGCACCTCACGCGCCGACCTGTGCTTGTCGGCCTGCTCCAAGAGCACGGCACACACGTTGCGCAACCGCTCTCCCAACACCTCATGTGCGAGATAAGCCTCTGCCTCATGGCCACACGATATGCCGTAATAGTTTGATTTGTAGCTGTGTCCCAACCCTCTCATCTGTGGCAGCACGAACCAGATCCAGTGGCTGCGTTTGCGTCCCGCTGCCAGTTCCTTTACAGCGACATCATAACTGTTCCATGTGTTCTGTGCTGTTACGAAACGCTGCAAGCCAAACTCATCGTTTTTGTCAGCCACGCCCTCCTGCTTTTCCAGTTGCTTGCTGAGAACCGACTCTCCTAAATTTTGCAGATACTTGCCTGCTTTTTTCAAAATAGATGCTGCCATATCGATTAGTTTTTTTAAGTTATCATCTCAATGGCAAATATACAAAAAAAAAGGTTTGGTTGTTGCTTGGGTAGGCATAAAAAAGTTGTTAATCTTTTTTTAACAAAAAAAACGGCTGTCTTAAGAACCTCACGATAAAAGGTCTTTAAGACAGCCGCGTTTTTTATATCAGCTGTTTATTAGCTCAAAGAGAATATTAGCTCAAAAAAATATCTGTTCAAAAGAGCATCAGCAGAAGCGTTTACTTGTTGATGCTGACCTTCATGCTCTGCACCTTGCCGTTAGCCTTGAAGCTTACGACATAAGCACCACGCTGAAGCTGCGATGTGCTGATGCTTCCATCGGCTGCAAACACGCCGTCAGCCACCTTGCGTCCTGCGAGGTCGTAAACCTGATAGGTTGTGCCTGCGAGGTTGGCAACAGTTGTGGCAGAGATGCCAGAAGCCTGGGCGTCGGTCATGAAGAATGTCACGCTCGATTTCTCTCTCAGATAGTCGAGATGGCCGCTCTGTGTGAAGTCGAACCAACCCGGTGTTTCATAGTTGAACCACTCATAAGCAGCTTTGCTTTGGTCTTTGCTGTCATAAGCCTTAAACGTGACACGGCTATACTTCTCGGCGTTGATGACGGTGAGCACAGCGAGGCTCTGACCCTTCTTATATGTGAACGGCTGAGAAAGAGTGATGGCCAGCTCAGCAGCTGTCTGCTTGGCAATGTTTACCGTTCCGTCATACACGAGCTTGTAGTCGCTCTCTGCAATCCATCCATCAGTGTTGTTGGTGCGGTCGGTGTTGGCCATGTACACTCTCACGGGCACATCCTTAGCATCCTCATCCGTAACCTCCATAGCGTTATAAGGCCATGCCACCTTCACGATGTTCTGGTCGTCAGCTACACCAATCTCGTCGGCTGTATAGATATTCTGTGCGGCAGCATACTGCCATGCGAAAGCAAATGGAGTGGTCACCGCCTTCAGCTTAGCATCCAATCCCACACTCACGGTCTTGCCTGTGAACGGTGGGCGAACACCAATCATCAGCGCGTCAGTGATGTCATCCTCAGCCCACTCGTCGGCAGCACCTGTTGGGGCAACCTCTGCCTTGATGGCTGTTGTGGTTGTTGTGGCAGGTTTCCATGCAATCTGCACATCGGTCTCCTCGCCGCTCTTTATCGTTGTCTCGGCAAAAGTCTTTGTTGCAAGCTCGGCACCATCTTGATCCTTGAGCTTCACGCTGAAGCCCTTGACATCGTCAGTTCCCTCGTTAGCCACCTTCACGGTGTAAACGCTCTCTTCGCCCTGCACCGGATTCACGTTACCTGTCAGCTCCTTAGCAGCGAGGTTCACGTTTTCAGCCTCACGAACGGTGAGGTGATAGAGATACAACCAGTCGGCACGAACAGGCGACATGGCGTGGAGAGCGACGTTGAATGTTCCCGACTCTTTAGCCTTGAACGGAATGCTGTAACGCTTCACCTTCTTTGTCTCGACCGCAAACAAGGTACCTATCTGCTGGAAAGTAGCCTCAGGATCAAGATCCTTTGTCAAGAGCAACTCCACCTTGTTGTTACCATAAGACATGTAATCGAAGTCGAGGATATAAGTAACATCCTTCTCAAACGGCATGTAATAGCCCATGAGCCAGTCGTTGCTCACAGCTACGCCCGATGGGCGGTGTCCCATGGCGTTTCCGTTTTGTGTTTCTGTCCATTCCCATCCTGCCTCAGCATCTTTGCTGTTGTCGTTGCGGATGGTCCACGAGTTGTCCTCATCAGCGGCTTTGAAGTCGAAGATAGCAGGAAGGGTCTTCACAGGACCGTAAGCATGCTCCTCTGTCTTCACAGCCTCGCTTTCTCCATCGGCGTTCACAGCCTTCACCGTGTAGGTGTAAAGAAGCGCTTTGGTCACCTCATCGGTCACGGTTGTGGCCTTGAGATTCTTTGCTACCACCTTGCCGTCAGAACGTGTCACGGTGTAAGAGAGCGACGACATGTCAACATATCCTCCCTGCGGACCCACCTCAGGTTGGTTCCAAGAGAGCGTCACATGAATGTTGTCTTTAGTGCTGGCCTTAAGGTCTGTCACAGCAGCGGGGATGTCGTGTCCGACAAACTTAAAGTCTTTAGCCTCGGCACCATCGCCCACCTCGTTCACAACGACCATGGTGTAATGGTGCACAGCACCCTTCACGTTGCCCAGGTCATCAACATACTGTGCGGCCTCTCCGGGCTTGACACCAGTAAACGTCTTTATAAGCTTGTGGTCGCGGAAGAGCTTTGCCGATGAGATGGCAGAAAGCGGCAGACCGTCAAACGTTGTTGTTGGGTATGTCCACGAGAGCGTAGCCTTTGTTGCTCCGTTGTCGCCAGGCACAACGGTGAAGTTGCTCACAGCGGCAGGTGTGCCGGGAGCCGATGCCGAGAAGGGAATGTAGAGACCGGCGATCTGAGGCAGGTCACCCACGGTAGCCACCTTTGTTGCGGCACCCGTGTTCAGGTCAACCGTAGCAATGCAGTCATCGTTGCCTGTACCCTCAATAAGGTTTGCTGCCCAATAGAGCGTGCCGTCGGTGTGGTCAAACTCCATGCTCTGATAGTAGTTGGGCTTCCAGCCTGTAGGGCCCACTACCTCCACAGTACATTCGTTCTTGTCGATCTTGCACAGGTCGCCGTCGTAAGAGATGCCATAGAGCTGTCCTTCATAGGTGCAAGCCAAGGTGAAGAACGGGCGGTCGAGCTTGCCCACGGGCGTGCTCACGGCTGTGTTGAGGTCCACGGTGTAGAGAGCGCTCACCTCGCCGTCGCTGTAAATCGAGATGGCGTACATCTTCTTTGAAGAATTGTCGTATGCCATGTCGTTGATGTGACTGGTGTAGCCCGAGAGCGGACCAACGCTCTTCAGCTCGTCGCCCTCGATGTCATAACGCACAAGCTCCACGGGCACCATCGCCTCCGATTCCGGGTCGGTCTGTGTCACCGCAGCATAATAATAGCCGTCGGCATAGGCACCTGCCGTCACGTCGTGGTCGCCGTCCACAAGGTCTGTCACCTTGGTAAAGGTTGCACCGTCGGTGAACGGGAAACGTGTGAACGTGTTTTGAAGATAATACTGCGTGTAGTCGAATCCCACAACGCCGTAGGCATACTTCTCCTGCCCGTTGGCCTTCATTATCTTTACGGGTTCCGCCTTTCTATGAGCCGCGCGGTCACCAACCGGACGGCGCGTGTTCTTCTGCGCCATAAGCGGAAGGGCGCACAGCAACATGGTGAGAGCGAGGCTCGCCATCTTGCAAAGTGTTGATGTTCTGTTCATAAGCTTTTAATTATATAAAAGTTGGCAAGTTTTTTAAAAAGAATTATTAAGTTTAAATTTAAAAAGGTCAGCAAGCTGACGATAAGGTCAACTTGCCAACCTTGACAACTTGTCCGTTAAATTCTAACCTTCATGCTCTGCTTCTTTCCACCCTTGTTGTAGGTCACGACATACACGCCGTGAGCAAGAGCGGTGGCGTCGATGTTGCCGTCGGCAGAAAGAACGCCGTCAGCCACCTTGCGGCCACAGAGGTCATATACTGCATAAGCAGCACCTGCGAGGTTGTCGGCTGTTGCTGAGCTGATGCCTGATGAAAAAGCATCGTTCATGTAGAGAATAATGCTTGAGGTGAGGTTGTAATAGTCTTTTGCTCCGATTTGTGTGAAGTTGAACCACTCCTCGGTGTAACGGTAACCCCAGTGGAACGAGCAGTTCTCGTCGAGCGGACTCTTGTAAGCATAGAAGTTGGTGTACTGCAAGTTCTTGTCGGTGTGAACCACGGTGAGCACCGCGAGGTTCTTGCCGTTCTGATAAGCGAACGGTGTGGTAAGCTCCACAGCGACCTCACCCTTTGTCTTCTTAGGAATGCTTATCGTGCCGTCATAAACGAGCGTCATCTCGTTTTCGGGCATCCATCCCTCGAGGTTGTTTGTGCGGTCGGTGTTAGCCATATACACGCGCACGGGCAGGTCGTTGGCATCTTCATACTGCCATGAAGCGTCGTAAGGCCATGCTGCCTTCACGATGTTCTTGCTTCCGCTGCCAAGCTCTTGAGCAGAGTAGAGGTTAAGAGCAGCTGCATACTTGTTTGCCAAGCCAAACGGTGTGTCGCTGCTTGTTCTCCTGCTGTCTGTGCCGAGCTGCACGATAGTGCCCTTAGAGCCTTCGCGCACACTTACGGGCAGCAGGTCTGTAGCGTTGTCGTCAGCGTTCTCGTCGGTAGCTCCTGTGAGCGTCACCTCAGCCTTCACCGCTGTTGTGGCTGTTGTGGCAGGAGTCCATGCGATCTGCACCTGAGTGCTCTCGCCAGTCTTAAGAGCTGTTGTCACATCCTTATGTGCCAGCTCGGCACCGTCCTGGTCCTTGAGAGCCACGGTGAAGGTCTTCACCTCGTTGGCACCCTGGTTCTCCACGGTCACGGTGTATGTGCTCTCCTGGTTCTGTACGAGCGTCTCAGGACCAGTCAAAGCTGTTGCAGCCAAATTGTTGTTTTCTGCCTCACGCACGCTGAGGTTATAGAGGAACACCCAGTCGGCACGCATTGGCGACACAGCATGGAGAGCGAGGTTGAACGTGCCCGACTCAAGCGCCTTGAACACCACGCTGTAGTGTTGCTGACTGTTGTCGCCCTTGATGTCCATCTTTGAGATGAGCTGCTCCTGCTTCATGATGTTGAGGTCCTTAACGAGGTAGAGCTCCACAGCATCCTCGCTGTAAGCGTGATAGTTGATATCTATGCGATAGAGCTTGTCTTTCTCGAATGGCATGAAATAGCCGAGGAGCCAGTCGTCAGCCTCATCGGTGTTTGAGGGCTGGTGTCCCATAGCCTTGCCTGTCATGGTGTTGGCAAACGACCATGCGTAGCCATCCTCGTTGCCGTCGACAACAGTCCAAGAGTCGTCGGCATCGGCAGCAGTAAAGTCGAAGCTCTGCGGCAGAGTGTAGATAGGACCGAGAGCCTTGGTCTCAGAGGTCACCTCCTCGCTTTCGCCGTCGGCGTTTACAGCCGTCACGGTGTAGCTATAGCGGGCAAGCTTTGTGATTTTATCTATCACGGTTTTTGCCTTCAGTCCGGTAGCGATAACCTTCTCGTCAGGATGGCGCACAACGGTGTAGGTGAGCGACTCCATGTCTACATATCCTCCCGTCTTGCCCTCTGTGGGCTGCTCCCAAGAAAGGATAACGTTCTGCTTGTCAGGACTGACAAACCGCAGGTCTGTCACAGGCGAAGGAATGTCGTGACCGATGAACAGACTTGTTCTCACCTCAGCACCGTTGCCCACGCTGTTTGTGGCGTAAGCGGTGTAGTGGTGAATGGCACCCTTCACGTCGCCCAGGTTGTCAACATACTGCATTTGCTTTCCCGGCTGTGCGTCTGTGATGGTAGCGATAAGCTCATGGTCACGCATAATCTTTACGTTTGTGATGGCAGAAAGGTCCTGTCCGTCAAACGTCTTTGTCGGGTTTGTCCACGTCACGGTAGCCTTTGTTGCTCCGTTGGCATCGGCCACAACCTCAAAGTTGTCAAGAGCGGCAGGTGTGCCCTTTGCCGAAGCCGAGAACGGAATGTAGAGACCGCCGAGCTGAGGCAGCGAACCGATGACAGCCACTGATGTGGCAGCACCTGTTGCGAGGTCAACGCTGGCAATGCAGTCGGTCTCGCCGTTGCCCTCAATAAGGTTTGCAGCCCAATAGAGCGTGCCGTCGGTGTGGTCAAACTCCATCGACTGATAGTAGTTAGGATGCCATCCTGTTGCACCGATCACCTCCACGGCACCTGTTTTCTTGTCAATCTTGCAGAAGTCGCCGTCGAACGAGATTCCGTAGAGCTGTCCGTCATAGGTACAGGCCAGCGTGAAGAAGCGTCGGTCGAGCGATGCCACGACCTTGCTCTTGGCGTTGCCGAGGTCTATTGTGAAGAGGTTGCTGTAAGCGTTCTCGTAGGTTGATATGGCATACATCGTTCCCGTAGAGTAGTCGTAGGTCATATCGTTGATGTGGCTGGTAAAACCGGAGAGCGGTCCCACTGTTGACAGCTGGTTGCGCTCAATGTCGTAGCACACGAGCTCCACGGGCATCATTATGCCGTTGGCATCGGTCTGTGTGCGCTCAGCATAATAATATCCGTCGGCATAGGCACCTGCTGTGAGGTCGTATCCGCCGTCACACATCTTTATTACAGGTGTGAACGTAGCGCCGTCGGTGAAAGGAAACTGCACGAGGAAGTTTGTCAGCGAGCTCTGCTGATAGTCGAAGCCCATCAAGGCATAAGCTGTTTTTGTTTTGCCGTCGGCCTTCTTTATGGCCAGCGGAGCGCCTTTTAATGGCGGCACGCCATCAGCAGCCTTCCGGCGTGTGTCTTTCTGTGCCATTGCAGGAAGCACGCACAGCAACAAGGTGAGCGCAAGACTCGCCCATCTGTGAAAAGTAGTTTTTTTATTCATACAGTATATTTATTTTGATTTTTTCAGCATTTCTGTAGATATCCCGGCTTCTGTTTTTTAGGATTTTTTTGCTTCTGTTGCTTCAAGACACAAACCGTGCGCTACGTTATAAATAGTGACATTTATGTCTTTATCCGCGACAAAAGTATAAAAA
>ERZ1026886.572-NODE-572-length-18735-cov-5.343469_pt1 | contig 18735 bp, 16 predicted proteins | sample MGYA00380173_ERZ1026886 | MGnify/ENA primary metagenome ERZ1026886 (study PRJEB33269, sample SAMEA4719809) | human gut metagenome | biome: human-associated habitat; feature: organic feature; material: feces | place: Cameroon | collected 2013-10 ... | reverse complement strand
GACGAAGGGCTGCGGTTCCGCAATTTCTTTGTGCAGCCATCAGAGCCAGACAGACTATACATGTTTAAGGAGAAAATAGAAGATCTTTCGATTTGGGAAGACGAGCAAGGAGGTTTGGCTTGGCGCAAGGCTTGGGATACCATGTTGCATCCTATGACAGCTGAAGAATTAGTAGAAAAGAGAAACACATGGGAAGAAGAAGTCAAGCAGTTTGAAGAGGAAAAGAAACAGTACATAATTTTTTTCAGACCAGAAATAAAAATAGATTACATCGGATGCAGAACACAGTTAGCTGACTATAAAGAACCTGCCAATCTGAGAGTCACCTGCGTTACGAAGAACAATTACCAAGTATATTATAGAAGAAATTGGCTGGATAAATGGGAGTCATTAGGCAGTTATGCTAAGATATACCCCCAGGCATACGGTATAAGAATAGTGCAGAACAGAGAAGGCAAATACCTTGTACGCACAGAACTGTACAAACCAATGGAAAAGCCAGAACAAACGTATGAGTTTGCAGAGCTGCAGGACAACGCCCTGCTTCATTTTACGGAGCAAGGCAAGGAATACTGGGTATATTTGGAGAATATGACCTGCTTAACCCGTAAGCCAGAATTTGTCACCATTGGTTTTATGGATTTCCTGAAGATCGGGGGTGTGTATATGAGACGTGGAAGAAACAATGGTGAAACTTACAGAAGAGCAGAGATAAGGATGTACGATGACATTTGCTTCCTGGGATCAAGAGAGGTATTCGTCAAGACGGCATATAGAAAATACCATTATTACATACAGCAACGGTCATTGGACGGCAAACATTTTGTGCTGAGTGATAGTATGAAACCAAAAGAATCATCAACATGGTTTGATATGTACTATGACGGGAAGAATCCTCCGATAGTAGAAAGACGAAAGAAGGATTATGAGATATACGGAGTGAAGAAGTAGCTTCATGAATTGAATATAGGCAAAGGCGGATGTGCAAGATGTAGAGTCTTGGGCATCCGCCTTTTTAGTTGTAGCCGGGATTGAATAAAAACCGATAAAGACCTGCTGCAGGGTAGGAATAGACAAAAACTGGAAAAACTCCGTATCTGTTTTCTGAGTCTTCGACTTGCTTTACATTCAGCTAAAGCCTTACGAGAGTAAACTCTCGACTGCTTTATCTGAACGCAAAGCTGTGGCACGATGTGCCACTCGGAAAAACAGATACGGCGATAAACAGAATAAAAACCGTTGGGGCTTAAACTGTTTCCACTACTCGGAAAACAGATGTGGTGACAAACAGAATAAAAACACTTGTGGCTATTTGGATTGGATAATATAGTCCAAAAACACCTTGGTATCTATAGACTTACGCTTGTATTTTATGGACAAATGAAGATGGGGAGCGGTGGATCGACCAGAGGAACCAGTAATGGCGATTGGAGTGCCTGCTTGGACAGGGCTACCTTGTGGAACGAGAATGTGCGAGAGATGGCAGTAGCTGATGGTATAGTTACCATGACGAAGAGTAATGAAATTGCCAGAACGTTTGTCTTTGCCGATGCGTTCTACAATACCATCAAGTATGGCATAACAAGGTTCATAGTTGGCACGCAGGTCAATACCGTTATGAAACTTTCTCTTGGCAGTGAATGGATCATTGCGGTAGCCATATGGTGATGTAATATAGATATTTTGAAGAGGAAACGAGATTTGTGAGCTTGCAGTAACAGGCTTATTTGTTGTAAAATCATTGGTAGCCGTCGAGTCAATGACTGATGGCTGCTTAATAGAAGAGGTATCACGAGAAAGTGGTGCCTCTTTTTTCGTGTGTGGTGTTATGACCTTAACCTTGTAACGACGATTATGATTATCTACGGAGTAGAACTGTGCATGAACTGTTGTAGAAGCAGAGAGTCCGACAGCAGTTATGAAGACCAATAAAAACTTTTTCATGTAGACAAAAGTAGTATTAGGAAAAGGAAAGGCAAAACTGCGAAGATTGAAGGAACGAAAATATAACATCAAATAAGAATCAAGTATGATTATTCATTGATTATCATACTTGAATTATAAATTAGCATAAATGTAAGCTCCAAGAATGAGCGATATTCTTGCAATGGCCACATTCCAATATAATTTTGCTGATGTGTGGCGTGTATTTGCGTTGAAGGCAAAAGGCTGCACAGTTGAAAATCAATAAATACAATCAAATATGAAAGCAAGAATAGAGGAACATGAAGTGCCGTATGAGACACTTGCCAAGTACGGATTGACACGAGAAATGATTGAAGACCTGCCCATGCATGTATTGGAAGACATCGGTCAGGGAAGACGTTCGCCAGTACTGCCCATACAGGTGGAGGATGAAAATGAGAATGTTATCAAGAGTCGAACACGTTTCGCTTTTGTACGCATGGAAGATGGTAAGGTAGACGTAATGTTCTATCCAGTACTGAGTCAAGCACCTTTGGCGCAATATGACCAGGAACAACAGAAGCAGTTGCTATCAGGAAAAGCCATCCTTGCAGACATGATGATGGACGGAAAACAGAGCAAAGCATTCGTGCAGTTGGATGCAGAAACCAACCAAGTGATGTATGCCCCCACACCAGTCATTGGTCGCAACCTGCAAGTACTGTCAGGAGAAATGCATCTGAGTTCAGCAGAAGTAAAAGTCATCCAGCATGGTGAACCGCTTACATTCGTAATGGACGAAGACCCCGTGACAGTTGGCATTGACCTGAATGAAAGCACAGGTATCAGACTATGCCAAGGTGATGACCGGAAATGGCAAGAGCAGACCAAAAGAGAATGGGATAAATACACATTCGGATGTTATGGCTGTTGGGTGATGGACGATGACGGTAATCTGGATTATGTCAGTGAGGATGATTATACGGAAGAGTTGTGGAATGAGTTGTCACGCAAACGAGAAGGACATCTTGCGAGAATCGGACATCATTAAGAAAGAATAGTAGAATAATACAAGAAGAATGGCAAAGAACAAATATTATCCAGAGGAAGTACTGGTAGAAAAAGTTCAGAAAGGAGAATATGGTTGGTTGGATTATGTCAACCATTACTCAGAGGAATGGCAGGAAGAATATACACAGTACTGCTTAAACAAGGGATTGTGCATCTGCGAGGACAGTGCGAGACAGTTTGTAGCATATAAAGACAAATTGTTGGAAGAAGCACTGGGGCGAGGGGATGCGTAGAAGTATCACTAAAAACACGAGAAAAGAATGGCGATAAGAAAACAATTGAATCCAAGGCAGATGGACATATCTCCAGAGTTGCGTGATCTGCTTATGCGCAATGGTATGCAAGCGCACATCATTGCCGATGGCAATGGGTATCAATTGGCAGTGCAGGGACATGACAGTCCGTTACTCACCTACAGACTCACCGAGAAGCAAATGCTTGCATTGACAGACTGGGGAACCAGCTATGCCAACAAGACAGCCTATAATACCTTCACGAGTGTTGTAGGCAATGACTTTTATCTGCCTAAAAACTTCGTGCATGCCCGTAATGCCAACGGACGTGTAGCAATGGGACTACATGGGTATCGTGTAGGAATTGGTGAGTATGGACGAACAGGAGGGTATTGTATGCACCCTCCTCACTTTTTGGGATGGACACCGAGAATGCAGGATGGCTGGCATCTCCGAAGAGTTGGCGGTCAACTGTTCTATCCGCAAGCCCCAATGGTGTCAGAGCGTTGGGACAGAAGAATGAATCCAGGCGAACTGCAATCAGGCGGTTATGGGTTCTATTATAAGGGACAGGCACAACAGCCAGTTGTAAATCAAGATGTACTGCAAAATCTGCAAGCAGTGGTAACACCAGTGGTAAGCAGACCAAGAAGTAATGAACCAGCCAAACCCTACAAGGAGTTGATAACATCCCCAGTCTATTTCTCCAACGAGAAATGGCAGGAATGTCTTTTATCGCATGGTATCATCATTGATGAGCAGAGCAAAACGCTTACCATCCAGTCAAAAGCCACGAATGTAGATATGGTGTATGACCTAAAAGACGACGAGCTGAAGGCATTGACCGACAACTCTATCAAGAAAGTGCCGATAGACAAGCGTCTGGAAATTCTGAACAATGTCATCAAGAATGATTTTGCCGATAAGGTAACAATGGATATGCTGAACAGTAAGGAACGCATCAATATAGGATTGCGCCCAGAGGTACAGCAAGAGTTGGACAAACGGCAGCAGACGGTCAATGAAGTCGGACAAGATGAAGAACTCTCTGTGCAGCAAGAGATAAAACTACACGGTGATGCATCGGTAAACGGTCAGGACTTGGACTTGATGGACGAAAGCAAGGGTTGGTACCGTGAAGCCAAGCATGGACGCGAGGTGCAGGTGGAAGAAATCAATGTGGAGAGGATTGAAAAACCTGTTGCTGACGCTGCGAAACAAGAACAGGGAAAAGAGAACGACAACGAGCAAAACAAGGGAAAGGACAACGATAAGGGCGAAGTAAAATACCGCATGACCGCTGTCATCAATGGAGAAGCCATCAGTCACGAGATCAGTCAGAAGCAATATGACAAGTTCATGGCGGTGGACGACTACCACAGGATGAAACTCTTTTCCAATGTCTTCAAGGAAGTGGACATGAAGACACGACCGGGAGCAAACACAGGATTGGGTACAAAAATCTTTGCGGCATTGACGGCAGGAGCCGTGGTGACATCAGAGGTGGCACACGGCATGAGGCATCATCCACATCCAGAGATATATGGGGAACGGTTTGAAGGCCCGCAAGCACCAAGACCGTACTTCAAGCCGGGTGTGGATGCCCCCAATGAGGTGGCGGCAAGAAATTTTGAGGCACAGATGAACAAGGAAGTGACGGAGATACGGAGAGGATATTAGTATGTGGGACGGAGATTTGACATACAATGACTTCTTGCAGCGGTTGAGTATACAGGATGTGCTGAGAGACGCAGGCTATCATCTGAACAAGCGTGATGGGTTGCGCTATCCATCATATGTGCGGACAGACAGTGACGGAAAGCGTGTGCATGGGGATAAATATCTGGTGACACCCAACGGACAATGCTGCTTTCAACCACCCAATCAGAAACTGTACAATGTCATATCCTTTATCAAGGAGCATCCGAATATGTTTGCGGACTATCGGGCGGGAATGTCAACGGACAGGTTGGTGAATCTGGTGTGCAACAGACTGCTGAATAATCCGATACAGGAAAGGAAGCCACAGATTATTGCACCGAAAGCCATGAGCAAACCATTCTCATTGAAAGATTATGATGTACATCGTTTTGATCCGAATGACCGAAATAGTCAGAAACCATTTTATTTCTACTTCAAGGCAAGAGGAATAGACCTGTATACACAGTATGCTTTCAACAAATATTTTTGTCTGGCAACCAAGCATCGGGAGGATGGACTGAGATATACCAATTTGGCTTTTCCGTTGACCAAGCCGGGAGACGACACCATTGTCGGACTGGAAGAACGCGGTCGTCCAAGAATGGATGGAAGCAGCACATATAAAGGCAAGGCAGAAGGCAGCAATGGAAGTGAAGGTCTGTGGATAGCCAACTTGAAGAACGAACCTTTGGATCGTGTCGGTGGTGTCGGATGGTTTGAGAGTGCCTATGATGTAATGGCATTTTATCAGATACACCGTGAGGCAATAAAGCAAAATCCCGAGCTATCCCGTAAGGGCATATACGTATCTACTGGCGGTTCACCAACCAAAGGACAGATAAAAGGAATGTTGGAAGCCACACCGCAAGCTCAACATTATCTATGCTTTGATAACGATAAGGCAGGACGTGAATTTGTGGAGCTATTCAAACAAATTGCGAAAGAGCAAGGTATAAATCCAAACAACGTTAGAGTCATGCCAATCCCCATGTGGGCAAAAGATTGGAATGATGTGTTGTTGGACAAACCAAGTGAGGAGCATATCAAATCACTGGAAGGAGAATTTGAGCCATTGGGAGTACCAGACGAAAGAAAACCTGGAGGAATGAGGAGGTAAAAATGAGAAGAATGATATTGGTGATGGGAATAGCTCTGGGAACAGCCATGAATGGAAAGGCACAGGTAACTGCATCAAATCCATTGGAATGGATGGCACTGGCAGAGGGTAATGAACTGTTGGAAAAGCAGATAGACAGTCAGATCAATGGTCAGAAGAAAACAGCCATATTACAGAATACCATTGCAGCCGAGTTCAATCAAATGCACAAATGGCAGAAACAATACAACAGCTATTTGAAAGACATCAGCGGTTACGCCTCTTCGTTGAAAGCCTGTACCCATCTATATGATGACGGAGTGAGAATCTTCATCACTTTGGGCAAGTTGCGCAAAGCTATCAACAATAATCCGCAAGGCATTGTTGCGAGTATATCAATGAATAACCTGTATATTGAGACAGCTACAGAATTGGTATCAGTCTTTACCTTGCTGAACGATGCCGTATCGAAAGGAGGTAACGAGAACATGCTAACAGGAGCAGACCGAAGCAAGACCCTTTGGGCTTTGAATGACAAACTCAGCTGTTTCAGCAAGAAACTCCATCGGTTGTATCTGAGCATACGCTACTATACATTCAATGACGTATGGAATAATGCTACGGCAGGAATGATAGACAGAAACAATGCAGATGTTGCAAGGCAAGCAATGGGGCGATGGCGAAGAGCAGCGCAAGTGACAGGAGAATAAGAACCCTTTGTAGGAATAAGCCTTATTGAGCCTTTTTAGGCAGACTGATTCATAGCATGTAATTGGCTGTTTGTAGGTGAATGAGCCTTTCTAAGCCTCTTTATGCCGACTAAGCCATTGATGAAAATTTTTATGCAATGAACAGGATTGGACGGATAAGTAAGATAGGACAAATACAATGTTGTACAAAAGAGCAATGGAATAAATGGGAATTGTAAAATATATAGGAACTGTGGTGATAGTGATGCTACTGAGCATTGACAAAACCTATGCCCAGTCAGACCCGACGTTGACGGGAATGATACTGATGTACACCAACAAGGCAGAGAAACAGTTGAAGAACCAAGAACAAGTGATGTTGATGATGACCACTGGGCATATCTGGACAAAGGAAGAAGTGAAGGCAACTACAGACTTGCATCGAGAGTTCAACAACTACCTTGACTCGTTTTGTTCGATTGTATGTTATGCAGCGCAGGTATACGGATTCTATCATGAGGTGACGCAGCTCACAAATAACATGGGTGGATTAATCAAACAACTGGATGCCCATCCGAGTAATGGATTGGCCGTAGCGTTATCCACCAAGCGCAATATAATCTATCGTGAGTTGATACTGAACAGCGTAGAAATCGTAAATGACATACGAACAGTATGTCTGTCAAAGAATAAGATGACAGAGAAAGAACGTATGGAAGTAGTGTTTGGAATTCGTCCGAAATTGAAAGTGATGAACAAGAAACTGCAACGACTGACAAAAGCCGTGAAGTACACAAGTATGGGTGATATATGGTTTGAGATAGACGAAGGATCAAAGCCACAAAAAGCCAACAAACAAGAAATCGTGAATGCAGCAAAAAGAAGATGGAAACAAGCAGGACGAAACGTGATGCCGTAGCAATAAGCCGGGTTAAGCCTCTTTTAGCCTTTCTAAGTTGAGGATGAAGGTAGGCATAGTAAGTTTTGTTGGGATTTGTAAGGCTATCAATAGTCGGTCGGATAAGGCAGATATGAGGCCAAATAAATAATGAAATAACAAAAAAACGATAGAATATGTCATTTTGGAGTAAACTATTAACAGTAGGTGGCAAGGCATTGGGAGCCGCAAAGACTGGAGCGAAAGCCTCTGCAAAGTCTATAGGCAATTCTGTGATTCATCCGTCACAAACCCTGAACCACGCTGGCAAAGCGGTAAAGACAGCCACTGTAGGAGGAGCTGTAGGATATGTCGGTTGGGAAAAACTCACCACAGACAAGAGTGTGACACGCATTGTAAGTGATGCCGTTATCGGAGAAGAAGCAACCAACGCCATTGCAGGAACAGCCAGCGATGTAAAGGAATTGAAAGACAAGGCAGGAGAAGCGGTAGACAGCATGAACAATGCCATGGGCGACATCAACAGCAAGTGGAGCGGCATGAGCAAGTTCTTCCGCAATATCTTCAATGGAAACGGACTGGATATGTTCGGCAGTTTCTTCAGTAACCTCGGCAAAGGCAAAGTGTCGGGATTGAGTCTGGCTGGACTGGTGGCAGCAGCTTATCTCATCTTTGGTCGTTTCGGATGGTTGGGCAAAATAGCAGGAACCATGCTCGGCATGATGTTGGTGGGCAATAATGCCAACCTCAATCAGATGATGGGAAGTGGTAGCGCAGGAGAAAGGCGTAGTGCAGCAGTGGCCACTGCCGAAGATATACAAGTAAGAGGAATGAGAAGATAACAGAAAAAGTATGCAATATACAGAAGAAATGATATTACAGTCCAAGAGCGGATATTGTATGCCGTTTGAGGAGCAGCCTGGTAAAGAAGTGGCAATGACATTGGGATATGGAGAACAGACACATCCATCTACAGGAGAAAAGTTCTTTCATCATGGACTGGACTTTATGGTCAACCATTATCCTCTGTCCGCTGTGGCAAGTGGCACCATATCGGGAGTTGGCAGTGACAGCATACACGGCATATACCAAACGATACGATATGGTAAATACGAGGTAATCTACGGACACCTTGCCAATGTGTATGCCAACTTCGGGGAGCCAGTAGTAGCAGGACAAGCAGTAAGCCTGAGCAGCGACCGATTGCATATCAGTGTAAAATTCGACGGAGAGGAGCTGAATCCGTTGGAATTCCTGACCATGCTTTATGGCAATATTAAAGCATTGAAACATCAAGGAAGGATCGGGGCGATAGACATTGACGATTTTGACATGAACATCGCCACACAATATGACAACGACAGAGAAGAAATCGAGTCATTGATGCTGCGTTATCTGCCTTTATATATGGATGACCTACGGCATGGACAATACGCATTGTCGCCCCATCGGGAACAATCGCTACGTAATATTTTCTCGTTGGGAGCCATGAAACGCTACTTCTTTGAGGTTATGCCAAGCATGAGCAATCCGTTGGGTATCAGTCAGAGAAGTGTGCCATTGGCATGTAAGGTACAGAATCTCCTAATTGGGGATTTTCTTGACTATTTGGCGTTGCGCCACAATGTGTTCCTATCCACATTGAATGAAGGATTAAAAAAAAAGTCCACAGCGACCTCCTGAACAGTAGTGGAGTCATCGATCCACTAATGAATTTGGAGGTGGACATTCAGAGCTTCGACATACCGAGAATAGTCAGCGTATACCCCGACCGCGCAGGAGTAAGATGGTGGACCAAAGCCTGGTTCAACAATCATGAGAACGGAGAGAGTTCTGTGGAGATAGAACGTCAGCAAGCCATTCTGTTTATTCTTGACCGCATAGAGAAAGACGAGTGGCTAACTGAATATTTCCCAAAGCAGATGGAAGTATACTATCATGCGATAGAGCAGACCAAAGAGCAACTGTTGAACCAAACCCTGTAAGTAACAAAGCAATGAGCATAAAGAACAGCAAACGATTTGCGGAGATAGAATATAGTCTGCAACATTACTTTGAAGGCAGTGTCTTGTCTGTAATGAAACAAGTCAGAAAGACATTGAACGACAAGCAAGTCAAGGAACTGGCAGACTACCAGCGTAGTCCGGCAGGTATCATGGCATCATCCAATCCTATGTTGATAGACATGGGTTGGCAAGCCGTGCGCACAGCTGGCGAGTGGAACAGCAAGACCACCGAGGACTATCTAAAGATGTGCAATGAGAAAATGCAAAACGACAGAGCGATGCAGCGTGACTTCGCATTGTTGTCAGCAGAATGGCGTAAAGCCGTGGTGGAACAAATCGGACGTACAAAATACGATGCACTATCCAAACAAATAGGATGCGATTTGGCATATGCCTATATCGGTCAGCGGATGGAAGACCTGATGATCAACAAATTGGTTGTGGATGACATCCCCAAATCATCGATGGAATACATCATGCGAAAGGCAGCTAAGCAAAGTATCTGGGGATTTACTGAGGAATTGATGAAGTCCCCATTAACCAAAGAGATTGAGGCAAGAAGCGAGAAAGCCTATAAGCCCAGTACCACAGAGAAAGTTACGGGACGAGTGGCAGGTTCTGCAGTAGATGCCGTATCGATGGGAGCTTTTAATGGTTGGACAACCTTCGCCAAGTTCGTTGGCTGCGATGTAGCATTAGGATATGCCTTAGACAAAACCGTTGGCAGTACGGAGCAACGCAAGGAGCAGGTAATGGAGCTAAGCATCAGCAAAGGAATCTTTGGCAGTAACAGCAATGTCTTCAACGGCTTTCGTAAACATGCCAATGAACTTGAAGAACCTGGAGGTTTCCTGCAAACGCTTAACGGACAGTTATCGCATAAAATCAAGTTACCAACAAAAAAATACAAGCCTGTGACATGGACAACAAACAGCAATAACAAATCCCCTTTCCCAGTGTTTAAACCCAATACGGACTTTCTGAAGCCCAAAGACATACGTAAGGATCCAAAATACAAGGACGTTCCGTTGATTGTAGCACCAGGAAAGGAAGATGACTATCTGAAGGAAAAAGCTCAGCAAGAAGCGGCAAAACAAAAAGAGGCAGAGCGCAAAAGCACGGAAAGAGAACAGGGATCTGACAGTTCAGGAGAAGCACAATCTGTTGACACATCATCAGATGAGGATCAAGCGGAACAGCCACAGCAAGCCAATGAAAACGGATGGGAAGGACTGTTGGCAAATTTCGGGTTAGACGGTTTCGGCGACATCACCCATAACCTTGGCTATGTGCTCGCCATGTTGCCAGATATGTTAGTAGGATTGCTTACTGGCAAGACGAAGTCCTTGAACATGGACAACAGCATGATACCATTGGCAAGTATTGTGGCAGGAATGTTCGTAAAGAATCCGATACTTAAAATGATTTTGATAGGTATGGGAGGAGCCAATCTGATAAATAAAGCCGGGCATGAAGCATTGGAGAGGAAAGCCAATGAAGGCTCAGTGCCAGATAGATATGCAGCAAGCAATCGACAAGTCGTATACAGACAATATGCAGACGAGCCATTGAATCCACGTTTAAGCAATCCAGTGCTAAAAGGCAGTTGTTTGATAGTACATATCGACCGGGTGCCCTGTACCATTCAATTGCCACAAACCGTGGTGGATGCATATCAGGCAGGGGCGTTGCCGTTGAATACCCTTGCCAATGCGATACTTGCAAAAAATGAGCAGATGCAATCTGTGGCCATGCAGCAGTATGAGAATGGTCGTGAGGAGCGTGAGACAGTCAGCAGATCAAGAGGAATACAATAAGAATATAATAAAAGCACAATATGAAAGACAAGAGTCAGGCAGAGAAAACGGCTGCAGAGAGACAAGTGGAATTACTCTCTACAGCGTTGGGCAGTGCGCCATCAGCAAAAGGATATTGGTTGAACGCATCGGGTAAGACCTATCCAAGTTTCTATCCCAAGGGATTGACAGTAAGTCCGTTCAATGCATTGATCATGTCATTGCATTCGGACAAGTCAGGTAGCAAGACCAACCTTTTTATGCCTTTCAGTGAGGCAAAAAGACAAGGAGTGGCGGTAAGGGAGCATGAACAAGGTGTACCGTTCCTTTTCTATAATTGGAACCAATACGTCAATCGTAACAATCCAAAGGATATTATCAGTCGAAACGACTATCAGGCATTGGATGCAGAACTTCAGAAGCAATATAAAGGTGTACACAATCGAGAGATACGCACACTGTTTTGCATTGACCAGACCACAATGCCATTTGCCAATGAGAAAGAATACAAAAAACTGTTGGCAGATTATGGTACAGCTGAGGAACGAGGCTTGGGAGAAGGAGATGAGCGAGCCATGCATGTTCGCTTCAATGACTTCTTACTGAAAATGCGTGACAATCTGGTACCCATACGTACGGACGGCAGCGGTGTCGCACATTATGACACGGAAAAGGATGCAGTGTATATGCCACGCCAAAAGGACTTTGAGCATTACAATGACTATGTGCAAGAAACATTGCGCCAGATTGTCTCTGCCACAGGACATCAGCAGCGGTTGGCACGTGAAGGCATGGTGATGAAAAATGGTACAGCCCCATCGGAGGATGCCATAAAAAGAGAACGATTGGTGGCTGAATTAGCTTCAGGAGTGAAAATGTTGGAGTTGGGATTGCCAGCGCGATTGTCGGAAGAAGGCTTGCATCTGACAGATTACTGGGTTCGTGAGTTGAAAGAAAATCCCTGCCTGATAGATGCTGTAGAGAGTGATGTAAACAATGCCCTTTTAGTGATGCGCAAGGCAGAGCAAGGAGAAAAGATAGAATACTCCACCATGCGAAATCAGCGAGAGACCAAGGAACTGATGGACCAGTTGCCTAAACACTATCTCATAGCGGATGAAATCAAACAGCATCCCGACAAAGACAACAAGACCATCGTATTGGTCATCGACAAGGAGAAAAAGACAGCCGACGTGGTTATGCCGTCAGGAGCCTCATTAGAAGTGAACAATGAGATACAGGGCATGAGCAAGCAGCGCATCCAGAAAGCATTGGAACGTGAAGGCATCGAAACCGTACGCTTCTACAATCCTGACGGAGCATTGGGGTACCGCCCCGATGACAGTTACTTTGCGGACAAGCAAGTGGACATCGCCCGACTGAAAAATTGGTCGTTAGAACATCTATCCACATTAGATGCCAGTCCTGCTGTAGAGCGAGCCAATGACGTTGGGTTCAGTCAAGTACAGATGATACAAGACGACAAAAACCGTTGGGCATTGTATATCAAGCCCGAGGGACAGAACGGATATAGCATATATCCAGACAAGGCAGACATCAACCAGTTCTTTACTACACTGAAGCAGTCGATGGACAATTTTGAAGCAGTAAAGATGGAGTTGGCAAACAAGTATCACCACCGTGCAGCCGTACAACCTGACTTGAAAGTGGACCTGTTCGGGAGCAATGACCAGGACATAGATATGAACCGCATAGAACGTGTATGCGTGTTCAAAACCAAAGAAAATGGCATTTTATGTTCAGCAACCATTGACGGAGAGAAGATGAAGCCCAGATGCATTACCCCACAGCAATGGCAGCGGTTATGGGTAGCAGAAGACAGAAACAGCTATAAAACCCATTTGGCAGCAACCCTATTTGCTGACGTGCTGAAAGCAGGAGAAAAACAAGAACAGACATCATCGGAGAAACATGAGGTGGAGACCGAGGTGAAGCAGGAACAGCAAGGAACAGCAGAGAAGCATGAAGAGGAACACCGGGAATATCACGAGGAAGAAGATAAACAAGACAAATCCGAGGAGAAAGCCAAGGAGGAAAAAGCTGCTGAGGAAAAGAAAGCACAAGAAACCCAACGCAAGAAAGAGCAAAAATCATCTGGCATAAAAAAGCAATGGGAAGACTTGAAAGCCAAGCACCCAGATGCATTATTGTTGTTCCGCATAGGTGATTTCTATGAGATGTACAATCAAGATGCACGCAAAGGGTCTGAGATATTAGGAATCACGCTGACCAGACGAGCAAACGGCAATATCAAAGAAATGGCAGGATTTCCATACCATGCCCTTGACACCTACCTGCCTAAACTGATACGGGAAGGACAACGAGTAGCCATCTGCGATATGTTGGAAGAGCCCAAACGGCACAAGCAGGAGGAAGTGAAAGAGTTGGTAGAACCATCGAGAGGTATGAAGCGGTAGGTTTAAGTATAGTAAAAGGATAACAAAAAGTAGTAAGAACAATGAGCAAGAACCAATCATACGCCGACAAATATGCAGAGGCGGCTATGGAGCAGATGAAGCGTTATGGCATTCCTGCCTCAGTTACCTTAGCGCAAGGCATGCTGGAAAGCAGTAATGGAGAGAGTGAATTGTCACGTTTGGGGAACAATCACTTTGGTATCAAAGCAACAGCTTCGTGGTTGAAGAACGGAGGTGAATATCTGGTATATACGGATGATAAACCAAATGAAAAGTTTTGCAAATACAGTTCTGTGGCAGACAGCTACGAGCATCATTCCAAGTTCCTCGCAAACAATCAGCGTTATGCCAAGTGCTTTCAGCTGTCACCAGATGACTATAAGGGTTGGACTAAAGGGATTGCCAAAGCCGGGTACGCATCAGGTATGGGGTATGCAACAGATTTGCAGGACATCATTGAACTGAATGGGCTACAGAAGTATGACCAACAAGTGATGAGCGAGATGAAGGCGCAAGGGAAGTCATTCGGAGTGGAGAACAATCCAAGACAAGCAGCAAGCGAAGAACAAGTACAAGACAAACGACCAAATGGCAAGTATTCATACCCTTTGCTCCGTGAAACCTATCTATTCATCACTTCTCCGTTCGGTATGCGTCAAGATCCGATGGATAAGAGCAAGCAGCAAATGCATAAAGGCATAGACATCCGTTGTAAGCATGATGCTGTATTATCAACCGAGAATGGCGGTAAGGTGGTAGCCGTCAACCAGAATGTGAATACAGCAGGAGGAAAAAGTATCACGGTGGAATACAATCGTGAGGACGGCAGCAAGGTGCAAACTACCTATATGCATTTGTCGGAGGTAAATGTAAAAGTGGGCGATGCCGTGTCAGCTGGACAAAAGATAGGTGTAACAGGCAATACTGGAACAAGAACCACTGGAGAGCATCTGCATTTTGGAGTAAAAACAATTGCAGCAGACGGGACAAGTCGGGACGTGGATCCGTCCTGTTATCTGGCAGAAATCGCACAAAAAGGCAACATCAAACAGCAAGCCTTGTATAATGGCAATGACCTGTTGGCAAAATACAAAACCGATGTGCCAAGCAATACAGAAAGCATGTCACCCGATGCATGGATGAAGAAGTTGCTGTCGTCTGAAGATAGCGGTGTAGGATTACCAGTTGGCAGTGACCCTATCTTGGAAATGGCAATGACAGCTTTCTCATCGTTGATGATATTGGCTGTGAAAATAGATAACAAAGAAGCCGAGGAACAGAAGGCAGCTATCAGTCAATCAGTCAGTGAACGGTCTGTAGATTTGACTTCACTGGTATCAGGCATGAAAAAGTGCAGTCTAAGTATTGGTGACAATGGTCGTGCGATACTGACGGCAGACAATGGCAATGTCAAAGTAAGCCGTGAACTGACATCAGCAGAATTGAGCAGACTGTCCGCCACCTTGAACGACCAAGGATTGAGCGAAGAGGCCAAACGGTTGCGAGTAGCAGGAATGGTAAACAGCATTGTCATCAGTCAACAGGCCTCGCAAAATTTTGAGCAAGGAATGCAGGAACAGCAGGGACGCAATGAAAGTATGCACAGATAAATGAAGTGTGATGATTGAGATAACTTTTTTAAAAGTACAAGACTATGATGAAATGTAATGTAACTATTTGCGGTGTGGTGAGCAAAGCTGCCACATGTCGCACGAATAAAGAAGGGAAGCCATTCGTAACATTTAGTGTTGCAGTGGTCATCCCTGCCAAGAACGGAATCAATAAAACAATTGAAGTTAGTGTGTTGAAGGATGGAACACTGACGGAAGCAGGCAATATTGTGACGGGACAGCGCATAGAAGCAGTCGGTGTGCTTATCCCCAGAAAACATGGTGAGAACATGTATTACAACATGAATGCGACAGCTATCCATACCGATACAACAGTAAAGGAAGACAGCATTGTAGGACAGTTGGAGTTCCGTGGAAAGATAGGTAAAACCATCGACGAGAAAAAGAGCAAGAAGGGTGAGCCGTACCAAATGTTTTCAGCTTATTCAGCGACTAAAGTAGAAAACGGTTTTGAATATATCTGGGTACGACTTGTCCGTTTCAACAAGGAGCGTGAGGCGTGGTTAGTACCAGGATGCCGAATAACGGCTAAGGGCGAACTGGAATTGTCACTCTATAACGACCGCCTAACATTCTCATGTAAAGTGGACGAATTGGCGGAATACGTACCACAGCCGTATAACCCTAATGCTTGACGCTTATGGCAAGATACAACAAACCAACCAGTGATGGTCCGAGCAGTGAGGAAAAAGCTTTGGACCTATTTGCTGAGATGATGATAGAAAAAATCCAAAGCATTGACAAAGACTGGAAAAAGCCATGGTTTACAGATGGTGCACTGCAATGGCCGAAGAACCTTAATGGTAGAGATTATAACGGTATGAACGCTCTTATGCTGCTCCTTCAGTGCGAGAAACAAGGTTGGAAGATACCCCGTTTCTGTACATTCGACTGTGTGCAGCGGTTGAACAATACGGAGAAAAAGGATGCCAACGGAGAAGCATTGCCACGTGTGTCTGTGTTGAAGGGTGAGAGGTCGTTTCCTGTTTTTATAACCACCTTTACCTGCGTTGATAAGGACACCAGGGAGCGCATCAAATATGATGACTACCGTCAACTGTCGGAAGAAATGCGGAAGCAGTACAATGTGTATCCGAAACTACAGGTCTATAGAGTTTTCAATGTACAGCAAACCAACTTGCAGGAAGCTCGTCCCGAGATGTGGGCAAAGTTGGAAACAGAGTATGTAAAACCGGCGCAGGAACAAGGCGAACAATTCTCATTCGCTCCTATCGATGCAATGATTAAGGACAACCGCTGGATCTGTCCCATCAAGCCACAATATGGAAACAATGCATATTTCTCAATTAGCAAGAATATGATTGTAGTGCCAGAGAAGCAACAGTTTGTGGATGGAGAATCGTTCTATGGAACCTTGTTTCATGAGATGGCACACTCGACTGGACATGAGACAGTACTCGACCGTTTCAAACCTACAACATTCGGTTCATCTGAGTATGCACGTGAGGAATTGGTGGCAGAATTAGGTAGTGCGCTTGTCGCCCAAAGATATGGAATGGCAAAACATATCAAGGAAGACAGTGCGGCTTATTTGAAGTCGTGGCTGGAAAGTCTGAAAGAGTCACCACAGTTTATCAAGACCACGTTGCTTGATGTGAAGAAAGCGACATCGATCATCAATCAACATATTGATAAGATGTCGCTCGAACTGGAAGAAGCACAAACGGAGGATGTTGTAAAAGAAGTAGACCAGAAAGTTGCAGATAATAAGACTGTTACACCATATTACGCTTCTGTTGCCTATCTGCAGAGTACCGATGACACAAGTGTATTGGATAGTTTGAAAGATATAGGTGACTATGACCGTCTGCTGCAAGAGGCAAAGGAATATGACCAAGGCGATGCCATTGATTTGGAACACACGTATAAGAGTGCCGTGCAGAACCGTGGTGACGATGTATTGGTAGACGATGCCCATTACGCTGTGGTATATAATGGTAGTGTTGGCGGCACCTATGAGGTGATGCGCAAGGTGACAGAGGAAGATGTTCGTGACAGTATTACTCGATACGGATTGCCTTCTGAGGCATCAAAGGCTGTAGAAGAAGTGGCAAAGTCGATGATTGCAGAAGACTTTTCTGATTTATCAAAGCGCAAAGCTCCAATCTTTGAAATGCCAAATGGCGATGTGCTGCATCTGCAATACGACCGTGAGCACGACAGTTTTGAGGTCGGGACAGTAACCAATGCAGGATTGGCAGTGCAGCATATTCTCAGCTACGACCACAGCTTGTCACTTGCAGACAATATCGAGGACGTGTATAACACGCTTTGTGAGTTGCCTGACTATCAGTTACAAGAGGAAAATGCGGAAGAAGAGAATGTGGCAAAGGCTACGTTCCGCAGATAAGAGAAGTCAGCCGTAGGGAGAAGTTATTGTCCTCTCCTTACGGCTGACTTTTGTTTGGTCTAAGCGTTGAAAGCGTTACTGAGTGCCGTGTGCAACTGAAACACCATATCTTCGGCAGCTTTCATATCCTCCACAATATCTGCAATGTGGTATGGCGCACCATTCTGTCCGTGTCCGTCTTCGCCAATCCATAGATATGCTTCATAGTCGGGGTCGTAGTCCTGGTAATATTCAAAGATGTTTTCCAAAAGCACATCGTGGTCATTGTCAAAAGTGTTGGCAGAAAAAGAGAAATCCTGTCCTTGGGGCGTGAACTTTGCAAAATTGAAAGTGATGCGTAATTCATTCTGTTCCTCGATAGTGACAGCCCAACCTTCTTTTTCGGCTACACTGATAACCATGTTTTGTATCTTTTCCATATTGTGATAGTTTTTGTGCCGTAGGCTGTTTGGGTAGCCTACGGCAGATGTAACAAGTTAGTTCTTTTGGGGCTTTGAGTAAAGGCGATGAAGAAAGCTACGCAATTCATTGTCTTGTATGTTCTTCAGTTTGGTTGGTGTAAAACCTTTTACCTGACATACATGGAACTTGTCATTAATCCCATACTTGGTGCCATCAATCTCTATTTTCTCCAATTCGTTTGCTGACACATAGCCGTATTCCGTTTCGCACAATCCGCATACAATAGTGAATAACATAAAGTCATTGCCTTCTGTCTGTCCTTCAAGAACAAACCATCTGATGCGTCCTATGGTAAATACAGCCACACAAATAGCGTCTTTGCCTTTTTCCTCTTGAGAGTAAAGAGGAAAGTTTTTTATTGCCTCCATAAACTGAGGCGTAATCCTTAATTCCGCAAGACGATTACAAATAAAATCTTTTAAGTACCTGAGCAACAAA
>ERZ1026886.569-NODE-569-length-18788-cov-55.363850_pt1 | contig 18788 bp, 18 predicted proteins | sample MGYA00380173_ERZ1026886 | MGnify/ENA primary metagenome ERZ1026886 (study PRJEB33269, sample SAMEA4719809) | human gut metagenome | biome: human-associated habitat; feature: organic feature; material: feces | place: Cameroon | collected 2013-10 ... | reverse complement strand
TCCCGACAACCGACAGGACAATGTGGCGATGAACTTTGCCAAGAAGTTCTCCAAGCGGTTCACCCTCTATGGCAACATGATGTACAACCATTATGCCAGTGGCAACGAGAGCACCCTGTATAGCGAGCAATACCTCGCCACAGGCAACCGTTACCAGAACTCGGCATCCACCAGCACCAATCGCAACACGATGGGCAATGGTTCGTTGGGCATGAGGTGGAGCTTGGATGACAAGACCTATTTTAATATAGGTGGAAACTTCAGCAAGTCGAAGAGCGACAACACCAGCGACAGCCAGCAATCCACCTCTTCAGAAGGCGATGAGCGTATCAACAGCATCACGAGAAACTCGGATTCGAAGAGCGACAGCCATTCGTTCTCCGTCAATGCCGACGTAACCCGAGTGTTCAACGACAAGGGTACGAGCATCAGCCTCACGGGTAGTTACTCCGACAGCAAGAGTACCAACGAGTCACATTCCCTTTCCGAGACCACTTACTATCAGTTGGAGAGCAGTCTGGGTGGCGATTCCGTGCTTTATCGCAACCAATACCAGCTCTCCCCCTCCACCAATCGTGCCTATTCCGTAGGCATCAACTTGACGCAACCCTTGGCTGAGAACTTGCGCCTGCAACTCGGTTATCGCTATTCTGCCAACCGACAGGTGAGCGACAGGATTACTTACGAGAACGAAGTATATCAAGACAGTTTGAGCAACTATGCCCAGAGTCGGACATATTCCCACGAACTCAGCCTTTATTTCAATTATAATGGCAAGCGATGGCAGGTGAATGCGGGTGTGCAGATGCATCCAGAGCGGAGAAGTCTTGACCAGAAGACTGGGCTGCTCTATGCCGATACGGTGAGGACGAGTGTGAACTGGAACCCACAGTTGAATGTGTCATGGCATCGGGGCAAGACTCGCTTCGAACTGAATTATGATGGCAGCAGCCGACAGCCAGACCTTGGCAGTTTGGTTTCGCTGACCGACAATAGCGACCCATTGCACGTTACTCATGGCAATCCTTCGCTCAAAGCGGCTTATAGCCAGAACTTTCGGTTGATGGGAAGGAACACTCGCCTCGGTCTTTCGGGCGATGTTAATTTCAGCAACACCTATAACAGTCAGACGCAAGCCGTCTTTTACAACCTTGCCACTGGTGGTACGGAGACTTATCCTGTGAATGTGAATGGCAACTGGAATATGCGTGCCAGTCTTCGTTATCAGAAGCGATGGAAGAAGCGGTTCAATCTCTCTGCTCGCACAGGAGCCAGCTTTGCCCAAAGTGTAGCTCTTGTGAATGAGGGAAAGAGCGAGGATCCAGACCGTAGCCTCACCCACAATACGTCGTATAATGCCAACCTTCGCTTGGGTTATCAGCCGAAATGGGGAGGCTTCGACTTGCAGGGCGATTGGCGTTATCGCCATGCCACCAACCAACTCCGGGGTACATCTAACTATACCCGAAGCTATAACTTTTCGCTGAATACCTATGCAGAGCTTCCTCTTGGTTTCCTGGTCAAGAGCGATGCTGCATACTCTTTTCGTAACGGCACCAACATCAAAAAAGGCGAAGACGACCAAGTGGTTTGGAACTTGGAGGCATCTTGGCGATTCCTCAAAAAGAAGCAAGCCGAGCTTTCGCTCTATTGGTCCGATATTCTCAGCGACAAGAAAAACTATTATCGCAATGTTACGGCGACAGGATTGACGGAAAGCCGTACCTCACAAATTGGCAGCTACTTCATCATCAGTTTTAAGTATCGGCTGAATAAGCAACTGTGAAAAACATATTGAAAATCTTAGATATGTTATGATTTCTCAACAAGACAGATGAGAAACCCTATAAATCATAACAAATTACTATTGCAAATTTCATTATTTTTAGGTATTGCACATTATTTAATAAATATGTACCTTTGCAGCCACAAATTAAGGGTAATATTTTTGATTAATTGTAAATATTTAAAAGAATAATAAAACAATGAAGATTTTTAAGAATTTCATCGGTCTCGCTGCTCTGGCACTCTGCCTCGGCTTCGCTTCTTGCGGCAGTGACGACGATGCACCTTCTTACAGCAATGCGGCTGTAAGCAACTCAGAGTTGATGACTATCCTCAAAGCTAAGGGATACCAGTTTGATGAAAATGGCAAAATGCTCCTTGACGACAAAGCCAACAGCACCACATCTCTCGACCTTTCAGGCACAAAGGTTGATACCGCTGCCTTGAAGGAACTTTCTGTTTTCCCTAATTTGAAAGAGTTGAACCTTAGCAACAATAGCTACGGTGAGACTTTCGATTTTTCTGTTCTTCCAGCTCAGATTACAGGCATCGACCTCACAAATAATAACATTTATAACTATGACAACCTTGTAAAGGTAACTGTAGAGGAAAATGGCGATGAGACAGTGGAGAACCTTCATAATATCACCAAACTTTATTTGCCAGAGGAAGCCAAATACAATATGGCTCAACTTGTGCGTTTCTATCGTCAAAACAAGCCTGCTATTGATGGAGGCACTATGGATATTAAGATGCAGAATGAAAATGGTGTATCTGAAAAGTACAATACTTTGAGAGAAATACCAGATGCAACACTTAGAGCATATCTTAATCAAGAGACAACTTTTTCAGGCTTATTTGATGGGGAGAAAATTGATTTGAGTAAAAGATTGAATAATGAACAAAAGATAAATAATATTTATATTACTTCTTATTTCTTTCAGCAAGCAAATTTGAACATTGATGAAATGTCAACTCTTGAAGGTTTGCAATATATTATAGATAATCCATATTGGGAAGGTACAAATTTGTATATTGCCCCTAATACAAATATGGTAATGCCAAAGATGACATTGGGAAATTCATTGACATTATTAAATCTTCAGAATCTAAACTTGGGAGAAGTCAATGTTACGAATGCAACTCAACTATACTATATAAAATTAATAGGTATAGAAGGTATGGAAACTCTTGACTTGTCTAAAAATACAATATGGGGGCAACGAGGGATTGCCGCAGAGGAAGATGCAATGACTGGCAGTGTACTTACTGTAGCTGATTGCTCGGACTTGAAAAGTATAGTCTTCCCTAACACAGAACAGCTTCATGCTTCAACTTTAGATATAGAATATCTCCCGAAGATAGAAAAGTTGGATTTATCAAAGTTTACAAAGATTGATGCTTTTGTCGTAGGAGATTTGCCTGATGAGTTTAATTTAGTCTATCCAAATCTAACACAGTTTCACTCTGTTATAGGAACATCTTCATTTGCTTGCTCAGTAAAGACATATGCCTTAAGTTCTACTGTTGACTTTATTAACAAATACAATAAGGATACAGATTCGCCAAAGCTAACAAGAGCAACAATGATGGCTACAAAGAAAAATAAAGCTGCACGTTGGAAAGTTCAATAATTAATATATTTAGTAACAATTTAAATTTTAACACAATGAAAAGATTTATTTTGATGCTTGCAGTAGTAATGCTTGCAGTATTGGGCGTAAATGCTCAGACAGAGAAAACTCTTAAGGGTAAGTTGACTAACGTTCAAATGAACAATAACAACTATGCCGATGTAGAAGGTGTCACATTCATCTTGACAGACAATGGTGATGGAACTGGCACCTTGGAGTCCGAAGAGCCTATTGGTCCTATTGGCAAAATGCCTGGTGCTATCAATGTTAATATGGCTGTAGCAATTGATAGTAAGGGTGGCTTGTCTGCCAAGGAAGACAGTAAGGCTGGTGTATTGGACCTTAACATTGGAGGTTCTGTTACTCTTTACACAACATCTTTGACTGGTGACACAACAACATTTGTATTGAAGACAAAAGCTCTTTCCGTGTTTGGCAAAGCTATTTTCAATGCCTCTGTAACATTTGTGGCTGAGTAAAATTTGAAACAAAAGAGGGTGCGTCATATAGTTTTATGCCACATCCTCTTTATCTTGTTTTCTTATGAGCTGGATAAAGAGTTTAACACTAATATTTTTAGCATCTTTTACAATGCTTGCTTCTTCATGTAGCAGTGATGATGATTTGAACAAAGAAGCACCTGCTGAAGAATATGTGACAAAAGCAAAAGATATACTCAGCGGCGATATTGTTCTTTCTACTAAGGCTACCATGAGTGGAGTTGACAAGACCCATTTAGCAAATGGATGTCCAACTAAATTCAACTTTACATGGAAAGAAGATGGAACTATGAGCCTCTCATTGGTAGATTTCACCGTAGGTTCAATGCCTTTTGCCGTGACATTCAAGTGCAGTACCAAATTTATGAACTTGAATTCATGGGATAAAGACGAAAGACCAGAAGCTGGTTGGATTAAGTTCCAAGGAAAGGATGGGAATGTGACCACAGACGGTGACGACCCTAAAGATTGTCAGTCAGGAAGTGGTGCTACAGTTGATGGCTACTTGAACGTGTTAACTAATCAGATTGAGTTCATCGTGAACTACAATATGATGAATGTTCGCACAGAAACGTTCCAGCAGACTATCGACAAAAATCGTATTAATAATTTCCAGCAGGAATTTGAACAATACGAAAAGGACTTAATACAATGGAAGAAAGATAATGGAGAAGGATAACTTTAATGTTGTTCATATATAATAAGGAAAGAGGGGTATGCCCAGACATATCTCTCTTTCTTTTTGCAAGTAAAAAATGAGAGGAGAAAAATAAAGCCATAGCGAGGCAAAAATCGTGTAAGGAATAGGATTCAACAAAAGGTGCAAGCCTTTTCAACATATAAGTGTCAAGCGATACTGCTATAAGAAGAATTGGATGAAAAAGTAAAAACGACATAAATGAAGACTATTAGAAAAGTAATGTTCATGGGGTTGCTCTTGCTCCTTGCCCTGCCTATGGCAGCGCAACGCAAGGTGAAGTTTGCCATCGCAGATAAGGCAACCGAGCAACCAATCATCGGCGCAGTCATCACCTACGCCGACAACGAGAAATTGAAGTCGCCACAACGTGTTGTTACCAACATGGATGGTGAGGCTACCGTCGAGGTGCCGCAGAGTGGCAAGTGTTATTATCAAGTGGTATCCGTGGGCTACAACCCGCTGAATGGAACCATCGGAAGCGACAACTCCCTCAAGCTCTTCATGACAGAAGACGTGATGAAGGTGAACGAGGTGGTGGTTACTGGTTCCCGTACCGCCCGACCTATCAAGCTATCGCCAGTGAGCACGCAGGTGCTCGGCGGTAAGGAACTGGTAGATGCAGGCTATGCCGACCTGACCAAGGCTCTGCAACAGGAGACTCCGGGTATGAACATCCAGAAGGTGGGTTTCGGCAACGAAATCTCCATGCAGGGCTTGGATGCCCGCCACGTGCTCTTCCTGCAGGATGGGGAGCGACTGACGGGCGACATGGCGGGTAACCTCGACTATGAGCGATTCAACCTCCATGCCATCGACCGCATCGAAATCGTGAAGGGTGCCAGCAGTACCCTCTATGGAAGCCGTGCGTCGGGTGCCGTCATCAACCTCATCACCAAGAAAACCACCAAGCCTATCGACATTCAGGCTGGTGTACGCTGGGGACAGATGAACGAGACCAACTACAAGAATCCTGAGAAAAAGGATTTCTTGTATATGTTTGAGAAGAACGCCGACCGTCCGAACCTGCAGAGCTGGGTATCGGCAGGATTCAACGCTGGCAAGGTAACTTCGCAGACGGATGTGTGGTATTCTTCGAGTGATGCCTTCTACATGTACCAGGCGGAGAACGACAAGAAGGTCTATACCCAAGAGGCGAACCCTTGGCTCGACCACGACGTGACCATTACCAGCGTGGCTTCCCGTCCGCCAATGGGCATCGAGGGCACAGAGCATATCTCCGTATCGCAGAAGGTATTCTACGACCCTTTCAAGAACCTGGAGATTCTTGCCTACGGTAGTGCGTTCTATATGAATACCTACGACCTCATTCAGGACATGACCTTCAGTCAGGCGCGTGACTGGACGGCTGGAACCAAGATTAAATATACATTCAAGGACTGGTTCAAGATTACCGCCTCCCTTCATGGCGACTTCTACGATCGCTTCAAGCGCCACGAGCGTATCGACGAGCGTACCAAGGTGTATAAGAGCCGTATCTTCCAGCCTCGCCTCTCCATCACCTCGCAGAAGTTCGAGGGTCACGACCTCATCCTCGGTATCGAGCACCTGAGCGATGACCTGACGAGCGACCGATTCAACGGCGATGCCTCCCACATCATGCGCACCCGCTCGCTGAAGGAAACGGAGGCTTTCCTGCAGGACGAGTGGACGATGAACGACCACTGGATGGTTTCGGCAGGTGTGAGAACCAACTTCAGCCGTGCCTTCGGACTGATGGCGATGCCTAAGATTGCCTTCAAGTGGAGTCCTTCGGATCACTGGGCATGGAGAGCCAACTACTCGATGGGCTACCGTTCGCCAAGCATCAAGGAGCTGTTCTTCAACTGGGACCACCTCGGCATGTTCATGATTAAGGGTAACGAGGACCTGAAGCCTGAGAAGAACAACTACGTGAGCCTGGGCACAGAGTACTCGAACGATAACTTCTTCATCTCGGGCAATGTGTATGGCAACTTCTTCCGCAAGAAGATAGAGGGCGTATGGCGCATCTACGACATGCAGTATAACTTTGAATACACCAACCTCGCCAAGCAGAACCTCATCGGACTGGAGACCATCATGCGCTGGCACTTCCTCAACCACTTCACGATGAATGCCACCTACAGCTACGTGAACGTGAGCAAGACGGATGGCATCCAGGTGAACACCACTTCGCCTCATGCTGCTACGGCAAGCCTTGACTATAAGTACACGAAGAAGAACTACCGACTGGGCGCCACCTTCTCGGCAAGCTACATGGGTGAGAAGAAGTTCGACGTGCAGGATAGACTTTCAGTAAACGGTGAGAGCCACGATGCCTACTTCCGCTGCCAGTTGCCACAGTATGTATTGTGCAACCTGTCGGTGATTCAGACCTTCTATAATAAGGTGAAGGTGACGGTGGGTGTGGATAACATCTTTAACTATGTGCCAAAGACCTTAGGTTCGGGCATCACCATGTTTAACGTGCCAGCCACGGCAGGAGCCAAGGCGCATGTGCAGGTGGAAGTGTTGGTAGATGAATTGGTAAAAGCATTTAGAAAGAAGAAATGATGAAGAAAGCATTACTATATATAATAGGTATGGCAGCCGCAATGACGAGCTGCGTATCTTATGAGGCAGAGGACTTCACAGGTCATACCTTGCCCCGAAAAACAGGTTATAGCACGGGTGTGACCAACGACTGGCTCTATTTTGACCTGAAGACGGGACATCGCTATAATGTGCTGAATCCTAACCAGAGTGTCATCGCCTTTATTGACGGCAAGCCGATAGAGGAATATTTCCATTATAAAGGTACTGCCAAGCTCGTAAAGTATTGGAGCGAGGGCGTACAGAAGAACATCTTCGAGGATGCAGAGCGTGATGAGAACGGCGATACCATCTTCACCAAGAATCAATCTACAGGCAAGTTAACCTATAAGACGGTGAAGAGACAAGCCAACAGCATCTTAGTGATGGAGAACAAGGAGGATGACCCCAATACGATGGCTTATCCTGCTACGGAGTGGGACCTCGCCTTCAATGGTTATCAGCTCCGCACCAACAGCGGAACGAGCGGACCAGGCAAGGGCGGTGCTGCCGACCTGGGCTATGGCGAATATGACAAGTGGACGAGCAAGGCGCAGGTGGATGCTTATCTGGCAGAACACAACATGACTTTCGCCGTGGATGATTCAGCAAGCGTCTATGTCACCATGTCGCAGAACGACTGGAACAAGTATTGCATCGCCAACAAACTGGATATGAACGAGAACCCTTGGTTCGACCCGAACAACGGTCCTGCCAAGCAGTTGGTAAGCGGCAATCCGGTGCTCGAAAAGGCAATGAGTTTCTCGGGGCCACCTCCAGTATATACTCCTTCTTTCCATACCTACGTAATCCGTTCGTGGGATGGCGAGAGATACTACAAACTCCAGATTATCTCCTGGTATGATGCCAATGTGCAGATAGGTGATGAAGGAGGAAGAATCAGTTATTACTTAGATGAATTAAGGTAAATATTAAACATTATGAAACAATTGAATTGGTGGAAATCCATCGCTTCGTTCCTCGTGGTACTCTTTACCATGCCGTTGGGACATGCGCTGATGATGATAATGGATAAGACGATGACTCCTGAAGCAGTGCATTACTCAGCCTTCTTCATGGGGTTGGCAGGTCTTATCATGGTAGTAATCGGTGTCTTCGTCAAGGGAGACACCAAGCAGACCCTTTGGGGATTGTTCGGAGGTTTGCTCTTTTGGACTGGTTGGATAGAGTTCCTCTTCCAGTACTACGCTACTCGTTGGGGCACACAGCCAGAGATAGAGAATGGTGAAGTGGTGACTCGTCCTGAGTATCTCATTCTCCCTGCCACCTTCGGTATGTGGATGATGATTATGATGCTCTACATCTTCTCAACCAAAAACGGATGTAACTTCATCAACTGGTGGCAGCGTGTTCTTTTCCGTTCCAGCAAGAATAAGATTGCCGCCCGTCCGATGACACATCATACAAGTATCGTTACTTTCATGGAACTGAACATGATTTTGTGGACAAGCTATCTCCTGTTGATGTTCTGCTACGACAAGAATTTCCTCGGCGACCATCATCCTGTAACTTCGGCTGTTGCCGCAGCTTGTCTGATAGGTAGTTTCTTCATCTTCCGAAAGCAGTTGCGTTTGAGCACATGGGGAGCCAATATCCGTATGGCTATCGCAACGGTCATCGTGTTCTGGGTTCCAGTGGAAGTACTCGGTCGCTTGGACTTCTTCAAGGAGATTTGGATTGAGCCAGAGAAGTATGCCACCCAAATGATTTGCATCCTCCTGGCATTCGTGTCATTGCTCATCTACATCATGATAGCAGCAAGAAAGAAGAAAGCACATGAGTAACAAGAAACTATATTGGTGGAAATCCATTGTGTCGATGGGCGTGATATTAGGAAGTATGCCCATCGTACACTTGGTGGCAAGAGTGCTGAAAGACAACTATGACGGCACGCAACTGCTCGGTGCTGGCATGGCTGTGGGATTCGTGGGTATAGTGATGGTGGTGGTCGGTGTCTTCATCAAGGGACAGACACGCCAAACCTTGCTCGGTCTCATCGGTGGCATGTTCTACTGGACAGGTTGGGTGGATTTTCTTTTCATGTATTACGCCCATCGTTGGGGCACACATGCTGAGATTGACCCAGTGACAGGAGAAGTGTTGAGCCGCCCTGAATATCTTCTGCTCCCTGCCACCTTTGGCTTGTGGGCAATGGTGATGTTGCTCTACATCTTCTGTTCCCGAAATGCCTGCAACTTCCTCAACTGGTGGCAGACGCTCTTCTTGGGGAAGAACAAGCGACTCATCGCCGCTCGCCCGATGACACGCCACACCAGCATTGTTACCTTCATGGAAATCAACACAATGCTCTGGACTTGCTATCTCCTGCTGATGAACCTCTACGATCCTCAATTGTTTGGTCGTGAGAGTCCAGTCACCTTCGGTGTAGCCTTCGGTGCCTTGCTTTCCGCCCCATACGTATTTCGCAAGCAACTCCACTTGCAATCGTGGGGAGCAAACATCAGAATGGGTACGGCAACGGTCATCGTGTTCTGGATAGCGGTAGAGGCATTTAATCGCACGGGCATCATCGGGAAGCTCATTGCACATCCGAGCGAATATCCTTGGCATTGGGTGGTAATGGTGATAGAACTATGTTTCTTGGCAGGAAAGATTGTCAAGGATGCAAGGGCGAAGAAAGAAACAAGATAGATAATCAGATAAGGAAATCAATGAAGAAAGGAACTTGGAGAAAACAACATAAATGGCTTGGTATCGGCTTGAGCTTCTTCATGCTGATGTTCTGCGTGTCAGGCATCCTGCTCAATCATCGTTCACTCATCAAGGAGGTGAACGTGAGCAGGAAGTACCTGCCAAGTCGTTATGAGTTTCAGAAATGGAATGGCGGTTTGCTACGAGGCACGCTTGACATTGGCAAGGATTTAATGGTAGATTCCATGAGGAATGTGGATTCTTGTCGCCAACTGTTGCTTTATGGCAATGGTGGCATCTGGCTTACCGACTCCAAGGCTTCCTACTTCAAGGATTTCAATGAGGGGTTGCCAGAAGGTGCAGACTATCGTCAAATCAAAAATGTCATAAGGCTTGATAATGGAAGGATATTTGCTGTCTCACCTTTCGGGCTTTATCGCTATGGAGTGCATAACAAATGGCATGAGGTGAATATGTCACTGGAGGATGAAGAGAAATTTACGGACATCGCTTCGCATGGCGACACCCTTGTAGTGCTCAGTCGTTCCTTTGTCTATACCTCGCTTCCTCCTTATAAGACTTTTAAGCGCATTCAACTTCATGCGCCAAAGGATTATGACGGCAAAGTAACTGCCTTTCGTACCGTTTGGCTACTCCATAGTGGAGAACTTTTCGGAATAACAGGAAAGATTGTGGTTGATGCCATAGCCATTATTCTTGTGGCTCTCTGTATTACGGGTATCGTCTTTTGGCTGAGACCGAAGCGAAAGGCATTACTGCAAACCTCGCTTCATCTGCATGACAGAATCGGGCGATATACTATCATACTTGCGCTCTTGATTGCACTGACGGGTTGGTGTCTCCGCCCTCCTGTGATGATAGCATTAGTGTTAAGCAAGATTCCGTCTATCCCAGGCACAACACTCAGAAGCAAGAATCCTTGGAACGACAAGCTCCGCATAATTCGTTATGATGAGAGCTGCCATGATTGGCTATTATCCTCATCGGAAGGATTCTATTCATTGAACATCAAAAATGCTACAGTGAAAGTTATTACTTCTGTTCCACCTGTCAGCGTGATGGGATTGAATGTATTACAGAAAGATGCAAATGGTAGATGGCTTTGCGGTTCATTTAGCGGCTTGTTTGTTTGGGACAGACGACAAGGAACTGCTACCGATTACTTTACGAACAAACCTGCACCGAATGAAGCAGGAGCACCATTCGGAAAGAAAGCTGTCGCAGGTATGAGCCAAGACTTTTCCACCTCTGTCGTAGCGGAATATTACGAGGGAACAAACTTTGCCCCTCAACCTTCGAGTATGAACCAACTTCCGATGTCGCTTTGGAATGTGGCATTAGAGGTGCATAGTGGCAGAATTTTCATTGGAACGATAGCCACATACATATTCATCTTTGTTATGGGCATTCTTGCGTTTTGGTGCTTGTGGTCGGGCTATAAAATTAGGTTAAAAAAGAAATAACATTGCACAAAATCCAATTCTCATTAAATGCGAAAACAAACTGATGGTGGCGAGGTAATATTTTTGCCACTGTTCTTTCCTATATTTTTTGTCAATGACACACCAAAAGTTATAGGTTTCTCATGTTGTTCATGCTCTACAATCTTGCCACTATTATGCTTTGCGATTGTCATGAGTGCCAAAGTATCTGCAGTCATTCCATCATGCTTTTTCTGATGAAGATAATTGTAATAATCCTCCCAAGTTGAGATTTCATTTGGAATTATAGGAGTAGGACCATCTGGGTCCGGTAAGCCACTATTGTTTGCCGCAATCAGCTTATAAACATTTTGTGCCAAAGCCGAACCTAAAGAACCTGTAGCAAGGAATTCTTTTATATTTTCAAACGATTGTAGCTTCTAACATTTTATGAATATCCCCTGAAGTGAAAGCGTTTTCATTTCCTGTGAATCATGATCTCCTGACCTCCGCTATTTATAGGTTCATGATTGAGGAGTTGCGTTTCCATAAGCCATTGTGGTTTGTACTATGAAGGGGCTGTATTGTATTCTCGTATTTAGAAAACGAGATAGAAACTGGTGTTGTCTGTTGAACCATCAAACACTCTCTTGTAGTGGATTATTTTCATGTGGTAAGACTCATGAATGAGAGGATAGGCCAGTTGTGCCGCCAGTTGTGGTATGCAGAGAAAGACGTGAACAAGCGTAAGGTAATCAAGGGCACGCGCTGGATATTGCTGAGAAACGGCAACGACATCTTTGATGCCAAATACAAGACAAGGCTTGACAATGTGCTGAACTTGAATGAACCGTTGATGATTGCATAATACTTGCATGGTATGACTACCCAATATCAAATGGCCCTACTGAAGGTATAAACAACAAGATAAAAGTGCTGAAAAGACAAATGTATGGATTCAGAAATGATGAGTTCTTCACGTTAAAGCTATACGCTCTACACGACAAGCGTCTACGCATTTAACGGAAGAACCTTTTATTCTAAGATCTTGATGCTAACTGCCTTGAGCTGTTGCCAACCAGACTTGTCGGTTACACGTACCATAAAGTGATAATTACCAGGATCTATGTCTTTAGGACAGGTAATGTCCACTTTTGCATCATACGATTTCAAACCCGAAGGAATAGGGTAGTCTTGGTTATATACCCAAGGACTTACAGGGTTCTTTTTAGGGTCGAGCGTACAGTCGCCAGCCGAAGTAGAATGGGTATGGTGGTCGAAGTTGTTGTGTATCTCTATGTTGAAATTGCCTAATTCTGCATTGTCTGTAAAAGTATAACGGAAAGCGATAACATCGCCTCTGTGATACTGCTGACAGTCGATGGGGTTGGGCAAGTCTCCATCCACAATCTTAGGCTTTTCCTGATCGTTGACCGTTGTGTCATCGGTGTCGTCACTTGAACAAGAGGTCAAGCTACCAGCTATCCCCATCACCGCTGCAGCAAAAAATATATATAACAAATAAATTGTACTTCTTTTCATCGTTCTTACGTATTAAAGCTTTCGTTTCTTGGCTTGTCACCAAAGTGCCAAAGCCAAGAAACTGTCATTTTATTTTTTATCTCATACCTGAAGCTTTATTCCTTGGTAATCTGAATGCCCTCGGCCTCTTCGGTCGTTGAATTGCCTGTAGCATCGGTTACGGTGAAGTGAATGTGGTATTCGCCGGCAGGAGCGTCTGTAGGAATCTGAGGATGCTCGTGAAAGAGAGCTGAGGTCTCGCCTACATATTTCTCGTCTGTATAGGTGAATACATGTTCGTAACCAGCTGCTGTGTTGTGGAATTCCACTTCTATCTTGGCTATTTTGTGAGGAGCCTCGATTTGCGCCTCCAAGTGCATCTTCTGGCCAATTACAGCCTTGTGGCTATCATCCTCGCCCACTTCCTTGAAAGTAATGGTTGGGGCTGTCTTGTCGAGTGCCTTGACTGTAAGGTCGGAAGTGAAGGTAGTGCTCTGACCCAACTTGTCGGTTACGACAAATGTTACAGTATAAGCACCAGGAGCAGCATCGGCAGGGATGTCAAGATGCTCGTGGAAGGTAGTGTTTCTCACACCGATGTATTTGCCCTCGGTATAAGATTGCTTGACGATGGTCTTGTTGCCGTCTTTTGCGGCGATAGTCACGTCAATGCGGGCAATCAAACCATCTGCCACCAAGTTGCCCTCCAAGTGGAGATCCTTGCCGGCGATGGCTTCCTTGGAGTTCTCCTTGCCTACCTCGGCAAGGGCTACAACTGGTTTTGCTACACTCTGCTTTGCATCATCATCATCGCTGCAAGATGACAACACTAAACTAAATACACAAAACAGCACTGAGGCTGCAAAAAATATAATCTTTTTCATTGTTTCTAATCTTTTTTATTTACTTTTATATACTTACAGAAACGCTTTGTTGTACACCAGAAGCGCACTGTTCGTCCATGTTTGTCAAACTGACAGGAGGGCTTCCTTGCCGCTTGGCTATCATTCTTCCAAGAGAACTCCTTATTATTCGAGTTATGGTTCGAGGAAGGAATCAGAAGTTCCAGGAAACCATAGCCGAGAAGTTTCTTCCAGATTCAGGCACTCCCATCAGTCTGTAATAACTGGTGTGGTCGTAGTATCGCTTGCCCAACAAGTTTTCTCCACGAAGGGTTATTTCCAACTGGTTTTCACCAAGTTTGAACTTCTTTCCGATACTGGCATTCAAGAGCTGGTGCCCCTTGGTCTTCTCCTCGGGAGGAACGATTATATCTTGCGTTCCCACTACTTGCCATTCCAAAGCTACGAATCCCGACTTGGCAGGATTTTGTGTGGGCAATAGATAGCGTAACTCTGCGCGAGCCGACCATGGGGTGGAGAACGGAAGTCCATAACCTTTCTTCTCTCCACTGAGCTGGCGTGCGTAAAGGTACTCGCCGTCGGCATCCAATTTCAAGTATGGAAGAATCTTCCACGAAACGCTTGCCTCGAAGCCCCATCTCAGTACCTTGGCCTGTGTGTAATAGTAGAGCTGCAAGCCCTCCTTGTACTGAGGCGTAGGATTGAGATAGATATAGTTGGGGAAATAGTTGAGATAAGGAGTCAACTGCATCGAAAGCACACCCTTTTCGCATACGATGCCCGCATCCACCTGATAACTTTCCTCAGGCTTCAGACTGGTGTTGCCTTTCTCATAACGGAAGATATTGTAGTTCACTCCGTCCATTCCCAACTCCTTGGCTATCGGTATACGGAAGCTCTTGCCCACATTGAGTTTGAGCACCCAGTCGCCCAGCATCCGATTCACGCCCACCGACCAAGTGAAGCTGTTGTAGCTACGTCTCAGATTGGCGGAACGCTCCATGTAAGTGGAATCTCCTTGCTGTAATGTACCTTGCAGCACAGTTCCATCCATGGGAGAATCGGAAGTTGATGCCTTCAACGGTGTCTTGTACCAATCGTGATAGCTGTGAATCCTCACGCTTCCACGGTCGAATCTCGCCCCGGCGGTCAAGCTGAGCTTGTCGCTCAAATTCCACTTGTCCATGGCGAAGACACCAAAGGTCAACTGCTCGAAGTCTGGTAAGATGAATCCCCATCCTCCCTGGCGGTTGCGTTGGTACTCTACGTTGCCCCCTGCCTGCAGGTCGTGTTTGCCCATCTGCTGCATCGCCTTCACGTTGGCGGAGAAGGTTTGCTTCGTAAAACTTCTCTCCAGGGTGTTCGTCGGTATCGGCATATAGCCATGCGACACTGGTTCGGCAAGTTCGCGCTGTCGGTTGTTTTGGTAGGCGAAATTACTTTCCAGCATGCCATCCGCCCAATTCCAGTCGGTATGATTTGATACCCAGAAGTGGTTGACGGTATGGTAAGGCAAGTCGATGTCGCGACGCGAACTGTCATAATCGATGTCCGACAATCTCACCTCCAAACCGTGAGCGTTGGCAAAGAAACCAGCCTTTGCATTCACATCGGCAATGCGAAAAGAGGTGGTCCACCTGTCCCCAGCATATCCGAGCATCAGATTCCCATCCATTTCGCGTCCTGCCGTATTGCGAAGACGCTGGTCCTTGAGCTTAATCCAATAGGAGTAATACTCGATGCTGTCGGCAGGAACCTTGTAGTCGGCGTAATCCATCCATGTGGCATTCGCTTTATACCAGAACTTGCCGTTTCTACCTGTCAGTCGAACCGATGAGCCTATCGACTCATTGTTGGTTCTGCCAAAGAGATTCACCTGTCCGGCAAACTTCTTCAGCGGCATCGTGTTACTCTTCAGATTGATGACACCACCGATGGCATCGGAGCCATAGGTGAGCGAGGCAGGCCCCTTGATGACCTCAGCTTGGTCGATGGCATACTGGTCTATCTCCAGACCATGGTCATCGCCCCATTGCTGTCCCTCATGCTTGATGCCATTTTCTGCCACCAACACACGGTTGAAGCCCAATCCTCGAATTACAGGCTTCGACTCTCCCGAACCTACATTCATTGCCTGCACACCAGGCAATCGGCTCAGCGTCTGCATCAGCGAACCGCTGAAATTTTCCTCTATGATTTTTTGGTTTGCCCTCACCACATTGAGGGCTGACTTCATCTGTATTTCTTTATTGGAGCTTCCGCTTACTACAACTTCTTTTAGGGATACACCATCCCTCATCATCCGCTTGACACTGTCTGCCTGAGCCGAAATCCTCACCGAATCTTTAGGTAAGGACATAGCCTTGGCACTTGCCGTAAGCGCATAAAACAAGTTGATGAAAAGAGGAAGCACAATATATATCAGCTTCTTGTTTTTCATCATAAATCTTTGAAAATCAATCGGCTAAACCGACCATAAGGAAGCTAAATCGCCCGTCAGGATATAGCCATAGCCGATTTTGGTTTTGATTAATCATCAAAAAAACTACAAAGATAGGAATACAGGTGGAGCACGAGTAGAATGTACATCGCCTTGGCGGGTCTTGACAAATGGGCAAGACATGACAACGGCGATATGAACCATAGCAATAAACACTGCTATGTGAACGATGTTTGGTACCACATATGGCAAACTGTGCAATTGGCAGAGTACGCACTCGTGCATGAAGTTCTGCTCGGCTGTGAGATGTCCATCGTGGTGGATGTGATGCGCACATTCATAACAATAAGATGTAACGGCACTACCCTCCGCCTCCGAGTGGTGGTGGAAGGTGAAGGCGAGCATCATTGGCAGATACACCAACATCAGCAGCCAGGCAAACCGCATTCTTCTATTGTTAATAATACGCATTGTCCCAAACTTTTTATCTCGTTATTAGCATGAGTTTCTTAAGGCGAATGCTCATGTTACCTAACGGGTACAAAGATAACACTTGTTTTTCAAAACGCCATCAAACAACTCGTGGAATTATCACTTTTTAGCAATTTTTTCGTAGTATCAATAGTCCGTTAAATTTTTCTTCAAAGCAAGGGTATCCTATTGCTCACAGAAGGATACGCTTACACATGGCATGGGAGATAGGCTGATGCACAGCGAGATATACCGATACTGGAAGATATGGCAGATATTTTCACCAACTCGATTTTTGTATAACAATCTGTCGAGAATCCAAACAGCAATAAATCTCCGAAAAGATTTTGCAGTTTGGATTTAATATTGTATATTTCCTCTATAAAAGTATCCCCCAAGCAATATAACATACCTTATAAAGCCAATGCCTGCTTGATATTAAAAAAATTAGACACACGTTTTTTCAGGCAATATAAATACTGTCTGATGAATTTGTGTGTTTAATTTTAAATTTCCTCTTCGAGTTTCAAACTCAAACTGGCGTTCTAAGCCGTCTGAAGCGTCAGCCTGTTTGCAGACATGGTATTACCATACAAACTTACATAAAATTGGCGTATAATTCGCCAATTTTATGTAAGTTTGCGGTGTTAAAATGTATGGAGGATTATTTATGAATACAATAACTATAGACTACAATACATATAATAGTATTGTCAGATATGCTCAACAGAACAATATTAGTGTATCAGAAGCAGTTGTGACAGGATTGAATTCCTTTTTGGAGAAATTCAAGGAAAAGGTTTCTACGAAAGAAAGATATTACATATCCCCTGAAGTGAAAGCTTTGGAGGTTGGTTTTGAATGTCCTCAAGATCTGTCAGAAGACTACAGAAAAGAGCATGTGATTTAATATAGTTTTATTGTATGAAAACCCTCCTCACTCACCGTCTTTCTCAATCTGAAATCATGCAATTGTGCGCCTCTACCCACGGCGTGCGTAACAATCATCTTAAGGAGGAACTGTATCAGCTTACGCTTGACGACGACCGACGTGTGGCTGTCAATGCGCTTTGGACGTTTACCCATTTCGCAGCGGCAGACAATGAGTGGCTTTACGCCAAACACGACCAGCTTATCGAACGTGCCATCACGGAGCAAGACGTGACAAAGCTCCGCCTTATTCTCACTCTTTCTCCAAATGCCTAAGTGCTATATTTTTTGTGATAGTAGCACACCATTCTTTGAACTTGGAATTATCCTTTAGTTTACCCAATGAGTTATAAGTAAGGATAAATGCGTCTTGGACGAGGTCATTTATCGTGTCCTCGTCCTCTTTTGTGATACTGATGCAAATTCCTCTCATCATTGGAGAGTATTTTTCGTAGATTATTTTCAAAGCGTCAGTATCACCCGCTTTTACTTTTTTTTCAATAATTTTTCTATTTTCATGTTGAGGCGTGCTTGTTTACGCACCTTTTAATAAGATACGAGAAAGTTGAAAAAGACTGCGCGAGAAATTACTAAAGAAACTTAAAATCTATAATATTAGTAAAAAATTAGGCAACATGAAGCATGGTAAGCATCCATTAATACCAATGTTCTGCTAATTTGATTAGCTTCATGGGATCAATACCATTGCCATCCTTTTTACATGTAAGGTGGAGATGACTGCCAGTACTACGACCGGTATCGCCAGTGACTCCAACAATTATACCGGGATAAACATATTCTCCTTTACGAACTATGATAGAGGATAAATGGCAATAACTAACATGATAGTTGCCATGTTTCAACGTAACATAATTGCCAGAACGACTGTCATACCCTATCTTTTCAACAATACCCTCCATCATGGAATAGGCAGGTTCATTCTTCGCACGAAGATCCAAACCATTGTGCCATGATTGTTTTCCTGTGATAGGGTCACGACGATAGCCGTAAGGACTGGTGACTTTGATTGATTTCAGTGGATAAGTGATGCTTGGATAGCTGCTTATCCACTGTTTTTGTTTGTTATCCACAGAGTCTGTTTCCTGTTGTGGTAGATTTACAGTGACGGAATCTACCTGATTGTTTGCAGGAGGCAGAAGTTTTTCCTCAACTTTCTTGACTTTGTAACGGCATACGTTGTCTCTGACGGTATTGAACTGCGCCTTTGCACTCGATACCGCCAGACAACTTATTACCC